>Ga0098052_1000374_pt1 | contig 28102 bp, 44 predicted proteins | sample 15_taG_FD_81591 | JGI IMG/M metagenome (GOLD analysis project Ga0098052, IMG submission 81591) | Marine viral communities from the Subarctic Pacific Ocean - 15_ETSP_OMZ_AT15312 metaG | ecosystem: Environmental > Aquatic > Marine > Oceanic | place: Pacific Ocean | collected 2015-01-18
AAAAATTTACCAATATATGTAGCAATGGTTATCATTATATTATCCTTATTAGCTTGAAAATATGGAATAGATATGACTACTGCATACAATGATAAACAAGAGCTTAAAATGAAAGTAAATACAACACTTTATAACTTCTATGATTGACTAGCAGAAAAAGAAGTAAAACCTAAATATAAAGAGTTCTACCAATTTAATGCAAATTTATACTTAAACGATTAAAAATGGAATCAAAAATAGACAACTGAGAACTTTATGAAGCTATATATAAAAAGGTTACACAACCTGAAAACTTAGATATTACTTTTAATGACAGAGATAGTTTAAATTATGGTAATCCATTATTAGAAGCTATGGGGTATTTTAATTCTACTTGAGAATGTATTGATGGAAAATATAAAAGAACTTATTATTTAAAAAAATAAATATGATTAAAACAATAATGTGAATTACAGCCCATACCTTATTTGCTTACTTTATAGTAGCTTGTATTGTAGGAGGAAGTGTAGATGCTCAATGAGTGATAACTCAATTTAAGTTTTCAGGACATACCCATAATGTATTTGAAGTTCCTAAATGGAAAAATGATATACTAGATGAATTAGGATATGATAGAAATTTAAAACTATTCTTATTCGCTTTGAATAACATAGAGTGTTGATTGGAAGATTGAAGTTGTATAAATAGTGCAGATTCTTGACCATTTCAAATTAATCAAATACATAAAGAAGATTATAAGTATAGTAAATATTTAATAGATTATCCATATAAGCAAGAATATAAATATAATAGATGACAAATGTTTGAATTAGATTATGATTATGCTAAAAAAGAATTATATAAATTTCAAGCTAAATGGACGGTAGATAGAATAAGTAGATTAAAATATTTATGTGACTACACTAAACTTGAGAATAGAATAGAATGTTATTGAGTTTTACATAATTGAAATAATAAACTAGCTCAAGATTGAAAACCTTGGAAATACCATTATTGAAAGAAGCTAATGATTGTATTTAATAAACTTAACAATTACTATAAATAATATGAATAATAAAATAGAACAACACTTTTTACAATTAGATGAAACTACACACGATGTAATACATTCTACTTGAGAAACTACAGCAATATATAATAAATTACTTTGAGAGTTATTGATTAAAACTGTAGTAGATGGAGAATTATATGAACAATTTAGATGAACTAGTGTTTTAGAAAATGCTAGAAACACACAATGTAGAATCCAAAATATTCTAGACTATAAACAAGATGTATGTTTAGCTTGACAAGAATGAGAGTTTACTAAAAGAGAAATAAATAGAAAGTATTTTTGATTAGAAGAAGTCCAAGGGGACTGGAGATAATAATTAACTAAAAACTAATAATGGATATACAAAAAGAATTAGAATCAGTAACAAAAAACTATAGAGCGTTAAATCCTAAGATTCAAGAAAGGTTAAATGAAATAGATCCTATATGTAAGATATCTTTTGAGGCTACGGTTAAAAAAGAGATAGACTCTATAAAAGAAGCAGTGGCAATTTTATTAACTAAATAAAGCTATGGAATATCTAAAACACTTTCAAAAACAATGTGAGAATGAAGAGATTATATATGCACAACAGTTTAGATGATTACAAGAACATAAGTCAAGACTACTTTGTGACGAATATTGAGCTTACTTACCTGAAAAAGTACAAGAAGAAGTGTATGAAATACTTAAAAGCCTACAGAATAAGGTAGTTAAAGAGAATTGAGAAAAACATTTTATAGATTTAACAAAATAAATCATGAAAAAACTAAGGATTCATATTGCAGATAAGATTAGAGAAGCCCCTTTGTATGATAAAATGGAAGTATTAAAAGAGTTACAAGAAAAGTATAACAATAAAACACTTGAGTTAGTTTACCCCATTGATGAACTACTTGAATTAAGAGAATTTTTCACAATGAAAGTAATGGAAATTATTTGGATAAAAGCATTAAAAAAATAATTATGAAAATCTTAAATTTATATGCCTGAATAGGCTGAAATAGAAAAATGTGGTGAGATAGCCATGAGATAACTGCAATAGAATTAGATACAAATATAGCTAATATTTATAAAGACTTCTATCCAAATGATGAAGTGATAATTTGAGATGCACATAAATACTTATTAGAAAACTTTGATAAATTTGATTTTATATGGACTTCACCACCTTGTCAAAGTCATTCTAGTTTTAGACAAAATATAGGAGTTAGATATAGATGAGTAAAACCTGTTTATCCTGATATGAAATTGTATCAAGAAATATTATTTTTACAGTATAATTTTAAGGGTAATTATGTAGTAGAAAATGTTAAACCATATTATAAACCTCTTATAGAACCTACAACTATATTACAAAGACATTATTTTTGGAGTAATTTTAAGATAGAAGATATAAAAATAGAACAAGATAAAATAAGAACTGCACAAATACCTGATTTACAAAAACTACATTGAGTAGATTTATCTTGATATTTCTTACCTAATAAAAGGCAAGTACTAAGAAACTGTGTACATTATAAACTTTGAGAACATATATTCACTAATTTATTAAAAAATGACTAATAAAACACTATATATCAATAAATGACTAATAGATTGAGAACAAATAATGAAATGAATGGAAGGTCAAAAGATGATGTTTATGGGAATGAACTTTCCTCAAGAACAAGCAGACGCTATAATGAGAATAGTAGATTGAGATAGAAGGCAAAACGAATTTCAAATTATACCTATTGAGATTGATGAGGGAGTTGAACACATAAATACTTATTCTGTAACTGATTTTTAATGAGTGATTTAAAAGTTAGCCAATTCTTTTATAAAGCTATACAATGAAAAAAACCTTGCATTCCTAAACAATTAAACTATAATAGAATTAATAACTGGATGGTTGAGAATAGAATATTCAAAATAAATAAAGACTTTATTAATAATTATATAAACAATGGTGAATAGTAGAAAAAAAGGTAATACTTATGAAGTGAAACTAATGAACGAATATAAAGACTTAGGATTTAAAGATTGTATGACTTCAAGAAATGAAAGTAAAGCTACAGATGATAAATGAATAGACCTTTGTTATACTGATCCCTTCAATATACAAGCTAAAGCATATAAATCTTTCTGATGAGCTCAAATACTAAGAGAACTTAAAAATATGACTGAGAACACTATAGATCATAGACTTTGAACTAATTATAATCTAGTACACTTAAAAATAGATAGAATGGGAGAATTAGTATGTATAAGTAAAAGTGATTGGTATGAAATATTAGAATTATTTATTAACAATCAAAAATAGAATGACTAAACAAATAAAAGGAATGTCTATACAAGACTATCAAAAAATGAAGTCAAAAGAATCAGGAATAAGAAATAGAACTACTATAGAAACATCTCTACAAGAAACATTAAATGCTACTGGGCTATCTGAAAGACAAATAAAAGATTATTTAAAAGCTGGATATACTCATAGTGAAATAAAAGATGCTAGATGGATAGATTGAATATTTTTCATAGAAGATAAGATTAAGCTTTGGAAATAATACTGGAGTGTCGCCAAGTGGTAAGGCAACAGACTTTGACTCTGTTATGCGTAGGTTCGAATCCTACCACTCCAACCATTTAAAAAAGCCCCTAAGGGCTTATTTATTTTCTATTTTCAAATAGTATCAATATCAAAAGAAATCTTTATTATTATTGAAGTCTTCTACTGTTATTATATTATAATCATAAACTCAATCATAATTATCAGCATACTTTATACAGAATTGTCATTTAGCATTGTAATAATATTTAATTATTCTTATGCAATGTCAGTTGTTTCAAGAATGGTCGTTATTATCAATAACCCCGTTGTCTTCAGCATCTGCTCTTAATTTTCATTTATATCAAGTCATCACTGAACTTCAACTATCTATAATACTCTTTATATGCTCTTCTAAGAGTCTTTTTTTATAAAAGGTTGTAGTTGTATCAAATAACTTATTAAACATCTTACAAGCCTGTCTAATTGCGTTGATAAATGTATCACCCTTATTTGACACAGCTCAAGTCTTTAATTGCATAGTCCATATCTTTTCTATGATATATTTACTAAGTTTTAAACCTGTTATATCTGAAAATACTCAACAAGCTGCGTGAGTCGTACAAGTATAGTTTCAAATCTCTTTTTGATTGTAAAGAATATCTTTATAAACTTTACCAGTTTTACTATCAGATCATACTAATTCTTCAGTATAATCACGAGCGTCATATTGCTCTATACAACTATTCATATATTTTTAGTTAATCATTAAACTCTTCTAGCTCATTTTCTTCTATTAGCCATTTTTTTTATTTTACTAGGTGCTTTGCTTTTTTTAAGTTTAGTTATTTTTCCAGTTCTTTTATTTCTTAATGTAGGCATAATTCTATTGTGTTAATTCTAAGTCATATAAAGTTTCTAATATAGCTAGCGTATTTATATTAGTTTGATAAGCAAAATATACTTCCAATCAAGTAGTACACATATATATACATAAAAATCCTAAGATTAAATATGTAAAGAATTTATCTATATCTCTTAATTGTTTCATAATGCTTTTTTTAAATTATTATTAATAAAGTCTAATTGGTATCTTTTCATTGTTTCTCATACATCTTTAATTTTTCTATCTATACATACTGTAGTGTTTTGACATTTCTTTTCTTCTCATTGTCAGCAAACCGCAAATACATCATTGTAAACCTCTTCCATAAATATATCCATTGGGAAGTGTTCCCAAATATACTCTCCTAGTTTCACTACATTAGATACATTAAATTGATTAAAATCATCTATATACTCTCTTGTGTAGGCTTCAAAAGTAGTTCTTATATTCTTTTTAAGAGCAACCTTTCTTCTGACTATATCATTGTTTGTTAATTCTTGTTTTATGAAATCTAATTTTTTTATAGAAGCGTACCACATTTTAGCAGCTACTATATCTAAGGCTTGATCTGTAGTAAGGTTTGTTTTCCCTACAGCCATTCTTATCTCGTCCATCTTTTGCATTATCATCTCTAGCATTTTTTTACCTAAATACCACACTATAGGAAGTAGTAAGAACACAGCTAGGATATTATTGAAAAAGCTATTTCAAGATACTGTTTCTATAGCTGTTGTAGTTATTAGGTTTGTATCCATTAGTAGTTAAGGTCGTTAATTTTATCTATATTTTCTATCGCTGTAATGATTATATCATTTAATCAAAAAACTGCAAGTATGAAACATAGAATAAATCAAACAATTATTCATTTATAGAAGTCTGAGTCTTTATAGTCTATACTTTTGATCATATCTACTACTTTAAATAATAACACTTTTAACATAATTCTTATATTAATGATAATTAGTTTTAAAAATATACTGGGGGTAGGTTAAAACTATAAAACCCTAGCCCCAGCTTAATTAATTAGTTTTTAAATAACCTGTAATTTCACAAGAAGCAAAAGTATTATTATCACTAACATCTTCTACTCTAACCGTTACATCACTTTTTTCTTCTACAACTATATAACCATTGTTTTCAAAAGCATAAGGAACACTTGATGTAATTGAGGCATCTTTAGTTGCATTAAATACTCAACCTAGAGGTCTAACTCTTAGATTAACATTAGCACTTCAAGGAGCACCACTTAGTCTACCCATACTTAAGAATATCCTGTTTAATAATGCAGTTTTTCAAGCTGGTACAGTAAAAGCCATAATAGTTGTTTGATTCTTTCATGCTGGCATTTTAGCAAATATATTAGCTGTTGTTGTAGTATGTCTGAGTGTAATTGTTCAAGCATTAGACTCTCCACTTCAAGCAGTAAGGACTACAACCCTACTAGCTCTTAAATAAGTTTGCGCTCATAAGCTTACCCAACTAGTTCAATTCAAGGTAATTGTTATATCAGGCATTTCATTATAATTTCAATCTAATAAATTAGTGATTTTAACAGTTCTAGCACCTGTTCAAGCTGATGTATCATCTGAATCACTTGACCTTATTTCCATTGTTTCAGCACTTCAAGTAGGAAAACCTGTATATAAACCCCCTCCATTCCATATGTCCTCAGGTGTAGTTCAAGTATCTATGTTTAAATTAGTACCAAACTTTCAAAATTGTTCTATTCATGCTATATTTCATAAAGCTATATCTGTTCATCAATTAGTAGTTTGTATTTGCCCATATTCATTTACAGCAAATTCTTTTATTTCTGCTGTAGTTGCGTTATATCAAGATATTGTACCCATAATTTATTTATTTAAAAATTAATTAGTTTTAGTAGTTTTATTTATAAGGGGTACTCGAAAAACTACAAACAAGCACCCCTATTTAATTAAAGTAGTTTATATCATTCAAAATATGTTCTATCAGGAGCTCACGCACCTAATATCCCCCTAGCTGCAGCATTATTTTGAACTGTCATATTTACAGTATCAGAAGAAGATAAATTAAGTGTTTTAGTCATTCATAGAAAGAATTGTGCTTGAAAATTATTACGGAAATCTTGAACAGCAGTTCAATTAACTTCAATCATAAATAGTATTTCATCTCAAGCAGTAGCATTATAGACATCACCACCAAAACTAAACACATATTTTCAAGCACTAGGAGCTGTATATATTCAAGTAGTAGCATTAAAATTACTTCCTGTATCATAATTTTCTGTAAATCAAGACACATCTACAGTTCATCAAGTTATAGATTGATTAGAAGATAATTGAGCACTAAATTCTTCACTAGCTCCTCCACCACCTGCTGCAGCATCTACATAAGCTGTTGTAGCTACTTTAGTAGAATTATCAGCTGCTGATTGAGTTGTGGCCATAACTACTGCTCCTGTCATGTCATGATTACCAAAATATACAACATCTGAACCTCAGGCTACTGTATAACTACCTCAGTTTCAAGAACCACTATCAGTTATAGTACCAGCACTTATACAACCTGTTATTATATTTTTTGAACTACTAGCATCTAAAGTAAATCAAGTACCACTTGTTCCTTCAAGTCAAGCAGAACATCAAGTAAAAGAATTTCTAGCTCATGATATAGTTATACCTCATCTAAATATACAATTATTAAATCTATTATCATTTGTTCAAGAATTAAATGCTACATTATCTCTAACCCACATATTTGTATATTGAGAAAAATCTGAAGTACTTACAGGTGTAAAATCAGTTACATATACATCTGATATAATACAATCATCTCTTGTTGATAGATTTACATAGTAAGTATCATCTAATACCCCACTTAATGTTCCTTTATCTACATAGTAGTGAATAACAGAAGAACTATTATTTAATACATTAGTTAAAATACCATCTACATATACTAATATACTTGAATTAGTACTATGGAAAGATCATTCTACAATTAATCAACTTAATTGTCATTGTACTAATAATACACCCCCAGCAGTTGTACCACCTCAAACAACTTTAACATTAGAAGATACAGAACCTGTATATAAAGGTAAACCACAATTAGCAACATTTGGAGAGTTATAAGTCATATTAGTACAATTCAGTATTGCACCATCTGTTACATTTTTTCAAGATGTACTTAGATTTGTTATAGTTACTCCATTATGATAAACAGTCCCAGTAAACGCTCCATCTTTATATAAGAAGTCATTTTGATGTGTTAGCGTCCCTGTTCAATCTACATACATAATAGTAGACGCACCCCATACAAAACTATAAGCTCCCATTGTTACTGTTACTCATTCTTTTACATAAGTAGATATAGGAGTAGTAAAACTTATATCAGCAACTTCTGTTACATCTCATTCTACTAGTAAGTTACTTTTTCAAGCAGTTACAGCAGCAGATATTGTAGCATAATCTGAAGAAGGTCATACTGTAGCATCAAATATTGTAGCTCATCAACCTCAAGACGCCGCTACTTCATCTATTGCTTCTTTTATGTTATCAGCAGTTAATCAACTTACTGTATTATTATAATCTATTTGCATAATTTATTAGTTATATATTAAAATTCTTTATAATTAATGTATCAATACACATCTTGATTTGTTGTTAATGGAATATAACATAATACTATTTCACTAGCTACATCATCTAGGTCTATTAATAATCTTTTTAATGTATTATTAATTAAAGTAGCTGACCCTCAAAATGAAGCAGCATTAACTGTTGCTATTATAGTTCAATTTGTAACAGTATTAGAAGAAGCTCACACAGCCCTCTCCACTTTTCAAGTAGCACTATATGTAAATGTTCAAGCTACTGTTGGGTTTAATCTTAATTGCACTAATCAAGGGTCATTTCTATCTGTTACCGCTACTCAATAATCTGTAATCTCTATCGCTATATCTCTATATGTTGCACTCTTTCTTATTCATCATAAAGCATATACTGTATCTACTACATTACAATCTACTTTACTTAATTGTGCTACACTTATTCATTTTCACCCCTCCTCACTACTTCATTCACTAGCCGTTTGTGAACATATAGCGTTGTAATTTCAAGCTCCTGTTGTACTTCTTAATTCATATCTAACTGGTTGGTTTGGTGTTTGCATAAATACTCATTCAGCAGTTCATGCGTAATTAAATGTATGTGCTAATACAAATCATTTATCTGTTTTTAAAAAGAATCTTAAAACTGCTCATCATAACCATAAAAAATCACACCCTGTTACAGTAAAATTATCCCAATCATAAGAACTTATTAATTCATAGTTATCCCATAATGTCCAATCTAAACTTAATTTAGATGTTCAGTTATTAACTATATTTAGAGTTATTTCACTTGTATCTCAGTTACTTTCTAAATAATATCCATCTAAATTAGCTGTGTAAGGGGCTGTTGAACTAGAATTAAAATATCATAATCTTTTAATAAGCCCTGCTTCATTTGCAAATCCATCAGTAGTTATTTCTACTAATTGTGATTTACCCGAGAAGTATGGTCATACTACCTTAGATTGCCTAATGGTATATTGTCATGCTGTTACTGCCATATTCATCATATTTTGATTGAATGTGAAAGTCCCAGTTCATTTATTATCCCACATATCAGTATCATCTACTCATAATGTTTTACCATCAAATAAAGTTGTTAGAGTTGAGACTCTTTGTCTTCCTCAAGCATCTCAGCTAAAACCTTTAGGTGTTGTATTTATATCTGTTATAAAACTCATAATTTATTTATTTATTAATAATTAATTTATTCTCCAATTAGTACCATCACTATATACAGTTACAGAGTTTTGACTGGGGAGAGTTTGTGTTGTTTCTCACTGTATAGTTTCTCATCAAGTACCTGTGAGAAATATATCTCATAAAGTGTCATTATCTATTTTAAATTCAATACCAGCTATTCATGCAGCTGTTAATAAAGTTATTGTAGAACCTAGTCAAGTACATTTAATGATATTGTCTCCAGTTACTATTGTATAATTTCAAGTAGCAGTAGTTAAATTAGCTGCTTGAGGACTTCAAACTGAAGCTATAATAGTTCATGATTCAGCGTTATTAAAAGTTACCGTAAAACTATTTATTGAAGTATGTTGTACATTTTCTGGTATAATCTCATTACTAGAACCATCTAATATTTGAACTAAAGCTATAGCTCAAAATCCATGATTAACAACTATACTGGTTTGTGATGTAAATGTTGTAGTAGTATAACTATTAACCACTCAAGCTGGTGTCGCCCAATTTCAATCTCAATCTAAATATTGTGTACTATTTCATGATAATTTAGGAGCGAATCAATGCTTAGATGTAGATGTGTTGTTTGTGGTTATATCTGTAGTAGTTATTGTAGCATCAGAAATAACTTGATCTCCTGTATTAGTTCAAGATAAATTACTTGCTGATATAGCTCAAGCAAAACTTACACTTCAATCTGTATTTAAAACTATTTGTGATGTGTTTCAGTCTGTATAAATATGTAAAGGTCTAACTGTACCTGTTCAAGTTTTTTGAGTATATATCTTATATGTATTACTTCCAGCATCAAACTCCATATCCATATATTCAGCATTTGCAATATCTGTAGGTGTTCAAACTCATATTATTCTCAAATGGTTATCATCTGTACCATCTCAATCTGCTGTATATATTTCTAAAGCTGATTCAGTTCAAGTTGTTTGTCCTTGTAATACTATTGAATTACCTCTATCAATAATTTTATAATCTTGTGTTAAATCAAGTGTTACTTCTGAAAAAGTAGGTGTAGTAGAACCATTCACTATAGGATTTGCTGGATCAGTAGCATCTACTGTTATATTATCTCCTCATACTACAGTTACTACTTGTCAATCAGATCAATCAGCTCCTTTTTCTGCCATTGCATTCCAGTATGTTCAATTTGTAGGTAAATTACCTGTACTTGCTAGTATACATATATAAGAACCTCAATCATAACTAACTGCATCATTAATAGCGTAAGTAGTTCAAGCATTATAAGCTCAATCCCAGTTTACCCCTTCTCAATCAGCTCAAGTAGGTCATACAAATTTAGAGTTTTTCATTCTCTTTATAATGTTTCAATCTTCAGAGTCTTGGATAAGTACCTCATCATTGACTGCTGAGTCTGTAGTTTTCTCATCGTATGCTCAAAAAGCTTTATCTGCCATAATATTTTTAGTTAATAGTAGTTGTTATTGGTGTTCTACCTATCGGAACTGTACTTTGTACCTCGAAATCTCCAGTGTGGACTAATATTCTATTTCAAGAGTTATCGTTTATTATTGTGTTTGTTCAAGAGTTGTCTAATATATGTCCCCAATCGTTTTGTAATTCAGCTCTTCATTCCATAGAGGTTGATACTGCTGTTCTTCCAGTTAATGTAGTTGTTATTTTAGTTCTTCACATAGTTATTTATTTTTTAGTAATTCATATATTAATCAACCTCAAACAGTCGGTCAAATTAGATTAAATAAACTATTCTTCAGTATTTTAGCATTACTCGCATCAAATATAACAAAATTATCTCATCCTAATCATTTTGTAGTGTCTATATTATCTGAAGAGAATTTTAATCATTCATATCATTTCTTCTTTAATTCATTATTAATAATTGTTTGTTTTTTTCAAGCTAATCCTTCCTCGAGAGATACTTGTTTTTTTAATTTACTAGAAAGTATATTAAACATCTCTTTAGGTGTTTTGAATAAGTGTTTTCAAATTAAATTATTATATATATCATCTTTTATTATTGGTTTTAATGAATCTAAGAGGTTATCTGATAATTCTTTTGTTAAAGGTTTATCTATATCCAATACTTTTCATTTAACATTAGTAGTTATTAAATTTTTAATACCTCATTTTACTGATAATGTTTCAGCATAATTCTTAGCTATTTCTTTATTAGAAGTTAAATAAACACCCTCTCAATAGAAACTTCAAGCTCAACTTCAAAATTTTTTATTTAAAAATTTATCAAATTCTTTATTAGTTCAATGATATAATGTAAGTCAATCATCTCACTTTGTTATTTTAGCACTTTTGGTAGTCCCCACCTTATTAAAATCATCAGGCAAATCACTTCTAACAGTAAATTCACTTTCAGGTATATCAAATTTTCAATCTTTAAGTTTTCATTTATTTCAAAACCCTTTTCATAATACCTCTTTCATTCCTTTTAATCCTTTTTTAACTGTATCTGCAGTAGTTCAAATAGCTTTAGCAAATTCTCATATCACTCTAGGAGAAGCACTTAATATTCAAGCTACAACAGCAGGAGTGAAGATACTTCAAGCAGCTCCATATCAAAGAACTCAACCACTTACTACTCATTGTAGTCATTTAGGCATAATATCTTTTAATGCAGCTCAAGCTAGTGCAGATTTTAAATCTATACCACTTGATTCTTCTAATAATTCTAACGCTTCTTTTCTAAATGCTAGATTATCTTTCAATGTTTGATTTAATCTTGTTATAGCAGTTGATTTTTGTGCCTTATCTCATAATGAAAGAGTTTTTGTTATATCTTTTAACTCATCAGTTATTTTACTATAAGTAGCACTCATTTTAGCATATTCAGGAACTTCTTTAACTATTTTATCTTTTATTTGATTTCAGATAATACTAGAGAATCTATCAGCTTTAGCACTTTCTACACTACCCATAAATCTATCTTGTACTCTTTGTTTTAAAACATCTAATCAAGTTGCTTTTGTATCAGCCCAAGAGAATACATCATCAGCTATAGATTGTATTTGTTTTTGAGAAGTACCTTGTGTAATAGTAGACTTACTAAAATCTAGTATTCCATCATCTCCTATTTTTATACCAGAACCACTTAATTCATCAGCTAATCCTACTTGTATATCTCCTATATCAAGTTCTTTAGTGTTTTTAGCTAATTTAGTATAATCTTTTCCATATAATTCTTTTCTTTGGCTTTTAATAGTTTCTAAACCTTTTTTAGCAGCATTTAATATTGCTTCATCAGTAATTCCACCTCTTAGTGCATTACCAAACGATTCTTTCCCTCATTGTTTAAAAGCTGTTCTAATTGCTTCAGCTCAAGCTCCAGTTGTTTTTCATAATGCTTGTATTCCTACTTCAGCAGCTCAAGATACAGTTTTACCTGCAAGTTTACCACCTAATTTTGCAGTTTCTTTAGTAGCTTCTAATAATAACTTAGGATTTTTAAATCAAATTATGTCAGCAGGGTTTTTTCCTACAAATTTTATACCAGTTTCTAGTAAATTGTTAATAACTGCAACTTCTCACCCTTTCTCAAATTCTTTTTCCAATTCAATAGCCTTCTTTTCAGTTAAATTAGAAATTCCATTAAATAGTGCCTTAGAAGTTTCTACAGGGTCTTTAGCAGTGTTTATTGCGAGATTCGCCAATCCAGCTACTGCATTCCACATACTTGGTAGTACATTTCAAGCTGTAGCTAACATATTTTGCGCTAATTGCTTATTTGACTCTAAAACTCATTCAGTAGGTTCTACTGTTATATCAAAAGTTGGAGCAGTTGGTAGATATTCTTCAAATTTAAATTGTTCTTCAGGTAATTCTTTAATTATATCTTGTTGCTTACCTCTAAAATCTTCTAGTACATAAGTAAAATCATCAGCTGTTCATCAGGTTGTTTTTACATACTCCATTAAATCCATCTCTTCTTGATTATTTAACCCCCATTTTGCATATTCAGGTTGTTCATCACTTACTGCTGGTTGTGTTACATTTTCCATATCCTCTATATATGGTGCAGGTTTTGAAAAATCCATAGGTTTTCATATTTCTCCTATTCAAATGTCTTGTAAAAAGTTATCCATAATTTTTTATTTAAAATATCAAGTATATTGTGAACTGTTAGTGTTTGTGTGTGTCATAAAATCATTATAATCTATCTTATATCAAGATGGAGTAGTTGTTACTCCTGTATTTATTTCAGGCTTTTTACTGAACTCTTCAATTAAATCAGTAATTCTAGTAGGTAGATTAGACCCCCCTATTTTAGCATTACCTAAAACTCTTTCCATATCATTATATTTTATATCATATAATTTTCACTTATTTTTAACATATTCAAATGCTAATCTTCCAAATTCTTTTCTTTGTATATCATTTAGTAAAGTTCAAGATTTAATTTTTCCAAACAATATTCAAGGCTTACTAGCTATACCAGCACTATCCCCAGCTACAGCAAATTCACTTTCTCTAACTACTGAATTAGGGTCAAGAGTTTTCATAAATTGAAATATAGAAGCAACATCTCAAGGTCCACTAAGTGAATCTAAACTTTTTAATAAGTCACCTCAAGAAGATAAGGCAGCTTCAAAAGATTTAACTTGTGGATCACCTCTAAATTTACTAACTTGTTGATTAAAAAATACTTGTTGTCTATCAGATAAAAAGTCATCTATTTCAGTTTCTTCTTTTTTATTTAAACTATTAAGATAAGTTTCTGTTTCATGTGAACTTCTAGCTTTACCATTTTTATAAGTAACTATATCTAAATGACTTCCAAATCATTCTTTTAGTTCTTTAGCAGTAGGTCTAGTTCAATCTAGTTTCTTAACATTACCAGTATTACCTATTGTAGCTACAGTTTGTCCTTTACCTACTTTATCTCCTATATTACCATAAACATCGTTTAAATGTGAATATCTTACTTTATTTCAGTCAGATAATTTAATAACCATAGTATTACCGTATAAGTTATGACTTTGTTGTTCTACTATTTCTCAATCTAAAGGTAAAATAACTGGATCACCTACATTACCATCTATATCAAGTCCTTTAAAATTATCGTGTTCTCAACCATAAGAAGTTATTTCTCAAGTTCAAGTAGATTTAATATAATTAGTAGCACTTTTTCAATCTACAGTAGATGTTTTTACTGTCATATTAAGTCAATCTTTTTTAGGTGTTCATACCATAGTATAAGTACCATCATCATTTTGATAAGTCTTATAAGTATAGTTATTATCTTCACTAGTAGCTTTAGTTTTCCCTAAACCTTTTAATACACTTATTACTTCTCATTCAACTACATAACTTAAATCACCTTTACCATTATCAATATATTTACCTCCAGTTTTTTTCTCTTTAACTAAACCAGCTTGGAATTCTATTAATTCTTTTTTCCTATTAAATTCCTCTTCTTCTGCTAGTCTTTTGTTTTCTGCTAAGAAGTTAGCTTGTTCGTCTACTCTCATTTCTTTTCTTCTAGTTTCATACATTCCTAGTGCAGTAGTATAAACTTGTTTATTTTGAGCATCTTCATATTTAAAGAAATCTAATTCTAATCTAGCATTCTCTTTTAATGATTGATATGTACCTAATTTAGCTTTATATTGATTTATAAGCGTGTTTTTTTCTCTATTGATGTTCTTACTCTCATCTCTTATAATCTTGTTAATTTGGCTCTCATTTAAGTAAGAATAATCTTTCCTTATATTTTCTTCTAATCTATCTAACTCATCATCTTTTGAATTTATTTTGTTTTTTAAATCTTCTACCCCTTTAGATGTTTCATTTATTTCATCAGAGTTTAATAAGTCGTTATACTTACTTCTTATATCACTAGAATATAAATCTTTCATTTGAGCTACTAAATTAGTAAGACTCATTACTTTATCTCAAATAGTAGGACTAAACTTTTCAGAACTATTAATAGCTTGTTGTTCTTTTTCATATTGTTTAAATCTAAGTTTTTGTCATTCAGATAATAAACTATAATTTTTACTTCATGGAACTAGATTACCTTCTGCAACTTCACTAGCCATTTCTTCATTACTCATACCAGAGTATTTTGTAACATAATCAAATTCTCCTTGAGTTTTAAAAGAAGATTTAACTTTACTAGAAAAATCCCCTCTTAAATCAGGGTTCTTATTAGCTAGATCAACTGCTGTTTGCATATCTCAAGAGTCTATAGCTTGATTAAATGAGTTTACAGTAGTTGCATCAGTTTTTTCTTTATTAGCATCTTCTAATGCTTGGTTTGATAATTCTTTAGTCTTTATATCTTGTGCTGATTCTACTTTATCTCCTTTAGTAGATTTACTATCTATAATCATTGGCATTCAAAATCTATCTTTACCCCTTTTTATTCAAAAATCTACTTCAGTAATACTTTCTCAATCAGTAGCCATTGGCATTTTTTCTAAATCAACTGGTCTTGATGTTGTTTCTCAAGGAGCTTTAATCGAAGTATCTCTTCTAGGCTCTATTACTTCAGGCGTATCTACTTTAACATCTAAGTCTGTAGGAGAAACAGGGTCAATTTTAGTAGGTTCAGGTATTTTATCCCCCTCTTGTTTTAAAATATCTATAAATTTATTTGTATCAGCTTCAGCTTTTTTAAATTCATTAACCTCTTTAGGTCATTGTCCCACTTGTTCTAATAAACCAGTTCTACCAGTTTTACTACCTTTATTTAATCAAATCTTTGTTTTATCTTGTTCTACCATAAGTATATTATTAATATTATTAGTATTGTATAAATTTTTTGTACATATTCAAATTACTCAACACTTATACCACTATTGATAGTAACATCATTAATTCAAGGTATTACTGTAGGGGTAAAGACAGGCTCTTTATACTCTATTAAGTATGCAGCCTTATATTCTTTTTGTTTCTTTTCTTTTGCCATATTAAGTTTCTATTATTTCATAATCATATACAAATTCATGCAACATTGGAGAATTACTATCTTGAGCTTCATTATGGAATACAATTTTATATTGTGTATCTATGTTTTCTTCTGTTTCAGTTGTTATATTGTCTCTAGTTATTATATCGTCACTAGGCGTAGGTAGAGTTATTTGAGTCCAACTACTTGCATTGTTTATTCTTTTATATAATGTAACATAATCATTACCACTAGCATAACTTCTAGCTATTCTTAGTGTATCTATCTTCTTTTTAAATGCAGTTCAACCACTAAATATCTCACTTACTAAATATCCATCTTCTGCAGTCTCTTTACTATCAAAGTCTATATAATCAATTCAATAAGTAGATCATTGTAAATATGATATAAATAGTTTATTACTTCTTGTGTGGTATTTAACAAAATATACTTCATCTATTTGAGTTCCTGAGTTATCATCAGTTATAATTTTATGAAATCATTTAGCTAATCAATCTACTATTGTCCCATATTTATAAACACCTATAGTAGAATCACTACTTATAATAAACATATCATCTCAATAAAAATCCATAGCTGTTGTAGTATTTGTTTCATTAGAAAAATCAAACTTAGTTAAATAAGAGCTATTATCATTCAACCTATTACTTTTTCTTTTTTCACTTATTCTTTGATAAGAGTAACCACTAGATATATATAAATCCCCACTAAATGTAGTAATATAATCGAAATTACCACTTTGAGAGACTCTTTTAGGTTTAAATCCTAGTATTTGACTAGATGAAAAAGAGGTTGCAGTGTCTCATACCCAATAAAACACATTTCAATCTATGTCATAAACTTTATATTGTGTTCAATGCTTAGTTATTCAAACTACATCATTACCTGTAAAGTCTAACTCTGATTGTGTTCATCATCATAACTTATAAACTCAATCACTCATACCTATATAAGCAATATTTCTATTAACTACTAATATAGGAGGTATTTCAGAGTGTTCATCTACTAAAGTATTAGGAAATGATGTTGTTAAGTTAGTCCATGTTCAAGCATTAGCATCTGTTGTACTTATTCTCCATAGTTTTATAGCTGTATTAGACTGTTTAGTTAAGAAATAATAGAAACTAGTATTTAAAAACCCTCAAACTATATCTTCTCCAGCTGGAATAGAGGTTGTAAATTGTGTTCAATCCATTTGCCATATTTGCCCATCATCACCAAATGCCCAATTATTATCAGGATCACTACTCCTATCTATAAATCATCTCATAGCATAAGTAGATGTAGTAAGTTGTGAATTCATTTTAGGTCATAATCTAGCGCCATATCATTCATCTATACCATCTATGTTCTTAGAGTCGATAAAACCTCCTCATATAGTAAGGAAGTCATCTTGTTTAATTCATTGATAAAAAGTATTATATGTTTTTCTAGTCATATTATCTGTAGTTATCTAAATTAGTAATCGTTTTCTTTACAGGTAAAGTTGTTCTAGCTTTTAAGAAATTAGTTAAATCTATCATTTCTTTTTCAAATCTTGCTCTAGCATTCTCAGCTTCATTAATTTTCCCTTGTGATTTATATATTTGCCATTCTATACCTAAAGCATATACATAATGCTTATCAGGTTGTATAGCCATAAAGGTTTCAGGACTTAAATAAGCTATTTCAGGTGGAGTGTAGATAGCATTTATCTTAATCCCATCAGTTACTACAGCTTCAGGAGCAGGATATAAGAAAAAACTTCTATCTTGTATATAAAAGAAAGGATCAGTATTTGGTTGTGTATTAGCGTATTCATCTAAATCTTTAGATAATTCTCAAGGTATTTGATATCTTGAAAGAGTATAATAATTAGCAGAACTAGTGTATTTAATAAATACTTTGTTAATCTTCTTTATATTAACCGTTGTACTACTTCAATCCCGACTTGTAGTTCATTCAGTTATATTATATTCAGCTTGTCCTATTACAGAGTCCATTGTGAACTCGTCCCAGAAGTAATCTTCTTTAACAGAACTAACTATTTGGTTATTAATTTCATTATTTACTATATTCAATGCTTCTAGCCCCAATGTTTCAGGATCGTAGTTAACCGAATCAGTATGTGTATCTAATAACGCTTTTGCTATTATGTCAGCAGGTATCATATTGTTATATTATTGTTATGTAACTATTGTATAAGTTTTTTATACATATTCAAATAAAGAAGAGGTTTATACCCCTTCTTCTTTTAAATACAGCTCTCTTACCTCTTTTCTTAATCGTTTTAGTATTTCATCATAATCCTTATCATCATATTCTCTTATCATAATTCTACCTCTCTTTTTTCTATGTGTATATTCTAAGATTAAAACAGTTATCGGTTCTCAAGCAGTACTTTCACATTCCCTTATTTCTTTGTTAATGACTTTCATAGTTTTTTAAGTTAAAATAAAGACAGCCGATTAAGACTGCCTCTATTATATAAGAATATATTAAATATTCAAACTATGCAACATATTGTATAGCTATTGCTTTTGCGTTTTCATCAAAGATTTTTAGACCGTAGATAACTTCAGCCATTAGGTTTTCGTAGAAACCATCAGTACCTTTTCTAACATCGTAGTTATTTAATTGTACTACCATATTAACAGCACCTTCTTCAAGCATTATAACTTCTTTAGAAGCAGTTAAAGCGTTAGTTTTAACAACTTTAACACCGTTAACCATACCAATGTAACCTTTGAATCTAGTGTTTAAACCTACATCAGTAGCGTCTAAGAAACCTGATTGCATTAAGTTATTAGCAAAGTTAGGAGAAACAAATACTACTCTATTTTCTTCTGCAACATTTTGATTATCTAATGCTTCAGATAGATCTAAAATAGATGTATAAGCTAGAGCAGGAGTCAATGTAATTGGAGCACCTGAATCTAATTTATTAGCAGCAGGGATATCAGCAACTTGAGTAACAAGGATTTGATCTCTTACAGCTTCGTCAAATAGAACTGCTTCAGCTTGAGCGAATCTTTCAGCAACTTTAGTAGTTAATTCAAGATTTGATTGTACTTTTTCTTCGTCAGTAATTCTAACTAGTAATTGTTCTACTTGGTCTATAACTAGACTTTCAGAAGTAATAACAAAGTTAGTAGCAGAAATTGCAGCACCTGCAGTTCCTGAAGCGAATGCTAAAGTAGGTAGAGTTTGAACAGTAACAGTATCACCAGCTTTTGCTAGTTCACCAGTATAATCTGAGTTTGTATATTTATAGAAAACATTTTTAATATCTCTATTTCTGATTACCTCTTTCGAGAATAATTCAGGTATAATTATTGTATTAGCCATTTTATTGTATTAGTTAGTTAATCTGCATTAAGCAGTAAAAGTAACTTCACCTTTTGATTGTAGTTCTTTAACTTTATTATATTCTCATTGACTCATCTTTTCTAAATCAGCGATTGTATAATTAGTCTTATTAGTAGCTACATCTCAATTAGTAAAATTAGAGTTAGTAGTCTTTAGCCTTTCAGCTATTGTTGTATCTTTTTGCAGTACTTCAGCTTTAGCAACTTCGTAAGATACTCATTTTGAAGTTAAATCACTAATCATTTCTTTATGCTCTAAAAAGTCAGGGTTGGTTTCATAAAACTTCCTCTCATCTAGTATTCTATTGATAGAACTCTCATCGAATGATGCGTTTGGTTCGACCTTCTCTTTATTAGATTTCTTAAGTTTATAAATTTTATCTCCTAAGTCCTTGTTTTTAGCTTTTTCAGCTTCTAACTCGGCTTTTAGATTGTCAGTATCAGTTGATACATCTTCAGAAACATTAACTTCTGATTTTTCTTCGTTTTCCATATAACATTGGATTATGCAAATAAAAGTATTTTGTAACTCGCTCTCCAGCTAGCTTGTACATATTATTTATACATCAAATATTGTCAAATAACTAGAAGTTTCTTTTTCCTATACTAGTTGTTTTACTCTTTAAGAACTTCATTAAATCCTCTATACCCTTTAAATAATTTTGTTTAGCGTTTAATACCTGTAACTGTTTTTCATCTCATAGAGAGATAGTTTTAAGTGATTGTAGCACACTATCTTCAAACTCTTTTACAGCTGTTTCTAATAAACCAAATCATCTGTGTTCGATTACTTGTTGGAGTAATACTTTTTGTTCTTTATTCATAGTTTTATATTATTATTAAGCACTAACATCAGAAATAGATGGAGCGGTAGATTGTTCTTGAGCTAACATTGAAGCTCCTAATTGTTGAGCTACTCAACCTCCTTTAGCTTCTTCTTCCATTTCAACTGGTTCTCATTCAGCTCTAAGTATTTCTTCTCTTAAAGCAATAGCATTATCTCTAGCTTTAGTATCAAGACCTGTTTTATATATTTGTATAAATACATTATGATCTTCTCAAGCCTCAGGTTTAGTTTTTAACTCTACATCTAAGTTAAGTAGTTCTACATTATCGTAAGCCTCTCTTTCATCTCTAGTTAATGGGTGGATAGTTTCAGCTTCTAATCCTCTTATACCTGATTTTTCTACTAACATTCTATTAATAATGATATCTTGAGTGCTTCAAGGTTTAACACTTTGTTTAAGAGTTCATATTACACTAAGTAAAACAGCAAAGTCTTGTTTCTTTTTAGTATTTTCTTGTGATTTACTCTTAACTAGGATATATAATTCACCTGTATCATCTATAAATTCTTTTTTCTTGAATCAGTAACTATTTGTTTTGTTATTATCATCAACTACTACAATACATTTCTTTCTTTGAGGACTCATATTAGCAGCATAACTTTTATATACATCTTCCCATAATCATTTAAGACTTTCCATATAATTAGAAGACATTAAAGAGATTATTTGATTAATGTTTTGTTGTAGAGTTTGTACTTCAGCTTTAGTTTGACTACCTGATAGACTTTGTCATTGAACTAAGCTACCCATATTAGTTGCTTCATCAGTTAATTGGTTCATTAATTGAATAGTATTTGAAGTGATAGGGTTTGTAGGTTTAACAGGTTCTTGATAAATTCAGTTAACAGCATTTATATTAGAATCAGTTGAAGTGAAAGGTATAATATCTCAAGCAGCACTTTCAGAAGCTACAGCATCTATATCTAAACCTAATCTACCATCAATATAAGTTTTACCACCTAAAGCAGCAACCTTAGCTTGTTGTATTTGTAAATTAGTTAGTAATGTTTCTAAATCTTGATATTGTCCTATTTCATCTACTAAACTAGCTCAAGCATAACTTCATTTAATAGGTTTACCTCTAAATAGTTGTACTCATAGACTTATTTTACTAGGGTCAGCTTTTTCATTCTCAGTTAAAGCTCTCATTTTAACAACTCTTAATATAGTATCTCTAGCATTATCAAGTGTTACTAAATATAGATTATTCTCTTCATCTTCAGAACCTTTAAATATAGTTATATGATTATATATATCTACAGAATCTTTACTATCATCATCAGTATAAGTAAAACCTTTTACATTATTATTAGCTCTATCTACTCTATCTATTTCAGTACTCTTACTTATTTCTAGTTTACATATTCTTTCAGTATCATACGCTTCATCAGCTTTTAACTCATATAAACTCTTTCTAAGTAGTGTTCAAAAGAATCTCATGTTATTACCTATCCAGTTTTTAGGATCAGGATAAGTTAATCTACTATCTATATAAGAAACAATAGGTTCTTGACTATGATTATTCCAACCATCAACAGCTAATACTCAAACACCTGTTAAAGCATCATCATCTAATACTTCTTCATACTTTTGTCTAATATTCATTGTTTTAAAATTAGCCTCAAATACTTTATTACAGTTATCCGCTACTTCTTGTCCTAGGACTCAATTCATAGGTATATTAGTAACTTGTAACTCATCTCATAAGAATATAGACTTTCTTATAGTAAGATTATTCCATATTTTTCTAATCTTAACCCTATCTTCATCAGGCTTAGCAAATAAATATTCCTTATTTATATCCATAACATCTGTTTTCCAGTTCTTTGTATGGTTATCGGCAAGAGTAAACTCTTGTTCTATCTTAGACTTTAGTCTTAACTCGTCATCAGGAGTTAATATACTAGATATTTCCATAGATTATTTTTAATATTAAATTAGTTTTTATACCTTTAGTATATCTATAACTGATCTTTATTCAAACTTTAACATATCTTATCTAAATCTATTCATATTTACCTTAGCTACCCTTTGTATTTTAGGTGGAGTAGTTAAAGCTCTATAAATAGTTGCCATATATCTAAACCAATCAGCATCATGTGAAGTGAAATCGTGTTTAGGTTTATCTCTAAAGTCTCATTTCTTATCATCATATTCATATTGATATAATGAAAGGTTGTTTAAGAACTCATCTAAGTCTGCATTTATATATAGATACTTAAATATAAGCCTTCAAGCACTGATTCAGCTCTCTATTGTGTTTTTAGGCACTACATGACACTCAGGTCATAATAACTTCTTAACGGTCTCCATTCTACTAGTTCAAGTTGCTAACTCTCTATTAGCTATATCGTGAGGAAAGTAATGTTTCTCATAATTATACCCTTTCTTAATTAACTCATTAGCATAATGTTCAAATCAGTATCAGCTATTAGTATATCTATCTATTATTCTTATTTCAGGTCAAACTACTTGTATAAATCATATAGCCATAGCATCTGACATTCATAAGTCCCAAAAGGTAGTTACAGGTAAGCTAGGATCGTATAAATCTTTTCTTACTCTATTCTCACTAAAAGCTAAAGCAAGTTCTTTACCATAAACAGCTCATTTAATGTAAGCTTCCCAACTACATTCATACTCTTGGTTATACTCTTCTTCTGTCATCTCTGCTCTAGCATCATCTAATTGGTCTTCATCTAATAATCAAGTTTGACTAGCTCTTAATAGTATAGCATTAAACCTATCATCTTTTAAAGCTCTTTGATATAAATGATAAAAAGAGTTCTTACCTTTAGGAGTTCAAATCCAAGTTACCCAACCTTTATTAGCATTTATCATAGGAAAGATAATCTCTCAATAGATTGTATTAGGTTGTTGAGCATATTCATCAAATACAACTCATCTTAAATCTAATCATCTTAAACTATCAGGATTCTCTGCCCCAAATAATGTTATAGTAGATCAATTAGGAAGTGTACAAGTTAGATCACTTATATTAAAAGTAAATCAACCTATTTGGTTACCAAACTTCTCTAACATCTTCCAAGCTATCTTCTTTGCTTGTTTATAAGTAGGTGCTATATAACCATAATCTCACTTCTCTTGTAATGCTTTGATTATAATCAATAAAATCGTAGCAACAGTTTTACCTGCTCTACGATGAACTACTAATACATTAAATCTCTTAAAGTTGTTTAGAAAGTCCTTTTGCCACTCTCTTAGAGCTTTTGATAAATCTATTCTCATAGTAGATTTATTATAAATTCTTCTAGTTTATTATCTCTTATTGCTATAGCTTGTCCAGATGTAATATAATCTATTAAATCTTCTCATAATACAAGACTAGGTCATTTATATATAACTCAATCATTTTCATATTTTGTTCTTATTTCTAGATTTTTTTTAGCAACACCTCTAGCTACAGCTTCTATAAATTCTTTAGAAGTAATAAGTTCTATTAAGTTAAAATCGAAAAAATCATCTATGGTTTCATTTGGATATTTATAAAACATAAACAATCCATGATGTTTAGTTGTAAAGTCAAATCTAGTTATTTTCTCTCAACTTACTATTAAATTATTATCAATAGCAAATTGTATGTATTTTTCTAGTTTTTTATTCATTTTTATATAGTAATTAATACCACTTTCTTTTCATCATCTTCTCAATTATTTTTATCTCCAAATAGTATTCTTCTTTTATCAGCCGTTTGTTGCCATTTATCTATATCAGAGTTATTTAACTTATCTTTCTCATCTGTTATTCTCCTATTCTTTTCACTAGCTATTAATTTAAGTAACTTATCATCTTCTTCTAGTAAATGCTGTATTCTAGGGTCTTTAATTCCATTTTTTTCCACTTCCTTTATGTTTCTATTAACAGTTCCTATTCATAGTCAAGTATCTTTAGCTATCTCTTCTTGTGTTTGTAAAGGGGATTTAGCAACACTTGCTGTTATTTTATCTATGTTTCTTTTTTTATCTGCTCTTTCCATATTATATTATTTAGTTTAATCTATTATACACTTATTGTTTATATATTCAAATTATATCATTATTATAAATACTTTCTTTTCTAATCCTGTATCTACTACAAACTCTACTTCTTCTGCTCATTCAGGAGCAAGGTCTATTAATATTTCCATATACTCCATAGTTATATCAGGGTCTATTCCTTTATATGTTACTGTAAGAGTTTCTTGTAGTTCTTGTTCTTCTTCTCCTTCTAGTAGTTCTTCTATAGTGTTAAAGTCTTTCATTGTTTATAAGTTAAGTATCAAGTAGTTACCTTTCAATGTTCTAGTATGTAGTAAAGTATTGGTTTTTGTTTCATAGTTATTTATTTTTAGATTTATAATATTCTGTACTTGCTATGTAAGTTATAGGGTCTAATCAAGATGTTATCCATTTTTTAAGTTCGTACTGATAATCTTTTTGTATCATTTCATCAGATATAATCTCTTGTATGTATTCGTCTGTATGTGGAACTCCAGCAATTGCATATATCTCATTATAAGGATATAATCATTCTCAAAAGTATTGTTTAAATAATTCTTGTATATCTTCAGTATTTTCTAAAAATATTTCTTGAATATAATCACTATCTTTTAGGTATACTTTAATATCTCCGTCAGATGATGAGTGTTTTTGTTCCATTGCGACATAATCTATTTCTTTATAATCATGTATTCATTCTTTCCACTCCTTAATATCCTTAAAGATATTTTTTATTATTTGTTCTTTATTTTCCATAGTTTCTTTATTAGTTATTAATTAATATCTCTTTTCTTTTTATTATCCTGATATTTAGATATTGCTAGATCTAAATCTTCTCATCTACTACAAGAATAATATCAATCTCAATCTTGTAATAAGAAAGAATTATTTTCACTTATATTATAGAGTTCAATTCATAACTTTTCCAATCATTCTACTATTTCTTTATCAACGGAAATTATTACACCTCATTTTGGTATATCATATTTTATCTTTTCTATCTTACTCATCTCATAATAGGTTATTAATATTTGGTAGATCCTTATACTTATCTAATATAAAATCTAAATCCTCCATAATCAATTTATAATTTTCTTCTTTTATTTTTAAAACCTCTTCTAATGTTAATTTATCATCTCAGAATCAATCTTGATATAAAGTACTATTTTTACACTCTATTTTATTTGTAATAGCATATACAATTAAATAAGTTAATATTTTCTTACATTTAATATATTTTTCTATTATTTCTTTATCCATTATTTAATCTTAATATTATTAACACCAAACTTCTTAGCCACTTCTTCTACACTAACTTCTAAAGGTGGTACATCGTTAATCTTCCAAGCATATACCCATAATGATATAACATATTTAAAACCTTTCTCATAAGCATCTTCATATCATTTCTTAACACAAGCATACTTACCCTTATGGTCTGTAAATAAATATATTCTCTTTACAGGTGGTTCTTTAGTATCTGATACTTCTATTAGTTGTCATTCTTCAAACATAGTTTTATAGTTATAAGTTAGAAGGGCAAATCCGATGGGTCTATATCTCCATTAGCTTTTTTATCTAATTGCTTACTTACATCTGATTTAGGTTTAAATGTATTTAATTTAGCATATTGTTTACCTTGTTTACTTAATAGGATATCTATATTAACAAATTCCCCATCTTGTTTACTTATAAACTCTAGAAATTGTTTCTTATTTACTCCTAAAGAACTTATTACAAAGTCTGGAGCGTTATCTCTCTTATTTACATATAGACCATCTACTGATCATTCAAATTTGTTTTCCATTTTTTTAATAGTTAGTTGTATTATAAAGTTCTTTATCTGATTGAGATACATTAATATTATACTTTTCATAATGTCCCAATCTCTCTCTTAATAAGTGAATCTTATTAGTAAGAGTGTAGAAGTGTTCAGATCAATGTAGTTGGTCTGTTATTTCTTGTGTAGATCATGCTTTTATTGGTTTTAACATAATTTTAGTTGTTAATTATATTACTCATAGTTTATATTGTTAGTTTTATCTTAATAATTATATATTTTTATCTCACCTAGTCAAAAGTTTTTTACTTTTCAGCTAGACAATCCTCTTATTAGGTGTTCAAATTAATTGTACAACCTTATTAACTCTTTCTTCTACACTTCATTTTATAGTTATAACTTTTAAATTATATTCTTTGATTAATTCCTTTATGTTATTATCTATTTCTTGTTGGTAAGTTTTCTCTTTGCTTCTAACATCATCTTGAACTAATCCAAACTCTATAGGTATGTAGAATATATAATCATATTTAACTTCTAATAGTCTTTTATCTACCCAAGGTTTAATAAAATCATAAGCAATTCTTCATTTACAATAAGCTAATATATCTATTACTCATCTATCTGATATAAAGTCTTGTAGTTTATCTTCTTCTTGTATTTGAACATTATATACCATAGTTTCAAAACCTAGAAAAGCTATCTCTGACATAGTTATAGGTTCTATTCATACTTTTTTTATAACTCTTCTACTTACTTCTTCTATAATTGGATAACCTAAAGTATCTAATTCTTTTATAAGTGTACTTTTTCAAGTTGAATGTGATCATATTATTGCTATTCTCATAATCTATCTTGCATAATTTTAAAATAATCTTTATCTAGTTCTATTCCTATACCTTTCCTATTAGTGTTTTGACAAGCTACAAGTGTTGAGCCACTACCTGCTGTGAAATCCAAAACTGTTTCTCATTCATTAGTATAAGTTTTTATTAAATATTCCATTAAAGCTATTGGTTTTTGGGTAGGGTGTACTTTTACTTTTCACTCTATTCATTTATACTCTATTATATTTACAGGGTGTTTGTGTGTATAAATATGATCCTTTTTTTTAATACTATGTCATTCTCTAAGTGTTCATAAGTTTTTTAACTCTGTTTTAGGATTTTTTCTATAAACTATTTTATCTAACTTAATTTTTTGTGGATTATAGAACATATTATTCCCTTTACAATATACAGCTGCTTTCTGGCTAAAAATTAATATATCTTCAAAAATTCTTCAAGGCTGAAAATTCATCATTTGAAAATTACTAGGTCTTTGTTTTTTCCGCTTCCAATCATATCTGTATTGTTTTATATTGCTCATTCTTAAAGCACTACTAAAAGGTTCACTTCAAAACAATACAATAGCACCATTTGGTTTGATTAATTTATTTAATCTTTCCCACATTTCATCAAAGGGTATAATTGTATCCCATTTACAAGCTGTAGTTCAATATGGTATATCTGCTATAATACTATCTACCTTAATTCCTTTCTCTATAAGTTTATCCATTTCAGCTAGACATTCTCAATGTATTAATTTCATAGTTTTATTATTAATTATTCTTGAACTCTCTTAATAGATATATCGGCAGTTTTAAACTGATTTTCCTTTATTTCTAAATATCAAGGTGTACTGTGCATATTCATTGTCTTGTCATATTGACCCTTCCCAGCAAGTGCTGGACACTTTATCCAAGTGTGCTTCAACCCTTCCTTCATTTGTAAGTGGTGTTTATCTCAACTTATTATAACATTATACTTGCTACTATCTCAATGACCTACTATAATCTTTTCAGGTGGTTGTTTATCAAAATTGAAATCCCCATGATTTATTGTATATTGAATATTACCTATATTAAAAGAATTTATTAACTCTTTCATATATTTAATATCTATATCATAATTAGATAACCCTCTTTTAACTAGTT
>Ga0098052_1000379_pt1 | contig 27949 bp, 34 predicted proteins | sample 15_taG_FD_81591 | JGI IMG/M metagenome (GOLD analysis project Ga0098052, IMG submission 81591) | Marine viral communities from the Subarctic Pacific Ocean - 15_ETSP_OMZ_AT15312 metaG | ecosystem: Environmental > Aquatic > Marine > Oceanic | place: Pacific Ocean | collected 2015-01-18
AGGGGTAACAGCAACACACTCGATGGAGGTATCGAAACATGCTGAACATGCTCACCGCACTCGCCACAACTGCAATCATTCTCGGAAAAGACGAGCAAATCCAACTGGTTACCAAGGCTCAGACCGACGACTGCAACGATGCACGTCATGAGCTTGTACAGGCGAACATTCGCCTTGCCCATAAGGTCGCTAAGAAGCACGTCCGAAAGGGTTTAGATTTCAACGACTTGCTGGCTTGTGCCTCTGAGGGAATCCTTATTGCAATCAATAAGTTCGACGCCACACAGGGCGCGAGCTTCACCACCTACGCCCGTATGTGGATGACTGCCAAGTGCCAGGAGCACGTTCAGTCAAACGCTGGACTGGTCCATTGTGGCAGTCGCACGAGCAAAAAGCTCTGGAGTGGTCTCCAGAAGGCACGCAAGGCCATCGGTGTCGACGCGCAACCTGCTGAAATCGCTGCACATATGGGCCTCGAAGAGTCTGACGTTGTGGCGTGTCTCCAATACATGCAAGCCCGTGGCACTTCCCTGGATGCACCACTGAGCGCTGACGGTGGCACTATTGCCACGGTTGTACCATCCGGCAACATGACGCAGGACGTGCGACACGAGCGCACACAAAACAGTGAAATCATTAGGGAAACCGTCACCACGTTCATGGCGAGCCTGAACACCCGGCAGCGTGATATCATGCAAGGCCGCGTAATCAATGAGCTTCTGGGCGCCGACAAGCGATGCGCCACCACCTTCGGTGTCACAAAACAGCGTGTCGGCCAAATCGAGAAAGACCTACGCGGCCGACTTGCCCGGCACTTCACCGCAACCTTCGGCACTTCCGGCGTGTCTGACATGCTCCGCGCCTCCTTCTAAGTGAGCGAAATGATGAGGGTATACAATAACAATCGTACCCACGTGACCACCGTACTACTTGTGACACTTCTGGCGTCGACATTCATCACGATGGCCGGGTTGATATCACTCCACGGTTAGGTCGAGGTTCAAAAGATGAAAGATTCTAATAACTTGGACATGTTCAACGACTTCGCCATGCAGCGTCTAAATGAGTTGCTGCAACCCCTTGATATTCCAAAGATGCGGAGGGACTTGAATAAACTTAGCAATCTCAAGTGGTTGCAACGCAATCTGTCAATCAACAATAGCAGCGACAACATGGACGCGATTCACCTGTTAATCCGCACACTTATGAGACAAGGATCTAACTAATGAAAATCTCTAACGTAATCAACACCTTGCTAGCTCAGACACTTGGCCCGGAAAGGTCTGAGGTTTCAGGTAGTTACAATATATGTATTCCCAGTGAGGGGAATGTCCAACGATATCAAACGACTTCACTGGTTCAAGCGGAAGCTATGCTAAACGAGTGGCTGCTAGCTGGTTGGCCGGCATGGATTGAGGACGATAACTCCAATGTTATCCACAGCATAGCGACCACTAGCAACGCCCTGAACTAACTGGGTAGTATACCAACGAAAACGTTTAACTATTTCTATAGGTTAGGGAACACACACAGGATTACATAAGGCACTAGGTAAATGGCAATAGGAAACACTAGCAAAACCAGCCAGTTATGCCCTACTATTTAACCTACCCACAGCCTTGACTTAGTAAAGCCCGTCCCTATATTGATATATGTGACACAGGAAAATGACAATGAACTAAACAACTTAGCCGACTTCACAGCCTACAAAATGCGTAACATAATCGAGTACTTAGCTAAGGCTAATCGCATTGACTATGCCAATGCCATGCAAGATGCGCTAGACTCCTATCTTATAGGAGAGATACGCATTAGCTTCATCGATGGCTGGCCTTATGTCCTTGAAGACATTGAGGATATTAGCCTTTAACAGTTAGGCAGATATGTGCTAAACTCAAGGTCGATAATGCTCGACAATAAAACCCTATGATATCGTTAACATGGGGGGGGGAGGGATATCCCGGAATCTATCTCCCATGGGGAATATAGCCCCAAAAGGCCAGGCTAGATACCTTCACGATGCGTGGACAAATTTCCAGATTTTGAGTTTTCGAATGTTCAATGATTCTCCATGGTTAATTAACATTGCCCCTAGGGGAGATAGAAATATTTGACATGTCCTGTACAGTATCAGCAACTTCATATGTCCTGATGGTCTTATAAGCAGAATTCCTACCAGCAATCATGCCAAACAAAAAACAAGTAAGGTTAGTTGCAACGCCAATTGCAATCATTGCGAGGGTAACAGTTTCCATAATTAATTCCTGTATTGTGGTTACTTACAATATAGGAACTATTTATTAGTATGAAACTTATAATGGAAAATTGGCGCCGGTACCGAAAAATAATTCAAAATTTTCCGGCAGAAGTGCTAGCGGCAATAACCCATGAGTTACCCTTAAATGTGCGCGCGCAGCAATTGAAAGTTAATAAATATCTAGTACTTGATATGAACTTAATTGATACCGGATCAATGACACCAGAAGATCAGATCAAATTATCAAAGTTAACGTATGATGGCATAATTGTCCCATGTACCGGATCGGCGATGACCGGGTGGGAAGTGACCGATGACTTCGAAGTAGTGAACCTATCGTTTGATCACCCATCGAACAAGGACAGCGACTGCGCGCGGAAACATCGGGGATCCGATGACGCATACGTGAAGTGGTGCAAAAAGAACCGGGAAGAATGTGATGATATGCAGCGAGAGTGGGGCAAATAGATGAAACTTATAATGGAAAATTGGCGCCGGTACTTAAATGAAGGCCTAGGCGACGCAGCTCGCAGCGCGATGACGATGGGCAGGAAGGCGTTGTCTGCAGGCATGCCAGTAATCGATATATCTGGTAAAGGATCCAATGAGCTTGGCGATCCTTATGAGCCAGGATCTATAGCTTGGAAGATTGCCAATGACCTAGTGACACCTTGCACTAGTTCAGCTGATTGCGCAGAAAAAGAGAAAGCAGAAGAAACTCCCGGATCGGATTGGTCGACAGAAGATTGGTCAGAAGAAGAATATGGCGAATGGTACCAAGAAAACGAAGAAGCAGTTAACAAGGCAAATTTCGATATCAACCAGTTTTTAGCAGTTAAGAAACATGGCCCAAATCATGAGAGATGGGAAAATTTCTTTGATGAGAAAATGGAGTACGTTAACAGCGCAGTTAGCCAGAAACAAGCAGATTGGGCTCTGGCGCAAGTAACTAGACTTCTTGATCGACAAGAACAGCTGGTCAAGCGTTACACAGACGGCCGTGGGCATCACGTCCTGACGACGGCTCCGGATCGCGATATAGATCAATTCCTATGGGACAACAGATGGTGGAGAGACGACTAATGTACATCCTTATAAACCGCATAAACAAACGTTAATATTGCGCCTAGGAACAACATTACCTTATATGCGATCTTAACCCATTCATATTTATTCATATTACATATGTAACTATTGCTGTTAGTCAGTGTGAGAAAAATTTTTTTTTGACCGCCTCTCGGCGAGGTTAATAACTTTTGAAGATAGCAAAGTTGAGACTATTTATAATATCCCGGGAGGAATTTTATGAAAATTACAAAATCACAATTAAAACAAATTATTAAAGAAGCAATTGCTAGCACTTCGCTTACTAAGGGAATGGATTTTAAAATGCACCCAGAGCTAGCTGCTGATATTGCAGCTGGTAAACATAATATACCATGGCAGGACGTACTCACCAAAAAAACAAAAATTATAGATGATGGCGCGCCGCCGAGTCTAGACGAAGCCTTAGCTGTTATCAATAAAACGCTTACACAGAAAGGTGTACTACTTAAAACGAATCGTCGAGGCAATCTATATCTAGTAACTGAGAGTGGCCTAGTTATCGGTGGCCGTGATTCTCGTCCTAGGTTAATACTGGCCGAAGATGTTGGCCCATAGACCGTAAGGAGAAATTTTATGAAAATTACAAAATCACAGTTAAAGCAAATTATTAAAGAAGAATATTCTAGCTTGATCGGGGAAGAGCCCCTAGCTACCGATGATATATCGGCGGGAGACGAGCCAAGCATGTCGACTGGATGGAAGCTCGATGAAATATTAAAAATTTTATGGTTAGAGTACCCTCAACATAAAGACCCTAAGTATAAAGATCTTTAAAGGATACCAATATGAAAATTACAAAACGTCAACTTAACAAAATTATTAAAGAAGAAATTTACGCGACCCTTGAAGGAGTTTTGGGTGAGCAAGAATTAGAAGTCATGGGAGAAGTGCCTTTTGAAGGCGCTGGGCATGTTGAACCGAAGCCAGAAGGTGACGTACAGGCGCAACAAGAAGAACTTTATAGAATGGAAAAAAGATTAAAAAATCTAATCGCAGATGCTAGTATACCTGAAGAAATTAAACAAGAACGCATAAGAACTCTTCTTAACGCAATTGAAGAATTTGAAAGGCTGGGATCCTGACATGTGTTTAATTTGCGTAGAAATAAAGAAAAATAAACTTACGTCCGTCGAAGCTAGGCGCAACCTAGGGGAGCTGAGGGAAAGTTTAAAAAAGAAGCATATTCTAGAAGTTTTGCATCTTATATGGCAAAAAGAAGACGAAGAAGAAGAGGAATTAGCCGACGTTGGCTCTGATTGAGGCAAAGCATGATTTTAAAACGCTCTGAACTAGAAAATATAATCAAAAAAGAAATAAAACAGAAGCTTGTTGAACAAGAACTGCAGCGTCCTGGACCTGAAACCGAAAGCGTGGCAAAGAGGCCCGGTTTTCCCATAGTCCAGAGACTTCCTCATGAGAAAGGTGGCAAAAAAGGCTTTGTTGTGCGAGGAGCAAATTTATATAAGAGCCCCGAAGATGTTGAAAAGGCCCTTACGGCGGCCGGCATGGGGGTGCATATAGTCCGGTCAAAACCATTAATACATTATCGTGGCGTAATACTTGATCCATCGAGCCAAAGGAAGATGTTGGCTCCCGAGCCCATTCCAGTATATCGAGGATCCGAGGGGCCGGCGATGCACCCGCCGAGACGTGAGACAGAGAAAGAAGCCCTGAGGCGTATTAAGAAAGGGGTAGATCTATATGGCTCTAGGTACCCACAGCTGCAGGATCTTCATACGCAGCTTGAAAAGTCCAAAGTTGATTCTAAAGAATGGAATGAGATTAAAACTAAAATCGATAAAATTATTGCAGAGTTGTCAGGTGGACGAATCAAGCCGGCCGGGTCACCGGATGTCGCCGATATGCCGGCGGGGTCGAGGCAAATACTTGATCCGTTCACCGGTGAGAAAATGTGGGTGTTCACGGATGGCGCCATCGAGGACTGGTCTTTCGAAGGCGTATTGGAAAAATGGGCCCTTGGTTCATATGAGTTCGGGGCGATGGGTGATCCGGATGATATCAAAAAGGATCCCAATATCCCAATTGGCACAAAACCAAAAGATGTACATGAAAACTGGTTTAAGTCGCCAATCGGCTATAAACTTAAACTCGATTCTGAAGGCCGGCTATACCAAGAAGTACTTGGGCATCGCGCGAAAAATGCAAAAAAAGAGCCCGGCGGCCTTTATTCTTTAGATCGTAAACTAGAGGAAAACCAATACGCGTATTGGTATCCAATATATTCTTTTAATAAATTTGTTAAAATTCTTGTAGAGAGAGAGGTTGTAAGTGATAAAGAAAAACTAACAGAAAAAACAACAAACATTACATATTATTTAGATATCGAGAGTAACGATAAAGTTCGACAAGGCCTCCGCGATTCTTACAAGAGAAGAGTAAAAAGCGCTGAGATAAAAGAATATGAAATATTATCCTCATGGGGAAATCCTGATCACGCCCTGGACTCGGGCCTTTTTCCGAATATACGTGATAAGTATGCGCGGAGGGAGGCGAGAGATGTCTATGATGCCATGGAATATTATTTAAAGTGGGTTCGTCATCATTCTCCCAAATTTTTTGCGGAGACACTTCCGGATGGTATACCTGATTCTATGGAGGAGTTTATGGCTAGATGGCGAGGGGATCAAAATCTAAGAGCTAGACTCATGGTGCATATGCTGCCAAAGGCGATAGATACCTCGGCTCGGGCTGTTGGTCTTCTATTTGGTTCTGGTGCGTCGACGGCGAAGGCAGGTAAGGGCTTGCAAACTGGTCGAGACGGCTTAAGCAAGTTAATTTATTTATTAGAATATTATAATAGCATGCCTAAATATGTTAGCGCTATTTCTGCATATCCTTCTGACCAGATTAAAGTACTTGAAGTGATTAGGATTAAGCGTGGGGATCACGCTCTGCGACGTCATCGCGGGGTGACTTTTGTTGATGATCTCGGTGAGATTGCTGGGACGGTGGCTAAGGCAGCTGCTCCGGTCGATCACATCCCGGGTGTTAAGCAGAAAATGGTCCATCTTCCAGTGATCGAGGGCGACTTAATAATTTTTGAGTATGGGCATTATGAGCCCAAAACAGTTGAAGCATCAGGAAGAGCCAGGCAGCGGATTGCTATGTTCAGGCAAAGGTTACCTGATGGTACGTATGTGTGGGTTGAGGCGGGGCCTGTGGTCAGCCGCGGCATGAATCTTGTGGGCCGGCCTCTAGGTGTGCTGCAACGGCCTTCTCAACTCAAATTAGCGCATAGGCTGGAATTTGCAAAAAATACTAGAATTATACATTCAATATTTTGGAACAAACTTGGAGAAGCGCTTATGTCTCTTAGCGGCATAGTTGGCGGCATGCCAGATTACGGCCTTCCTCCTGGAAGAATTTCTCATTATGAAGTTTTAGATTTGGGCGCAGCGAAAGCAATCAACCAGGCCCTGGGTGCGCATGAAGTAGAAGTTGTTCCTGGGCTAAAACAAGAAAGTTTACTAGACAGAGGTAGAAGGTTTGTTGACGCCGGAGATCGTTTAACCCCAGATGGAGTTTTTAAACGATCAATGAGAAGAATTTTTAGACGTCACGGTCAAAGATTTGTGTTATCCGGAGCGAGGCCGTCGGGCATGCCAGAATGGTTGTGGGAAAAAACAAAAAATTTATTATATTTAGGCCTTAGGCCTGGCCTGGGCCAAAGACCCATGTCTCTTGTAATTGGCGATCCATATGCGCCTGGTGGGCCGGTCCTACCGAGTGGGAAGCATGCGCATGAACCTTATTTAGATGTACACTTAACCGGCGCAGATAGAGACAATGTAGTTAATGTTTTAAAAGAGGAAATAAGAAAACTAAAATTAATTAGGGCTGATGATCCGGATATTGAGCGCCTGACAGTACTCATAGACGAAATCAAAAGAATGAAAAATATTGATGATATGGTACAAGAAGAAATTGCATATCTAGGTAAGTATATAGTCAGCCGTTTTGACGATATCGTCTCTGGAGGAAAAGAAGAGACCGCCGCGGCATTTCGTAGTGTGGAATTCGACGATGCGGAAGCAAGAAAGCTGATAAAGCGTCTGGGCGGTGGTCCAGGCGCCAATCTTAAAGAGATACCAGAAGAAGTTTTTGTGAAGATTCGATGGACTCTAGCTAGCAACGGTGTACAAATCGCCGAGCAAAACGAAATTATCGCTTTGCTACGCGGTACCATCAAAGCAGCACAAATTGGTAATGTTGCCGGCGTTCGGGAACAAGCTAACTTGTTTGCGCGTGCGGTGATGGATGCGGTACCATCGGTGAAAAAAGGTGCTAGCGGGCTATATGGTATCTTATCGGTACCGGGCGGGGCTATAGTTAAAGGTGTGAGCAGCGCGCTCTGGGGATTAAGTATTTTTGGAGTTAGTATAGATATGCAGCGAGGTTTGAGTATGAACCCACCGATGCATCCTGTAAAAGCCCTCATCGCTGGGCTAGTTATCAATCTGGTCGATCCTACCGGGATAGCCGGCGGATGGTGGTTTGATGAGTATCGTCGGCCTGATTCAGTATACTGTAGATCTAGACAAAGCTATGGAAATATAATAAGGCTAGCTACTTCCAATTATTCGGATATTGGTAATCTGAAAGATGCCTACGACATGGTACCACCGGTAACATGCTTTAACTGGCAACCTTATTCTTTAAGAGATCTGGGTATCGAAGCCTTCGAGGCTCGTGATGATATATCACCAGAAGAGTTAGAAAAAAGGAGAGAAAGGTCCTGGTTACCAAGCGCAAGTCCTATGGAGCATCCAGAAGTCGAAAAGTTACGGGCAAATCCCAGAAAAAAACATGAATTAATTTATAATAAATTGCTTGAAGCGCCAAAAGAGCCAATATACGATCCCTTTGCCAAAGGATATGAAGCTCTTTGGATGTCGGAAGACCCTATGGGAGGTAGTTTATACCAGGTCGCGAGGAGACAATTTTATCTTGAGCGCTTCGGAAAGCCAATTACTCAGGCAGAATATGAAAAAAACGGAAAAAAAATATTTTCGGCGAAGAGGCCTACTTTGACACCAGGTGAATTTTGGCAGAGGAATGTTAAAAAATGGTGGGAACAATTAATAAATGGGCATACTCTACACATGAAAGCATCTGGTCGACTTAAATTTACACCAGGATCGCAGGCCGCGTCGGTCATGACATCTTTGGAGCTGGAAGAAGAAGAAAGAAAACGACCAACCGATTCTGGAATTCTTAAAATGCGCGCTCGGTCTCTTGAACACCTTTACCAGTATTTAAGAGAAGGAGGCGAGCCCGGGGATCCGTACAAGTATGGGGGCACCAATGAGAAGAACGCCAAATTAGCTCTTAACGAGCTAAAGATCAGAGCTGGGGCGACGCCTACACCTATAGGGTATAGCGAGTTTGTTATTTCACGAAGGCTTAAAGTTCATAACTTAACTTTTGAGCAAGAAAAAAAGCAAGCAAAAAAGCTTCTAGAAGATTATAATCAAGAATATTTTATTCTTCCGAATAAAAAAAGAATAAAGAAGTTATCGAAAGCTCCGGCCGAGATTTTCAAAGGCTTAGAAAAAGAAAAAGACATGGTGAAGCAACTGGTTATTTTAAACCGCATGCGCGGGGCACAATTTAGAACACAACCAGTAATGTTTTTTGTGCCCAGCCGAGATTGGAATGGGTTGGGTGCTGTAGCACAGTATCTAAATACACTACCTAAGGCGCCGGATGGACGTTTCGAACATGATAGTTCTGAAGGTCAGATTATTGGCGGTGGCAAAGTCGATTTTGCAAAAGTTAAAAAACAGATTGAAGTAGAGAATCCTCCTTTTGAGGTCGGCCCTAGCCCGACAGAATATCGTGGCGAGAAAACTATCGGCGGTGTATTAGCCAAAATAAACGCAGGAAGAGTTTTGTTTATTCCTGTTGAAAGGGGTACAGATTACGAATCTGTTTATCTCAAACCCGGTGAGATAGAAGAGCCTGAATCTAAAGCTAGCACAGTACCAACGCCGGCCGCTGTCCAGTGGCTAGGCGGTATGAAAGCGCCGGTACCTAAACCTAAAAAACGAAAACGTTTTAATCCTAATCTGTAGATTATTTCGAAACTTTCAATACCAGATGCAGAGGCCGTACATATTTAGGATAAAAGTACAGCGTGGCGCCGTCTGTCATAACCTCAACTGACTTAATTCCTTTTCTGCACCTCTTAATTGCGTTAGAGATAGCAGAATTAGTCGCATAAAAGCTAACTGCGTTGAGTTCTTTTACTTCTCTTTTATTCCAATTAACAATCACTTCTGCATCTGGTTCTCCGCCATGCCAATGGTATTTCTTTTCTAACATTGAAAGTGTACTTTCAAAGTCATCGTCGCCTCGTTTAATAAATTTGCTCATTTTCTTGCTTTTCTTTGCTGTTAATAACACTTTAAAATGTTAATTTATATGATATCATTAACATAGGCACTATTTATTTTTAGGAAACGAATAAATGAAATTAACTTTTAAAGAGTACGATGACGGTTACAAAAATGAAATTGCCTACAATGGCAGAGTGATCGGTCATGTTGAAAGATCTTGTCTTGGGTTGAAGTGGAAAATTATTCCATACTTCAAGCCACGTTCAGTTTTCTTCAATCAGGCAGATAAAAAATGGGATAGTTTTTATTTAGCCGGTAAGGCCCTGGCAAAATTATATGAAAATGAAGTAAATCGTAAAGATATTTTTGATCAGGTAGATACTCAGCCAATTGACATGAGGAATGTGTGGAATAAATACAGAACTAAACCCTGAGGACGAAATATGAAAAACTTTTTTGTGGTGCTAATGTCTTTCCTTGTGATAGCGTGCAGCACTACAAATGAAGTTAACGGTTCCGGTGATTTATCTAGTGACACACAAGATCAAGAAGATGTAGAGAATGATGTTCTTGAAGAACCAGAAATTTTTCCATGGACACCAGAGCCGGAGCCTCTTCCGGCGGAGTGCATTGAATGTAAATGGTATTTTTGTCCTCCGCTAGACGAGATCTGGAGGAAAGAAATATGTATGAACATATGTGAGGATCCTCCAACTTTATATTCTGAAACAGAATGTATACAGTATATGGAATGTGATCCATCCCAATATGTACTTGATGAAGTTGAGTGCGTGACTGAAGAAGGTTTTCCTGGGACTCAACAGAAAGTTTGCAATAAAGGATTGATACAATATACTGATTGTACTACAGTGTGCAAAGAAGAAGTATGCAATTATGAAGATGATGATTGCGATGGTGAAATTGATGAAGGCCAACTAAATGATTGTGATGAATGCGGCGTTGTACCATACGAAGAGTGCAATGGCCACGATGATGATTGTGATGGAGACACAGATGAGAATCTGATTCAGCCTTGTAGTACTGCTTGTGGTGCTGGGTATGAAATGTGTTATGAAGGTAATTGGATTTCTTGTACGGCGCCTCCGGAACTTGATGAAATATGTGATGGCTTAGACAATAATTGTAATGGGCAGATCGATGAAGGATTAGAGTGTGTTTGCACAATACAAGATGTTGGTGTACTATTCCCATGTCAAGATGATCCACTATTATGCGGGCAGGGGTACAAAACATGTCAATGTTTAGATCCTGATTGTATAGATCTTATAATGACAGAATGTTATGCTTTATGCTATTGGGTGCCATCAGGGGATCCAAACGATGTTTGTGAGCCTTTAATCGGAATGGAGTTGAGCCAGGAAAAGTGCAATAATTTTGATGATAATTGCAATCAAGAAATCGATGAAGATCTGTATGGAGCATGCTATACCGGGCCTGAAGGTACTTTGATGGTTGGCATATGCATACCAGGGGAAATGACCTGTGATGCCGGTACGTGGGGAAGTTATGATGAGGAAGAAAACTTCATTCCATTTTATTGTAAGGGCGAAGTGGTACCACAAACAGAAATTTGTAATGGGTTAGACGATGATTGCGATGGTATAGCAGACTGGGGCGAAGAGATGAAAGACACTGATGTTTTGTTTATCGTTGATTGGTCTGGTTCAATGGGCGACGAAATGAGCGCTGTTATGATAGCATTAAATCAATTTGCTCAAAATTTTAGTGATGAAGATGTAATCAAATGGGCATTTATGAGGGGCCCTGTGGCCGTGTTACCTTCAACCTATAACGAGCGTTTGGAATTGGTACAAGATCTAGTTGGATTTTCTGATTATTTGGTTTCTTTAGCTGGGATGGATACTAGTATGCAATCAATGAGCACTGCTTACGAGATGTTGCTAGACGCAATTTATATATCAGTTCATAATATTACAGCAACCCTTCCTCAGCCCATATCTAATTTTCAGTGGGCTGGGCCGGCGAACGGAGGTGGGATAGGTACTAATGTAATAGAATCAGAGCCCCCATTACAAAATTTTGATATAAGTTGGAGGCCTGGCGCCGAGAGAGTGATTATTGTCTTTAGTGATGAACATCCTCAAAGTTTTCTTGTTCCTAAACTAAGTTTAGAAGAAACCAAAACGGCTGTCTCTGGTACCCCACAACTTAAATTATATACGTTCTCTAGGACAGGGTCTAATAAAAGTCAATGGGAACAACTAGCAGATGCCGGAAATGGAAAGTGGTATAAACTTACGAACAACCCCACAGAAATGTATGCTAGCTTAATGGAAATTCTTGACGAAATTTGTAAGGGGGATGAAGATGAGTAAAGTAGAAGAACTAGAAAAAGAAATTGAAAAATTAGATAAGTTGATAGAGAGAGCCAAAAAAGAAAATGCGGCACTGAAAGATGAGGTCGATTCTTTATGGGCGATGATGGATGAAATAACTAAATCTGATATTGAAAATTTTAGCCATATATTAGAAGAAATAAGAGCTGATGTTATAACTAAGACTCTAATGGTAACAAAAAAGAAAGCAGACTGCTAGGAGGATATATGTTTGCTTAAAAAAATAGTAATAATTTTATCTTTGTTATCTTGCTTTACCTGCTCAGGCCACGGCCCTTCGGTATTCCTATCAAACGAAAATAAACCAATTTACAAAAGCTCGCGCTGCAAATTGGATAAGCCACTTCCTCAATTAATTTTAATTCCTTTTTTTAAAAATGCTTCTCAAATAGTACCTAATTGTAGAACATACCCAAAGCATGAAACGGCATTAGCTTTTTTTGTTTTTTACCATAAATGGACTGAATATTTTGGCGATAGAGACCGTGCAGTACGAGGTGTGCTTGAAAAAGTTATGATTCAATGGGACATAAATAAAAAAGTTAGCAGCCTGGGTTATGACTTAAGAGGCAGACCGTTCAAAAAGCGCAATATTATAGGGAGAGTAGAAAGTAAATCTATGATATGGGTTTGGCAGGGGTACGATCATAAAATCTCTCAAAGCGCGCTCTTTCACGAGTTGGTACATTTAGCATTGCGCGCTAAAAATGGCACTGCTGATCCGGATCATGAAGGTTCAAAATACCGTGGATGGACTTACGCTCACTCTATTATGATTATTGAGGCCAAACAAATGCTTCGAGCTTTTGGTTTGTAGGAGGTACATAATTGAAATATTTTGTTAGTTTTGTGGTTTTTCTTTTTATTTTTTTAAACACAACCGCTGTTACAGCAAAACAGCCAAAATCTAAATTTTATGACTTTAGTGAGCAACTAATCGATGGTGAGGTGAAGAGACCAACAACTTTATTTACAGATGCTAGAGAAAAGGTTAAGTTTGATAGATTATTGAAATTAAAAAAGAGTTTCTTGCCTAAGTTGTTTGATACCGCTAAAGAAAGAGTTTTTAAATAAAAAAAACTATTTATTATATAATCATTGGCGGGTAATATGAGTTTTACAGATGAATGGCAGAAATTTTTGAAAGATGTGGGAGGAGAACCAGAATCTTGGCTCCACAAGTGTCCTAATGGAACTTGCCCAGAGGTTTTAATTGCTCTCATGGAGAAATTTGGATATAATCCAAAAAAAAAGAATCCATATATCCCACGTGGTTACAATGGCGAAAGAACACTTAAGTTTCTTAAAAACCCTTCTAACTGGAAATACAAAGATACAAATACCCCCTACCCGAAAGAGATGTGGACAGCTCAACGTCCTTTGGGCTCACCAAGATATATCGTCCTACATTCTACTCAAACTCCTAATGTCGGTCAAACAATTAAAAGCTTTTTAAAATCAAAATCTGGGGAGCGTAAAAGCTCTCATTATGAGGTTTCAGAAGACGGGATCACTTTAGAATATATACCACCAGATCTTATGGCCGGCCATGCAATGACCGCGAATGCGCGCAGTGTTGGAGTGGATTTAACAAATCCTTCTCCGAATCCTCCGGCCGGCTCATGGAGCAGCCAGCATATTGATGGTATCAAAAAATTAATTAATTATCTAACAAAACGGTTTAACATACCAAAAGTTATTGCGCCGTATGATTTTAAACAAATTTTATTCGAACTTAAGGGTCTAGACAACATAAAAGCGCATGCGTCCAAAGAAGAGTGGGAGCTGGTGAAGAGCGCATGGTTCTGTGAAAAACGAAAATTGCCGCCATGCAAGGACGGTGAATTGATAAAAGCCAAGAGACATGCTTTAAAATATGGGCCGGCTGAATCAGGAAAGTATGAAGGTAAGACCGCTGAGGAGATTAAAACCACGTGGCGTTCTCTGGTTAAGAGCCTAGATGTTAGAAGGCGAAGAGCTAAAAGAGATTTTAAAGTTACGGAAGAAGATATTATAAAAAATGGAATAGGCATTGTGCCTCATCATGTCTTTGCGACTGGGGCAGGTAAAGCATGCCCGGGCAGAGCTTTTCCCTATGAAGAAATTGGAGAAATGTGGCAAGGCGGTGTAGAAACAGGCGAATTTGTTTCTTTTGAAGAAGAAGATTGGGAAGAGATGATGTCAGATGAAGAAGAGATGATAGCTGACCCGGGCATAAAAAATATAGGTCCTTAAATTATGAAACATCTTTTAGAACAATGGAAATCTTTTATTAATGAATTAAATGTTTCTCCTGGCTTTCGAAACCAAGGAGGTACAGCATTTGATCCGACTGATTATAATCTCAAAACAGGACAAGAAGAAGATACAAGCCAATCAGCAAAAGCAGTTATGCATAAAAATGGAAAAGTATTATTATTAAAAAATGATAAAGGCTGGGATCTCCCCGGGGGTCATATTAAACAAGATGAAAATATGCTGCAAGGTTTGAAAAGAGAAGTGTTTGAAGAAACTGGATTGAACATATTAGATCCTGTGGAGCTAAACTATTCACATGAAAATAAAAGATTTTTTGCCGGCGCCTTCGGCGGTGGCGAGGTTATGTTAAGCGACGAACATTCAACATATGGCTATTTTGACAAAAACCAAATTGCAAAACTAAATATATCAGAGCCTTTTATGAAAGCAATATCAATGGTTTTACAAATTCCTTCTAAAAAAATTATAATTATGATTAGGATAAATTAATATGGAAATATTAAAACAAGATTTAGAAAAAATTATTCAAGAAGAGCTTGAAGAATTGATTAGTGAGCAAGAGGCACCGCCCCGACCCTCGCGGGCCCGGGCTGCAGCCCGAGACGCAAGGGCCGAGAAGGAGGCAGCTGAGAGACTCGCAGCTGAGAGACATGCAGCGAGGGTCGCGCATCGGAAAGAGCAGGAAAAAACGTATGGCATACGAAAAGCTCCTCCTTTACAAGTTGGTCGTGAGCAGTGGAAAAGTAAAAAAGAAAAAAGAAAATGGGAAAAAGAACAAGAGTTATTGAGAGCTGAAGAGAGAGCGGAAAGGCAAAAAATGAATATGCTTGGTCTTAGGCAGTGTGCGTTAGGTATCCGCTGCAACCCAGAGGAGCAAAAGAAAGCCAAAGAATTTCTTAAAAGATATGATACGTATCTCCCCCCCGGAGGTTTAAAAGGCTTGGGTCTAGACCCACTACCATCCGAGCCTACTGCCGTAGAGAAGAAAGCTGTGAAAAAGAAGGGTAAAGACCCGGAGACTCAGGCTTTAGTAAAATCACTTGGACTAGAAGAATCAGAAAAGTCTGATATCATACAAGAAGCCCCCCCAAAGCCAAGGACGGCGGCAGTTGAGGATGCGAAAGAAAAAAAAGCAAAAAGAGCGGTTGCCGCAGTACAAGCTACGCGGACAGGTACTGCGAGGCCGGTAAGGCCGTTGACGAAGAAAGCGCGAGCCCTTGCCGCGACAAAGGCTGCAGCTGAGCAACGTCGGGCAGACGCTCAGGCTCGTGGTCCACTGTCGGCCGCCGCGGCGGCTAGTTTAGCTGAGCCAGGGACAGTGACACCTGCTTCTGCGGCGGCTGGCTCTACAAGCAAAATGAAAGGTGGATACACTACAAAGTTGCCAGGGCGGCCTGAAGCGCCGGCTACTGCTACGCAAGTAGCCGGAGGAAAAACTTCAGTAGATATTCCTACTGCAGAAGAAGAACCAAGGCCTAAGCGATGGAAGAATGCGTCGGCTCTTGAAAAATTAAAAAGAGAGTTAGCTGTAACGTTGACTCCTGGCCAGGCGTTGACTATGAGCGGAGTCAACGTTGCGCTTGAGAAAAGAAGAGCAGAGCAAATAAGAGCGAATAGGGGCGATAAGCAAAAAATAAAGCAGCTTAAAGCGGCTGATAAATTTTCTTTTATGATGAGTTCTGAAAGAGAATTATATAAACAAATACAACCAGCGGCTGCAAAAAATATTGAAAAGGCTGCAGCTCGCGAACAAGAAGTTGCAAGCTCTAAAGCAACTAAGACATATAGGCTTTCACAAGATGAGTTAAAAAATGAAGCTTTTAAAAATTTGAAAGCTTTTGAAAAAGCATTAATCCAATTTTTATATACTCTTGATGAGTTTGATCGAGAAAGAGAATTTGGTGGCATAGGTGAAAAGCCTAAACAAGAAAAAGAGCCCACAAAAGACGTAAAAGCAGCGCAAAAATGGGAGGCCGGGCTGAAGGGCGCGCAGCGCAAGGCGATGGCAGCTGTGGGCCCCGAGCTAAGAGAACAAAGAAAGCGTCAAGTTTTGGCGTCAAGCCCTAGAGTTACAAAACTTACAAAAAAAATCAAACAGTTAAAAATTGCTCGTGATACATTAAATAAAAAATGGCAACAAATAGCCGGTGGCGAGGCCAAGGGCGACGTTCAAGACATTATAACCATTAAGCAAGCCGTTGAAGAAAAAGAGAAACAAATCAAGAACGCAGAATTTCAGCGTGTTAAACAAAAAATAGCAGATGGTGAAATTGTTACTACTCCCGAACTTAGAAAAAAATATCCTACTCTTGTGCAAGCTGCGGAAGATCAAAGAGAGGGTGATTTAGAACAACTAGGTCAAAGAGTTTCTCCTCTTCAAGCTAAAACAAAAGAGAAATATGATGAGCTTTTGGTTCTCAAACAAACCTTTGAGGATAGTTTGCAGGCTGCAATTGATAAACTTGCTGAGCCCATGGGAGGCGGAGAGCATGGTGAAAAGCAGAAGGCTGCTTTTCTAAGCGATATGAGTACAGTTGAAAAACAGATTGATTATTTAGAAAGTTTAGAAATTGAACGCGGTGAAATCGCGAAGACGTCGGACGCTAGCGCGCCTATTGCGCCGCCAGAAAGTGTACGCCGATATGGTATGAGCCCCGCTACAGGCCGGGAGTCCGAGCGGATTCCCAGGGAGGAAGGGCGATCTGCCCATGGGCAAACGCTAGCGGAGAACATAATCGAGGAGATCGGGCGGGTGTGGAAAAGTGGGGCGCCCCGGGGCCGAGCCGGCTACCAGCGCAAACGTCGGTCAATTAAGAAAATTGATAAAATTGCCAAAGGTGATTGGAAAAAAATATATAATAGTATGAGTTCTCTTTGGAAGGATATCCAAGATAAAATATTTGATTATGAAAAATATGATTTTCTTACTGCTGGAGCGGCAGGAGGTGGTACTTCTGAAGAAGCCACCGCTGAAAGAGAAGTTGTGGCCGGGACCAAAGGTATTTTCGGCGGTGAGCCTGGTGGGCCCGGCGAAGAAGAAAAAGCGGTCAGGCCCTTCTCGCGGGCAGCTGAAAAGAAAGAGAAAAGAAAGAAAAAAGGAGTCTTCAGCACAAGCAAGAACGGTAATAAATTTCTTAGTTATATGACACCTCCTTATTCCTCAGAAAAATTTGAAAGTCGCCTGGACGCGGCGGAGGATAAGATAAAGAGGCTTGGACCTCCCTGCGGTATTCCGCTCACCGGGACGGGCGATCTCTCCGGTACAAAATGTGATGCATCAAAAACCGGTCATCAAGAAGAGGCCTTTGACAAGGCTGAGAAAGAATTTAAAAAAGCACTTAGAGCTTACAAATTCTATTATAACCTAGACCAGAAGTACACTGAAATATGGGGGGAGGCCGGCTATGAATATTACTCTGGTACGCCATCTGTTGTACTAAAGATTTTAAAAAAGCCTTCAACTAAAGAGAACATAAAAATATTAAGGAGCCTCTTAAAAGAGAAGACAAGATCTTCGAAACTTAAGCCTGGTAGGAACTACCAATGGCTAACAGGAGAAAAGTTTTATAATCAATTAAAAGGTGGTGAAATGTTGGCCGGCTCCGCAGGGGCAGAAGAGGTTCCGGGCGGTGAAGCAGAAATACCTGCGGACATGTACGAAGAACCGGTAAACTTAGAAGATATTAAAAATCCTCAAAATCTTGTTGTAAGAAGATCTGTTGTTAATTTTTACGAAGATTTAAGTGATCCAGAAAATCCAAAATTTAAATATGGTATGCCTGAAGGAAAGAAAGATCGTCTCGGGATAAGAGAAGGCTTCGAAGAGGGCAACTTAGATGACGTAGCAAAAGAATTCTTTGGCTATGCAGATTGGGCTGATTATAAAAAACAAAATGCCAATGATCTAAAAGGGCCTACAAAAAGAGGAGACGAAGCTAAAAGATGGTCTGGAATTAAAGGGCCTACACTACATCCGATACATGTAGGATTTGCAGTACAAGAATTCTTAGAAAGTATTAAGCCAGAAGAATATACCGCTGTTTTATTTACAAAATTTGAAAATGCTGATCCATCTCTTAAACCAGGAGTAGCCACCAACGTTTTCAGGCGCGCCGCGGGGTCATCAGAATTTAGAAATAAAATATTTGGTGGAGTAGAAGGCGGAGGAGCTATAGACAAAACTGGTATTCTAGCATACGCAATGTATGAGCCAAGAGAAGGTCTTGTAAACAAAACAGTTATAACAAAATTAATAAATACGTTCTTTAAGCCTGGCATAGCACAAAAAGAATTTGGAAATATCCAAGTTGTTAATACTAGTAATTTACCAATTAAAAAAGTTCCGGCAGAAGGGGCAGAAGAAGGAACGCCAAAATTTATATTTAAGGTTTCTGATGAAGGCGAGCCCGTGACGCTTAATAAGCTTATAGGGGACATAACAGCAGGTGGTGGCAATATTTCAATTAAGAAAAATAATTTTGGAATTCCTGTTATACTGGAAGGTGATGCTTTAAAAGGCGGAATGGTGCTTATTGTACCAAGAGACTTAGATCAGAAGTTAACTGGATCTGAAAGAACCTTAGCTCAGAGAGTAGGGGCGAAGGTACCATAAAATGAATTGGCTGCTTATAAATTATAATAAAAGATCTTCAAAGAAATATGGTTGGCATCCTTCTTGGTTTGACGGCGGGTTAAATGAGTTTAATAGCCATCTGATTGATAATATCAAGTATTTTCAGATGTTATATGACTTAGACGTCGATGGAAAAGTGGGGCCCATGACTTTTAGGAGGTTGTTAGCTGAGAGAGATTTGCAAGAACCTGAAAACTATATTATTGTTAACGGAGAGCAAGTTGATATTGATTGGGATGTCAAGGTAGAACTGATGCCCAGAAACTGTTATAAGACATGGCGTAGCAAGAGAAGCCCAAAGATGATCGTTACACATTGGGATGCGACAACCTCTGCAGAAAAATGTAAACGCGTTTTACAGGCGAGAAAAATTTCTACACATTTTTGTATTGATAACGATGGTGTTATTTACCAGTATGTTGATACCAATAATGTCGCTTGGCATGCCAGCGGTGTTAACAAGTATTCAATAGGGGTCGACTTTTCTAATGCATATTATTTAAAGTATAATGATTATTATGTAAAGAAAGGTTTTAATAAGAGGCCCACATGTAAAGACAGCAGAGTTCATGGTATTAAATTAAGACCTCATCTAGGATATTATCCTGTACAGATTGAAGCCTATAAAAAATTAATAAAAGTATTATGTGAGAACTACGATATTCCTATACAGACCCCAATGATAAATGATGAGGTTGCAGATGCCGGCGTGCGATCAGACGTAAAGCGAGGAAAGTTTAATGGTATAGTTTGCCATTACCACGCTAGCAGAAATAAAATTGATTGCGCAGGCCTAGATCTTAAATCAATTGTCAATGAGCTTCGCTAATTACCTCTAACCTATGTGACTTTGCCATGTCAACTAAAGCAAATCTAGATGCGATACCTTCATTGATCCAAATAATTTCAAAAGTTTTGTTGCCCACACTTCTTTTAACAATTCCAATAGGTTTTTCGCTTTGGTTGTTTAAACCTTTAAGGGTTACTAAATCTCCTGGTTTTATATTCGCCACTGTTACTCCGTTATCACACTACTTATTTTGCTAACACGAGGTTTGTAATGGTAACGTGTAAAAACAAATTATTTAATAAATTTTTATTAATATCGTTTGTGTTTTTTGTGCTAAGCACTGTTATTAATATAACCATAGTTTTTTCAGCAGTTTCTTTACCGTCTAAAACTGCTAAAGCTAAACAAACAACTGAAAAAATATATACTCAGCAAGAGATTATACTTGAAAAGTTAGATCGTGTAGAGAAGAAAATGAAAAAAAAGCGCAGGGGAAGACTACGGCGTGTCGAATAATATTAATGTACAATCAATTAAAGAATGGTTCACATTAACGGTTGCCATTATCGCGACTATTGCCGGCGTTATATTCTGGGTTCAAACTATCAATGATTCTAAGTTCGAAGAAATTGACAACAAAATTCAACTTCTTCGAGACGACATTGTTCAAATTCGTCTCAACAACAATGAAATATTAAGAATTGTTGGTCGCTTAGAAGGTAAATTAGATATTGATTAGCCAAAGACCTGATTAATCGCCATAAAAACTACAGCAAGCTTGCTAATAAAGTAGGCAATTCTTAAAGCAGCCCAAGCCAAACCCAGTACAACTATACAATTAAATAAAAATAACATTTCTCCTCCTTTTATAATATAGAAACAATTTAATCTTAGTTAAAATTTTAAAACTATTTATATCTGAGGTAAAATTATGGTTGATAACGACGTCTTTGATCAAAAAAGTGTCTTAAATCCAAAAATTTGGAAGGGCGAGCAGCTAGATTCTTCAATAAAGTCAATACTTTTAAAGATTGCTAACGATTTTTTTGAAGATCTAGAACTTGAAGGATCTGAACTTGAAGATATTACTTTTACCGGGTCATTGGCAAACTTCAACTATACTAAATTTTCTGATATTGATTTGCATTTGCTTGTTGATTATTCAAAAATCGATGAAAATTCTGATTTGGTTGGAGAATATTTTCGTTCAAAGACCTCTCTATGGAATCAAAAACACAAAATTTTTGTAAAAAGCTATGAAGTTGAGATTTATGTACAAGATATTAATGAAAAGCACCATTCAACTGGGGTATACTCAATCCAAAATGATATATGGAAAGAAAAACCAGGTCAAAAACCACTTAACTATGATAAATCAGTGGTAAAAAAGAAGGTTAAGTCATTTATTGGCCAGGTCGAGGATATCGAAGGCTTATACGATGACAAAAAATATGAAGAAGCGAATAATTTTGCCAAAAAATTAGTAGAAAAAATCAAAAAGTTTCGTAAATCGGGCTTGGAGAGTGATGGTGAATATTCAAATGAGAACTTAGTATTCAAGATCTTAAGAAACGAACAACATATTAAAGAGTTATATGATCTTCGAACAAAATCGTACGATAAAATGATGTCTTTAAACGGAAAACACGATAAAAAATTCAAAATTTATATTTCGCAAGAAGCAACAAAGGAAATAAAAGGCTTTGATAAACTTCATGAAGAGGAACTCTATCAAAGAAAAGTAAAAAGCAACTACCGGCGGCTAAAAAAGCAGCTTACCTCACATGGGAATCAGCCTGCAGGGCCGGCCTTTCCGTTAAAAGCTTCTTCAGACCGTGGACCGTCGGCGCCGCCTGGAGCGGGAGGCTCATAATGCATAAAATGTTTAAAATTAATGATTTGACAGGCAAATGTGGCGACGCTTCACATCAGGCTAGCATATTTTTACCATATGCACATAGAAAATTAGGATTTAATAAGCCAGTTGGCGTAAATTTTGTCTCTGACCCTGAAAATGCCAAGGATCCATTTGGAAAAACAGCATATTATGATCCAAACAAGATGGAAATCACTGTTTTTGTTGATAAGCGACATGTAAAAGATATTTTGCGCTCCTTATCTCATGAATTAGTGCACCATGCGCAGTGCTGCCGCGGTGAATTTGACGGGCCCGCACAAACTGGCAAAGGATATGCTCAAAAAGATCCGCATATGCGCAAAATGGAAGCTGAGGCCTACTTATTAGGTAGCGGGCTAGTTTTTAGAGACTACGAGGACAAATATATGAAAAATAAGAAGAAAAGTATGGTTGCAGAGGGGTACACTCCTGCAAATTATGCAGAAATCGGTGATCAAACAACACCGGTCGAAAATTTTAATGATGCATTTGTCATGGCCCGGGAAAGCGGCGTAGAAAATTTCAGGTATATAGGTGAAAAAGACGGAAAACAGGTTGATTCTTGGTTTCATACTCGTTTAGATACAGAAGAAACAAATCCGTTTGAAAAAGAAATGGAAGAGCCTATCGATATTCCAGATTTTACGTCTCAAGAGAGGCGAGAGCAAGAAATAAGTACCAGAGCAACTAGAGATCCTTTAGATGATCTGCCACCACAGTCACCACAGTCACTTTATCGTGAAAACAAGGAGAGAAAAATGTTAAAAGAAGAAGTGTTAGACCGAATAACCGAAGAGTTGTTTAAAGTCTTAAAAGAAAATGAGCAAGTTGAAGAAACTCCTGAAAAAGAGCATAACTGTTCTGAGCATGAATCACGAGGTTTATCTCATACCGATTGGGAAAAAGAGCAGGAAGCAAAGCAGAATGAATCTACCGAAGCAGCTGAAGAGGGCGACGTCGTAGAGGAAGCTGAAGAGCTTGAAGAGGAAGAAGTCAACGAAAATTGGTTTAAAGGCAACAAAGACCAACTTCTATTCGAAAGATTGATGGAAAAATGGGCTAAATAAGGGGAAATTCTATGGGCGGCGCTGCTGGACATATGGCACATCCATTTGATTGCCGCGAGGTAAGAAATGGCCGTGATTTAATCAATTTTTACGTAAAAGCGGTTAATGCAATACCTCTATACGAGGAAGAATCGAAAGGAAGCTCTGTTTCTTTAAAATTGGATGGTGTTAACGCTTCTTTTCGTCTTCAAAAAGCAAATAATCCTGCAGGGTTTATGTTTGTACTGGATAGAGGCGCAAAAAAACGCGGGCCCGTTACGGGATTAGATTTTGACGGGATTACTCCGGATAATGCGCTAGAAAGATGGCAAGGCAACGCAGAGCATGGCATGATCCAAGTTGTTAGTCATATGACTAAATTATTGAATCATGATTTAATGAAATTAAAGCCTTATGTTGAAGCTTTGGGCCTTTTTGAGCGTATGGGCCCTGAAGGCGTCTTTTTTGACGCTGAATATTATGCAAACGAGGATGATCCAGGAGGGCCGGACGCAGAAAGAGGCTATAAACCGGTGAAAAATGCAATTGACTATAATCAAAATTATATTGCTATTCATAGGCTTTCAGAATTTTACATTGAGACTAAAGAAACAAAAACAGGAAAAATAAATACAAGACGCCTTACAAGAGGCTTTTATTGGGAAACAAATAAAGAAATTAATGCCCTCCTTAAGAAAAAAGATGAATTGTTGGCCCAGGATCAAGACACCTCAGAAGTTGATCAACTTATAGCTGAAAAAAACAACGAACTAAAAGTGCAGAAACAAGAACATCAAAAAGTTCTTGATGACCTTGCAAAAGCCATTCAAGAACATGCGACAGATCTAGAAATGCCGTTTAACGTGTATACAAAGATCGGTGTGCGTTTTAAAGAAGGGCTCACAAGAGAGATGGTGTTAAGAAATATCGAAGAAACACTTGAAATGAGAGTTCCATACAATTATAAAAAAGTTAGTGATGAAATGAGTGTTGGGCCTGTCAGCATTAATGAACAGACTGGCGAGCTTGAAGCCAGAACGCTAAAACAACTTCTCTTATCAATTGAAAAAAATCCCGCTCACATTGCTTATTATCCAGATACCCCAGGTTTTACTAAAGATGGTGAATCTGAAAAGGGAAAAATTCAAACTAAGACTGGATATAGGAATAAGAAAAATCCAAATCAAAGTGCTTTTGCTTTAGACATATATAAAGATGTTATGGTTACCGGCCATAAAACTGGAATTGGACCAGCCGATATTGGTAATAGTATTAATGATGTGAAGGCGATTAACAGCGCAGTTATTTTTTGGCATGCTGTTCGTTATATTGGAAGAGTAATAAAGGAGTCTATTGCTACTGACGTCGACATGGGTGCAAAAAAACATGAAGGTATTGTCATACAATCAACAGATATATGTGACGGCATTGCCTTTAAATTTACTGGAGAATTTATTTTAGATAATGCTAGCAGAGGTTTTGGTGTTACTCAGCATGGCACTGATATACCCTCTGATTCTCCTGAAGCAATAAATGAAGCTAAATTTAGATATGGCGAATTATTAGAAAGTTTTATGGTGGAAGCTGAACCGGTTATGGAGCAGAAAAGATCTCTTGTCGTGCTTATTCCAGGTGGATTCAAACCTCCAACTAATGGTCATTTCTCGATGATTAAACAATACGAGCAAAGGCCTGATGTTTCAAAGATTATTGTTGTTACTGGTTTTAAACCTAGAAAAGAACCAGGTTTAACTGTAACTTATCAACAAAGTAAAGCTATTTTTGATATATATGGCGGATTTGGTGATAAAGTAGAATTTAGAGACCAGGGCAATTGGCCAACTCCGATGAGAACTTGTTATGAATTCATGAATGACGAAAAATTTGTTTCTGAGTTTCCAGGAGCCGTATTCGCGCTTGGCGCTAGCGACAAAGGTGGAGATAAAGAAAGAATTGAGGCCTTCTATAATCATTTCCAAAACAAACCGGCTCAGGGCGGTGCGGAAGTTATAGTTTACCCAGCAGCAAAAGCTTTTGAGGTCGATGGCGAAGCTGCAAGCGCTACGCGGATGAGAAAAGCTTTTGTTAGTGGAGATTGGGAGATGTTCAAGAAACTTATGCCTAATGATAGCCAGTATGATGACGTTGTACAGGTTTTAAACAAACAAGTAGGCCCGGGAGGATTGGAAGAAAATTTTTTTATGATACCCCACCTATTTTCTTTGGTTGACGAAGTTTTATTAGAAAATTATGAATCTTTAAATGATAATGATTATTCATCTATAATTACAGAAGAAGAAGTAAGAGGCTATGAAGATTTAATAAGAGATTTGGCAATTATTGTAGCTACAAGACAGCCCGGAATTCCTAACATCGAAGACAAAAAAGATCTTGCAGCTGCTATTATCAATACAGTCGGAAAGCTAGTACGTGAAAAAGAAGAAGAAGCTACTTCCGAAGAAGGGCTAGCCAATTCAGAAGAAGAAACTGCAGAAAAAATAAAAAATGAATTAGGAAGTGGGTTAGGAATAGAATCAGAGCTGGCAGAAGAGTCTTCAATGGCCGGAGGAAATATGGCATTCGCAATATCGAATAATAGGAGTAAAGATGATGATCGACCACGAACAAATCTTACAGGAAGTTAAATTAAGAAAGTTAATCCGCCAAGCAATAAGGCTAAGGCAACACAAAATTGATACGCAGATTAATGAAGCTGCTAGGGAGGAAGAGAAGCTTAGGCATATTGTCCGGACGCTGTTAATTGAGTCAGATGTCGACGCTGATACCAATCCGGCGCCATATGCCTCTACTCCTGTCAACGCTTTAGCCGATGCATTTAACCAAATTTTACCTATTATGAAAGCTGGTTTGCGCAAATTAGCAAAGCCAGAAGAAAGAGAGTCTTATCGAGCGCATTTCTTAATGAAATTTAAATCTATTTTTGATAATTTTGAAGGCCTAGACTCACAAATGACCGGGGTTGTTGGTGAAAGTGACTTAACTGAACAAGAAGAAGACAAAATCAATATTAATATTGATGATCCGGATCGTATTATCCCGGACATTGAAAAGGACCGCTTTAAAGAAAAGAAAAAAGATCCCGAGAAACAAAGGGAAGATGACTTTGGTGAATTTAAAATTGAAGGCGAAGATCCAACTGGCGCCCGGGTAGCTTTCGAAACTATAAGCGATTCAAATATAGAGCAAGTTTTATCTGATAAAAGAAAAGTATTATTTACTCCGGATTATAAACAACAATTTAAAGATTACGCCTTATATAACGCAGATCTTTGGCTTTTAACATATGAAAAAGAGCTAGCTGGCCTGATGGGACAGCAACCGGCTTTCGAAGAAACAGAAATACCACGTCCCTCTGGCGCTCAAGAAACGCCGACGGCGCAGGAATTTGCGGCTGGAGAGATGGGAGAGCTGCCAGCTGAAGAAGAAGTAGGCGGGTTAGAAGCTGCTGCAGAAATTCCGCCCGAAGAAGCAGAAGAAGCTGCTGGCCCTCCAGCGGCCAGTCCATTTGGATAATATGTGGGAAAATAAAAGAAATCGTTTTAAAAAGCCCGACCAAGATTATTATAGCATTGCTAACAAACTTAAAACGGAAGGTAAAATTAATGAACGTTTTGAAGTCATGCTGTCCTCTCTAACTTTAGAAGAAATAATTGGTTTGCGATTGGAATTGGCTGCTAAAACTGTTAATTATAAACTATACGGTGCAAATCTTTGGCATTCACTACAAGATATTGTTCGCGACGGTGTATTAAAATATGCGCACTCAGCTGCTAGAACAAAAGGAGAGGCAGCTGCGTTTTTGGGCCTTGATGTTTCTTTATTCAAAAAACTCCTTAAGAAATATAATATTACTAATTATTTCATGAAGGAAAAAATATAATGCCGTATAAGTTCAAAGGGAAGAAGTCTTGCAAGCAATCCGATGGAACAAAAGGAAATTATGTAGCAATTAAGACGGATGGTGCTAAAAAATGTTATGAATCTGAGGAAGCATTTAAAAAATCACATGCGGCAGCGCATGCTAACGAGGGGAGAACTATGAAAATCACAAAATCAATATTAAAACAAATTATTAAAGAAGAAATGGGAAGCGCCATGTTTGAAGTTGACCCAGATGGCCCTGGTGATGATCGCGCTGAAATTGAAGATGAAGCTTCTAGAATATCTCAGTTAGTTGATGATATGGATTTCGAACATAATGGGTTTTTTGTGGCTCTTATCGAGGAAGCTGGAAAATATTTGTCTCCAAGAAAAGATGAATTAGAGCAAAAGATGAAACAAGCTGTTATAGATGTGCTACTAAGAGGGTAAACTAACATGAAAATTACAAAATCAAAATTAAAACAAATTATTAAAGAAGAGTTGGAAAGTGTTCTTAAAGAAAAAGAAGAGTTGGAAGCAGCTATGTCTGGAATTCTTCCGGGTGATCAGAAATTACCAGAATTGGATCCATATGAAGCTGTTAAAATGGTATGCGCAGCTAAGCCAATTATCATTACAGCATTAGATAATCCAAAATTTGGGCGCCCCATATTGGAAGGGATATTTAAAGCTAAAGGTGGCGAATTTGCTAAATTTGCTATACAGCTTGTTAATCAGTTTGAAGATATGACAGGTCATAAAGTTGAAGATATTTTAAAGCAGCCAGGAGTGAAGGACGCAGTTGTCACGGCGCTTAATCTGGGATGTATGTTTGTTAAATAAATATTTGCTTTTAGGAGTTAACAGATGAAAATCACAAAATCAAAATTAAAACAAATTATTAAAGAAGAACTGGAAAGTGTCTTGCGAGAAACAGCAGTTGCTCCGGCGTCACCGCAAAGGAAGGCCGGTTTAACGCGTATTACGATATGGAAAACCAAAAATAAAGGTGCTGTTTTCAAAGATTTAGATTTAGATTTTCAAAGATTTATACGCGGGGGCCTACGGGAACACCAGCAGCCTGAAGAAAGTGACTTAGTTGTGGCAGAGGATGAGGGTGGAAGGCGATATGAAATATATCGAGAAGCGCGGGATGGCCAGTTTATACTAGTTGGAACAGTAGACGAAACAGAATAATTACGGGGGTGAACTGGTATTGACTGAGTATTGAAAATATAGCGTGCAAGGCTGTGATGAGTGAAGGCACAGCATAAAACACTCAAAATTTAAACGCCAACGATAACGTTGAGTTTGATTACGCCCTAGCGGCGTAGTCATGGG
>Ga0098052_1000387_pt1 | contig 27703 bp, 28 predicted proteins | sample 15_taG_FD_81591 | JGI IMG/M metagenome (GOLD analysis project Ga0098052, IMG submission 81591) | Marine viral communities from the Subarctic Pacific Ocean - 15_ETSP_OMZ_AT15312 metaG | ecosystem: Environmental > Aquatic > Marine > Oceanic | place: Pacific Ocean | collected 2015-01-18
AATCGAAGAGTGGACTCTCGTCAATGCTTGGGTAAAAGATATAGATTATGGTGCTCTAAGCTACTCAGACGAGGGCTTGATTGAACTCAAATTGGTCATTTCTTATGACTTTGCTACCTACAAAGGCAACTTTGATGCCACTTCGAAGACAATCCGCGACGTCTTGATTTAGGGGCACTAAATGTCTCATTTCTGGTCATCTGTCAACAAAAAGACGTATATTGAACCAAAACGTCCATTCCAAGCCATTGGTATAACTGATTTTGTTCAGCCTTTTTTGATTCAAAAAATGACGAAGCCCTCTCTTTCAACGATTGCCACACAACAAACCAAAAAGATATTAAAAAATGGAACCGTAAGGGTCGAAAATCATTACAAAAATGATTATACCCTAAACAGCATAAGTATAGACATTATTGATGCTTACGACCAAACGGGCCAAGATAATATGTTGAATTCTTTGAACAAGGCTCAAACAATTTTTGATCTATTGACCTATGGTGGTTATACGCTGGAATCAAATGGTTTGGATGTGTCTGTTATGACAGCAGCCAAAGCGTTGTTGAGATTTCCGAATGTTCAAATATTAGAATTGGTGCCCCATGCCAAGAGTGAGACCGCAAAAATAGCAAACGCCGTCGCATCGGCTGTTACGGATATTGGTGGCGACATTTTGAGTGGCGATCTTAGCTTTGGCAGTGTTGCCGAAAGCGCAGCAACAGCCCTAACTTTTTTAGGCGACAACGTTGCTGGAGTTTGGACAATCAACGCCCCAGTGATTACGGCTGTTAATTTTGGTGAGTTCAGCTATGGCAACACGGGATTTACTACAATTACTTTGACAATGGCGTATAATAATTTTAAATACGAAAAAAGTTTATTATAGAATAATACTACAAATGAGGTGTATATGAGAGATAATGACGAAAGGCTTGCGCCTCCGCAAGCTCCTGCGATCCCGCAATCTAATGTTGGAGGACTAAACTATGTGATTCCAACAGAGATTGTAGACCTACCCAGCAAAGGAAAATTCTATCTACAGGATAATCCTTTGTACAATAAAGAATATGTTGAAATCAAGCATATGACCGCAAAAGAAGAAGATATTTTGACTTCTGTTAGCTTAATCGAGAAAGGCATTGCCATCGACCATTTGATTCAAAGCCTTTTGCTGGACAAAAGCATTAATGCAAAAACAATGTTTGCTGGCGATAGAAACGCCATCTTGCTGAATGCGAGAATTAACGGTTACGGGCCAGAATATAAGATAGAATCATCTTGTTCAAGTTGTAGCAATACTGATGAAATCACGGTAGATCTAGCAACAATCAAGAGCAAAACCTTATCGGATGACAATGAAACGCTTACCCTTGAACTGCCAAAGAGCAAGTATCCGGTAACTATTCGCTTTTTAACTGCCCATGAGGAAGAATTGCTTCAAAAAGAGGTTGAAAAGAGTACTAAAATGGGCCTATCTGATAACTCTTTTCTGATATTTCTGAAGTTTATTGTGACTTCTATAAATGGAATCAAAGCAAACGACAGCATTGTATCTCAATTTATTGAAAATATGCCAGCATCGGACGCCCGATATATTAGAGACTTCTATACAAAAACAAAGCCCGACATTGACTTTTCTGTTGAAACTGAGTGTAGCTTGTGTTCTCACACAGAAAGGAGAGAAGTGCCCCTAACGGCACAGTTTTTTTGGCCTCAGTCCTGATTATATGAAAGAGGTTTATAAGCTCTTTATCGTTCTTAAAAACCACGCCAACTGGTCCTTCCTTGAGCTTTATAACCTTCCTGTAGCTCTGAGGACTTGGTTTATTGAAGAATTTATTGAGCAAAAGAATAGAGAATTGGAAGCTCAAGAAAATAGTTAGCACTCAACTAATTAGTAACAAGAGGAAACTATCATTTAATGTCCAACGGTAATACACCACCAACCCCACCACCCAAGGAACCAACCATTGCCGATATTATGAGTTCTATGAAAAACCTCCCAGCGGTTTTAGAACAATTAAAGACTGTACTCGCCAATCTTGCCGACAAGATCCCTAGCCCAACAGCAAGAAGAACAGAAGTCGGCAGAACTGATGGCAAGCCTCTCCCATCGGGAACGTTCCCCGAGGGCGAGCGATCCGAATCCGCACCCATAACACAAGGCACTCTTGACAAAAGACTGGAGGAGGTCGGTAAGGCAATAGCCAACGCCGCCGTTTTGGCGATGTCAGGGCTTAAACCAGGAGATTTGAAGCCCGCTGGAGCGGCAAAATTAGCCACAGGCGTACCTGGACAATTAGTTGGCCTGCTGAAAGAAAAAGCCGCCGCAACAGCGAAAGCAATGGAGCTACAAGAAAAGCTCCAACAAACCACAAATTATACAAGTGACAGCTACGATAAATTTGGTAAGAGCCTTAAAGGCTCTGAGAAAGCCCTCAATAGTATGGCCTTGAATTTAAACGATGCCAGAGAAGCCCAAGATGAATTGACTAAAGTCAGCCCCGCTTACGCCAAAATGATGAGAATGGACACTCATAAGAAGTTTGCTAATCAGATGGCTGCATATGCCGCAGAGTGGAAAGCAATGGGAGTACCAGTAGCGCAAACTGCTAAAACTTTTGAATTCGCGGCGAACCGACTGGGCTTGGTCGACAAGAATGCCGACCTGTCTAAACAGAAAATTAAAGAGTTTTATAACGTGTTGCTCAAACAAGGCCAGCTTTCAAGCCAACCTTGGAACAAAATACAAGAAAGTACAACTGGTGCAATGAGCAAAATGGCCCTTCTTGGCAAAACAATGGTATATAATATGGGAGAGCTTCAGAACGCCCTTACCAATACTGGTATCGCTCAAGATAAATTCCTCACTATGGCTGGAAAGTATGAAACGGTCGAAGGAGCCGCATCACAAGTAGGTCAACTAAACGCCGTTTTGAAGGGCACCACTCTTGGCATTGGCGAAATGATGGCCGCAGAACCAGTAGATAGGGTCAAAAAGGTTATAGGAGACGTCAACCTTGCCATGAAAGAGGGGCGATTTAAATTAGCCGAAGGCGGCGCAATGCGCGTGGCCCAGATCAAAGCCTTAGCGCAAGCTGCTGGAATTGAAGAGGAGGCTATGGATGCACTTTTGGCAAAGAAAATGAAAGTTGAAGAAATTTTCAAAGCCTCGGGAAAGATAAAGCACCCAACCACCGAAGCAGCCGCAAAAGCCGCCGCAGGACAACTTTCAGCCGAGAAGATAGCAAAAATACCCGACAAAACAATGGAAAACAAATTCTTAACACAAGGGAAGACAGTTTCTGACTACAGAAAAGCCATTACAAGCAGTTCTGACGCGGTAGCGGAAGGAATGGGCAAGCTTGGAGATTCAATGAAGGAATTTGCTGGTAAGCTACAGGGCCTTGAAGCCGCAATAAACAAAGTAGTACCCGCAGGTATGGACAAGGATAAAGGCGGTTTTTATACGCAACTTATGTTTGGAAGTTTGGATCAACTTGACAAGCTGTCTGACCTCTTTTTGAAAGTAACAAAAGCAGCCAGCGATATCCCCAAACGCGCAAAAGACCAAATAAAAGATAGGTTTAAGAAAAAGGGAGAGAAATCCGAGATAGAGAAGTTTAACAAAGCGGAGGCAGCAGGCGAACATCAGATGTACACCGTCGACCCAGACGGCAGCATCAACGTGAAGCAGGAGCTTAAGATTCCAGCGAAGATACTCGAAGAATCGTTCACAGGAATGACGCAATAGTAACGAAAAGGAGAAAGTAAATGTCAGATTTTGGAAGTTCAATAAATATATCAAGAGGTATGTCATCCCTTTTTAATGCTGGAACCGTAAAGGGAATAGTTGACGATGACGTTGAGTTTCTAGAAATTGAACCGCTTCACACAACGATTAATGGCGAGAGTATCATTATTTTAATTGAGCCGGTCGATCTGACGATTAACAATTCAGTAAGGATCGGAATGGCCGGTTCGGGCCAGCTTTATGGTCGAGCAGATCCAATCCCTTCTTACACTGGAACGCAGCGACAAATATCCATAAGTTTTAAAATGGTTAAAAGTTATGTTTTGAATGGCCCAGAAGCAGTTTCTGGCAATACACTGACGGCGAACTTGTTACAACAGTTGAGTTATGCGTCTTATACCCCGACAGCCAAACAGAATACAAGCGTCTTAAAAACACCACCTTATTTTAGAATTTTATATGGAGATCTCATTGGCGACTTCAAGGGAGGTCAACGAAAGGGCCTACCAGGATTTTTTTCAACACTGAGCGTTTCTTCTGATACCGGCGGCGCATTAGGAGCCAACTTAACTTATGGCTTGAGTGACACAGTTCTTCCAATAGAATACAGCGTTCGTTTGGACTTTACCGTCATGCATGATCATATCGTTGGTTGGTACGACGGAAAATTTGCTGGTGATGGCAGAAACAACTGGCCGTACAACTCAGGAATAGTTATCAACCAGACTCCAGACGGCCCTGGAAACACTGGAGGAAACCCTCAAGGAGATCCACCGTCTGTTCCAGGTTCACCCGCAGAAGTTACCGCCAAAGCCGCGCAATCCGACAGCGTAAAAATGAATCATAAAAATAACAGCAACGACTTGAACAAGGGGAAAAACTAATGCCATCCCGCTATAACGATAGAGACACCTTTACAAATCAAGATGATAGGTATTCTGAGCAGCTTAAGAAAAGAAGAGTTAGATTTATTAAACACTTTTCGACTCCTGAATTCACTTATCCCAAAGCTGATGACATGGACGGCCTCATCGTAAATGTTGAAATTTATAAAACTGGTGATAGGTTCTACAAATATGCTCAAAAATATTATGGAGATTCAAGTTATTGGTGGGTCATAGCTTACTATAATCAAAAGCCAATGGAGAATCTAATGAACCTGGGAGACACCGTTTATATCCCGGCACCGTTATCGCGGGTTTTAGAAATCTTCGGAGGAGAATAGTTTGACGTCCCCCTCAGTATCAAAATATATCGCAAAGGCTGCCACAACGGGACAGAACCATCAAAAGCTTTTAGGCTACTATGGTGAACTCTACGAATTTTACAACGACAAAAAGCCTGACAATGATTATATTTATTATCTTGATGAAAACCCCTATTCTGAACCGGCCCAAACAACGAATCAAGACGTATTAAAGTTCTTCAGCGCATCTCCGCTCCAATTGGGTTTACTTACCCCCTCTATAAAAATATGGAAAATCTTCAAAACAAAGACCAACAAAAAACGGATTGAATTTCCTTTTGAGAATAGAACCGATTTTGAAAGCTTTAAGGATCCCCACGCATACATTGCTCAAGATAGCCCCTTCGTAACAGATAGATTCATGGGACCAATCGTGGGCCTAAAAGACCTGAGCATCGCTTATAAAGGTGTCGGAGGCAAAGGTCCAGACATCGCAACTCTACACAACATTCTAGTTAACATAACGCTTGAGTTCCAGGACGTAAAAATGCTTTTTAAGAATCTTGACGATTCGGAGAATATAAAGTATAAAGACTTGTTTGCTGCTCCACCGAAAGGCGAGTACGGAATTGTAATAGAGCTAAGTTACGGAGTGCCAGAGAATCTCAACCTTGACCTAGAGCCACTAACTAAAAGAAAGCTGATCTTAAACTTGCTGCCAAACGCTGGTAAAACCAACATTGCTTATAAAAACGACGGCTCGGCAACAGTTTCCACGCAGATGGAGGGCTGGGCACAAACAACCGGACAAGTGATAAACCTATTAGATCCAAAATATTATAAAAGCTCCCGTAAAAGCGCCAATATGCTTGTTGTGGAAAACCAAGAAGAATATTCGTCTGAGGCACTTAATAAAAAACGTGCGGACTACAAAGAATTGCTTGCAAATCCAAAGAAAAACGTTGTCACTTCTGGAAAGCCCGACGCAGCCACATCAACTAAGAGTAGATTAGACAAGCTCAAAACGGAGATTAAAGAACTTGAGAGAAAAGCACAACTCGCCAGTTCTATCAAATCTGTTCCTCCAGTCTTCTCATTTATCACTGCTCTGTACGAAGCCGGTCTTGTGTACTTCCTTGAAATGGACAACGAGCAATATAAAAACTATATTAAAAAAATAGCTCAGGGAGAGTATGTCGATGTCGACAATTTAAAAGTAGTCCCCAAGAACAGAAAAAAGGTCAAACTTTCAAAACAAGATGCCAAGGCCAAGGTCAAGCTCGGTTCAAACCCAAATCAAATCATATACAACGCCAACGGGTTCAAGATCGGGCGTTTCAATGTTGAAGAAGAGGAAACGGATTCTAAGCTAGAAAAGGTAAAGTTTTTCTATTTTGGCGATCTGCTAAATATTATATTAAACAATACACCCGGCGGCGGAATTGGCCAGGATCTTGATGAACTCGGCAATGCTGCTTTTAATGTCCTTCTTGGTCCCACAGTTTTTATTCAGAACAAAAAAAGTAAAAAGATTTATAACATAGCGAACACCCCAATATCTTTGGATATGTTCTTGTTTGAACTAAACAAAGTGATATACGGCGCTCAAAAAAAGGCAATGTCATTCCGTGAATTTATGGGGGATTTCATGAAAATGTTCTTTGATCTACAAGTGTTAAGCGGCGAAAAAGAAAAGACAGGCAAAGACGTACAATATTACACTGGCGAGCAGGTTTATACGCTCGATGAAAAAACAATTGACTCGGACACCAAAACAATTAAAAGCTTTGGCCCCCACATGGGAGTCAGCGATACTACAAATATTAAAGATTTTCTTTTAATTAAAAACACATTATATGATAAAAAAATAAGTAAAGCCAAGCGGAAAAAATTAAATATTCCAACCATTTTTATCGGAGGACCAGATAAAGGCCCCCTTCAGTCCATCACTTATAGGCCAATGCCAATAGCGGCCCTGGCAACTGCTGCCGTTATAAACCAATACAACCTTAACCAAGGAAGCAAAGAATCTTTGGGCGACACTGAGTCAGATTCAGTATTCATCACAAGTCAAATGGCCGCAAACCTAACATTGCGAGGAAATCCTTTTTTAAATGTCACCGACACGTTAGCGGTAGATTCGCGATTTGTAGACGGCGGCTTTTTCCAAGAAAGGAACAACTTATTGTTCTTCTCTGGTCTATTTAGCATCACCGCTGTTGAGCACACCATTCGAGGAAATAACTGGACAACAACCTATAAAATGATACAATTTGGCAGTCTTGAACCAACGAAGACCTACACAGCAACCGACAATCCCCTTCCAAAATCTCAAGACGTTGCCCTAGCGGAAGAAGTAAGCAATAACCAAACAGGGACCGCAGAGAAAGACAAAAAAGCAGAAAAGAAAGCTCCCGACAAGAAAAAGAAAAAAGGTAAAAAGGGCGGCGCAACGACAAAAGCCTCTAAGGGGCAAACAGACGCTGCGGCTGTTACTGCTGGCGGCCCAGAAAAAATTCACGCTCCTGCCGTTAAAAAGCAGAAAGAAATTGAGAACGCAATTATGGAAGTAAGTGGAAAAACTCAATAAAACAGAGGGCGAACGTCACTTCGGGGAAGATAAGACGCCCTCTGAAAAAATAGCCTGAATAACCCACAAGGAATCTATTTATCACATGTTCAGTAACAACTCATCAAAACCCTCAGAATTCTTCAAAAGCAAGGAAAAATATGATGAGGTGTTTCCCGTTGTCCCCGAAGACAAAATCTATGACCTTTGGTATAAGCGACCATATTTTGGCAAAGTCAACACAAAGGGTGTTACGGTCTACCCTAAAGAAGAATTCCTTGCTGCCTTGGACGGCATAGGCGATTTTAAAGCTTTAAACTTTGTAGTTGATGCCTTCCTAGACCTTCAAGGATTCATCAGGCGAAGCAAAGATAGAAAGGTCTTCCCTCCTGATTTCTTTGATAGGTTCTTTCCAAAAAGAGCTTGGACGTCTCTACCCGTTGAGTACGACAACTACTTTGAGAGCTTTATTTTTGACCCCTTCTTAAATGTCTACCTACCCTCAAAAAAGGTCTATTCATTTGATTCCTTTGTCAACGAATACTTGAGATTCATTCGAACCGTATCCCCTGACGTTTCTATCACTCAAAACGAATATATAATGAGCAACAACTGCACCAATAAAATTTCAGGTCTCATTATCGATCTTGCTTTCGATGACCACAGTGACACCGAACTTAAGGTCCAGAACTATTTGGAAAAATTTGAATATTCTAGCTTCATCAACCCTTGTAGGAATTTCGGCTTTAGAGTCAACAAGAACGCCCCTTGGCAATTAATCGCAGACATCACCAGCCCCGAAATGGCCGGTTACATTGCTAGACACAACCCAACGATACACCACACCTCAGAACTCTTCGATACCAATTTCTACACAGCCTCAGAGATAGACTACGAAAACTTTAAGAGATACCTCTACATACTCTATACAAGCCACTATTCAGTAAACTCGTCATATGAAAAGGTTAAGGTAACGGTCAAGTCCGTGAAATACGGCTCCCCAATTTTTTCAGATTATAAAACTACCCTGATAAAAGAGTTACCTGCCGAAGTTGTCCCAAAGACCTATTCATTGTTTGAGGAGAGATATGGTGACGAATACTTTTTAAAGTTATACTTTAGAATAAGATTAATTGAAAATAGTAAAGAAAATAGGTATAATGATCTTGTCACCAACGTAAAAGATTATTATAACATAGGTGGCAAAAAAAGAGCACTTGATTACATCGACTTAAAGTTAATAAATTCAAGGATTTATAAAGAAGGTGACCAAGAACCGTTCTTTTTTGTTGACAAATGATCTCAATCAAGTATAATAGTGGTAATGCTGTTTCAAACTTTTGACGAAAAAAAAGACTGCTTCATGATTTACAAGAACTCTCAGTTCTTCAAGGAAATTACAGACGATTGCCGTAAAACTTGGGCATACGCCCCTTACCTTAAGAAACGCGATATTGAATATGCAAACTTATTTGCCGCTGGCCAAACTCTCGAAGAGGCTTGCCCTGAAATATGGAAAGAAGACTTAGAAGAAATTCAAGCGAGACTCAGAGCAGTTTTAAAATCTGCCGTAGCAACAGGCGTAAATCTAAAGGATATATGTCTTTATGACCTGATGCCAACACATATGCTCGAAAAATGGGCCTCTATAAAAAACAACATTTGTAACCACATCTTCGATAACTGTGAGAGACCAGAAAACTACAATAATATCCTAAACTTAGAAAAGATGATCACTGAAATTAAATCACAGCCATTGAAAATCGATACAAGCGTAATAAAGAGTATCACAGTGCAAGATAGAAATATCATCAAAACATTACAAGAGTGCGACAAAGTTATATCTTACGACCAGTTCAAAACGGTCACAGGCCGCTTAAGCACAAAAAAGAATTCTTTTCCAGTGATGACACTGGCTAAGAAATATCGTAAAGTATTAAGGCCGACAAATGATTGGCTCTTTGAAATCGACTTCAACGCTTGCGAATTGCGAGTTGCTTTGGGCTTATTAGGTCATGAGCAACCAGAAGGAGATCTTCACGAATGGAACCTAAAGAATGTCTTTCTTAGGTCAAAAGATCGCGACAACGCTAAGAAAAGGATCTTTGCTTGGCTTTATAACCCCAAAAGCACCGAAGCTAAGGTCGGAGACATTTACGACCGGGAAAAGATCAAAAGTTTGTATTTTTCGGACAATAAGGTAAAAACCATATTTAATCGAGAAATAGAATGTGACGAGGCCCACGCCGTAAATTACGCCATTCAGTCAACGGCAGCAGATCTCGTTTTTGAGCAAATGTATAAGGTTTGGGAACTCTTGGAAGGTCGGAAGAGTTTTATTAAATTTTGTAATCACGATTCGCTTGTTATCGACTTTTCGGAAGATGATCAATATATTCTGAATGATATCAAAAGAGCGTTCGATGTTACACGATTAGGGAAATTTAGAGTTAATTGTAGTGCCGGTAAAGATTGGCACGACATGAAAAAGCTCAACATTAATTAAGAGGAACAATGCAAACTGTCATAGGTCTAGGAAAAGCTGGTTGTAACATAGCAAATTGTCTGAAGGAATATTCAGAATATAACGTCTTAAATATAGATGTCGGTCTCAAGAAGACTAAAAACACATTCGGCCTGAAAAAGCAAGATTCAGTAGAACTATATGAAAATAGCGTTCCCAAATCCATAAACAAGTTTTTAGAAAAAGTAGATGCGGAAACGCTATTCATTACAAGCTGCGGCAATGTTACCGCCACCGCTCTGAATATTTTGGAGAGAATAAAGGACAAGTCCAAAATTACCTTGATGTATATCATCCCAGAAAGAGAAGGATTATCGGACAACCAAAAACTACAAAACAACTTGCTGTTCAACATTTTTCAGGAATACGCAAGGTCATCACTACTTGAAAAAATAATTTTACTTGACAATCAATTAATATCTGGTATAATAGGTCCAGTACCAATATTAAAGTATTGGGATAGTATAAATCAAATGATTGCTTCAAATTATCACATGATTAACGTTTTTGAACACAGTATGCCTGTATTCACGACTTTTACCAGTCGTATCAATACAGCGCGTATTAGTTCAATTGGCTTTAATAAATTTGATGAAGAAGAAAAATGTTTTTTTTCGCTTGACATTCCAAGAGAAAAAAGGTATTATTATGCTATACCTCATGAAGTTCTTGAAAAGGACTCTATGTTGATGAACCGAATCAAAGAGCAGGTTAAAGACGCGATAGAGCATGACAAAATGAAAGTGGGTTATTCAATATACCCAACCGAATACGATCAGTCATACATCTATTGTGAAAGTAACAGCACTTTGATTCAAAAACTAGCGCCCTGAGAGATTTGTCAGGGTGACTTTAACCAAGGAGAAAATAAAATATGTCTATTAATATGGAAAAAATGCGAGCACGGCAAGTGTCGCTTAAAAACAATGCCAACGGAGGCTCAAACAAGTTTTGGCGTCCACAAGATGGGGAACAAACGATTCGTATCGTCTGTACTCCTGACGGAGATCCTTTCCGTGATTATTGGTTTCATTATAATGTAGGGGATACCCCTGGATTTTTGAGTCCAAAACGCAATTTTGGCGAAGACTGTCCTCTTGACAGTTATGTACGTCAACTGTGGAAAGAAGGTTCAGAAGAATCTAAACGAGTTGCTAAAAAACTTGGCGCACGTCAACGATTTTTTGCCCCTGTCGTAGTACGAGGCGAAGAAAGTGAAGGTGTTAAGATGTGGGGATTCGGTAAACGAACCTACGAAACTCTTCTCGGTCTTGTTTTGAATCCTGAATACGGTGACATTACTGATCCCGAATCTGGAACAGATTTAGTGATTGGCTATGGTAAACCAGCAGGAGCAAGTTTTCCAGAAACTAAAATTACGCCCCGTCGTAAATCCTCACCGCTTCATAAAGATTCGGAGAGAGTTGTAGAACTCATGGAAAATATTCCTGATTTCGAAGAACTGTTTGAAAACGGTCGCAAAACCGCAGATGAGGTTCAAGATATTCTTGCGGCTTATTTGGATAGCGAAGAAGCTTCAGAAGAAGTGGTAGTAGAATCTGCTACACCACAAAATAGTGTAGATAAAGCTTTTAGCGAACTTGTTGGCTAATAGTGTACCGCCGCAGGGAGGCATGGGCTTACAGATGTCTCAACTTTATCAAACAAAAGGAAAAAGAAAAATGTTTAAAAAGATCTTATTGTGTTTTATGATCATTGGGTTTACGAGCACTGCGCTCGCAAGCGATTGGAAGACAAGAACCGGCGTCCGCTTTGGCTATTCCTACATTAATAAAGGAGACCAAACGGAAAAGCTCAAGAGTCCACATATGTTTTTGTTGGGTTTTGAAATGCAACAAGCGCTTAAAGGCGGCTCGTGGCTAGATGTCTTGTTCATCGAGAATATCTCAGTTGCAGGGCTAGACCAAAGTGTGTTCGCGCCGTCAGCTAGTTTGCTTATTGGTTTTGAGCTTGCAGACCAAGTTCAATTGGCTATTGGCGCAAACGTTGCACCCTTTGACCCTGCCGAGGAAGAAAATTATATCCACCTCATTACTGCGATTGGATATACAGCCGACGTTGGACTTTTCAGTGTTCCAGTCCACTTGACCTATATTCCAGATACCAACGGGTTTTGGCGTTGTGCTGCAACTGTTGGCGTAAACTGGTAGATTTTAACCGCAGGGAGGCATGGGTTTACAGATGTCTCAACTTTATCGAATAAAAGGAAAACTAAATTGTTAATAAAAGCAGTTGAATGCAAGGAATGCGAAGACATTGTTTATTCTAGGACGGAAGATGATTTTAGAGAGTGCTCCTGTGGTTCAATTGGAGTTAGCGGAGGAGTTAAATTCTTTAAATTTACAGCACAACCTGCCGCCACCTACGAAGTTAAGAAAATAAACGTTAAAACAACACTTGACAATCTTTATCAAGATTGGTATAATATGAGAGATGCTTTTGGCGTTATTAAAGCAGAGCCAGCAAAGCACGCTTTTCAATAGGAGAAAAATGAAAAAAGTATATAAGAAAGATGACCCAAACTTTAATGAAAAAATAACAGAAGTCGCAAGGCGATTCAAAGGAAAAGGCGGAGGGCCAGACAGCGAAACGGCTATCAACGCCTATAAACAAGACTTGGGAGATGGCTATGTAAGTTTCTATTCAGACAATAGCGACATTACTAATCTTCTCTCAAGAAGCAAAGATTATGTCTTAGAGGTCATTGACTACGGAGAGAACGTATCAATCAAAATTGATAAGAAAGGTTTCCGCAGTTGCTATCACGCCTTTAAGCTTTCAAAATAAGGAGAAACAAATGGCACGAAGAAAAGAAGTAAAAGCTGGTAAACTCAGCATAGACCAGATGAGACAGCTTATAAATAAAAAAGCTGGTATGCAAGTCGCTCATGACTTGAACGACGAAGATAACCCAACAAACGTAACCGATTGGATTCCAACTGGTTCTCGTTGGCTAGATAGTATGATTTGTCGCGGAAAGCTCGCAGGGGTTCCAGTAGGAAAAATCACAGAAATTGCTGGCCTAGAATCCAGTGGAAAATCATATATGGCGGCACAAATCGCAGCCAATGCTCAAAAGAAAGGAATTGATGTAGTCTATTTCGATTCTGAGTCTGCTCTAGACAACTCATTTCTTGAGCGTATCGGATGTAACGCAAGTAATATTTTGTATATTCAAGCAACAAGCGTTGAATTCGTTTTAGAAACAATCGAGGAACTTCTTAAATCAAATGAAAATAGAATGTTGTTTATCTGGGATAGTCTGGCATTAACGCCTTCTAACTCTGATATGGAAGGAGACTTCAACCCTCAGTCAACAATGGCAGTAAAGGCCAGAATCCTTTCCAAAGGAATGTCAAAGCTTTTGGTTTCGATTGCGAACACACAATCAACTTTACTTGTTCTCAATCAGCTAAAGGCAAATATTACACGTTCGCCTTCCGAAGCGATGACAACGCCTTACATGACACCGGGAGGAAAAACTCTTATCTATTCGTATTCATTGCGTGTTTGGTTAACCAGACCAAAAGCAAAGGCATCCTTTGTTATGGATGATAAAGGCTTCAGAATAGGAAACACAGTTAAAGTTAAGCTTGAGAAATCACGTTTTGGTTCTCAAGGTCGTCAATGCCAATTTAAGATCCTTTGGGGTGATAATGTTGGCGTACAAGACGAAGAGAGTTGGTTCGATGCCATTCAAAGCTCAGAGCATTTAGAACGTTCTGGAGCTTGGTATGAACTTAAATATGAAGATGGGACGAGCGAAAAGTTTCAATCTGCCCATTGGACAACTAAACTTCAAAATGAGAAGTTTAAAAACCGAGTATTGGCAATCATGGACGAAGAACTCATCGAGAAGTTCGACCAAAGAATTGGCAATGCTTCAGATTTTTACGAAGAAGAGGAGAAGTAAAAAATGCCATTGATGACGAGTGAAGGATAACACGTCTTTTATATAGTAAATATACTATTTATTATACAATTTAGAGGAACTGCCCGTGAAAATCACCAAATCCCGCATGAAACAAATCATCAAAGAAGAAATTCAAAAAGCACTAACGGAACAAGATAAAAAGTTTTTTCCAACAAAGAAGAAATGTCCGTGGGTTGTGTTGCCAAAATATCACACTGGGCAGCCTCCGCACTGTTCGGGAATTCGACTTCCGCTCAAACCCCGGAAGGCGGAAGGATGGGAAAAGCACTGCCCGCCGACTAATCCGAAATGCGACAAGTTTGACCTGGGTGCCAAAGCGCCAACGTATAAGAAGAAGACGTACCAAAGTCAATGTTGGACCATTGTCGATCACAAGACTGACGATCCTGAGTTGAAGATGAAACGGATGGACACTCTTGATTTTCGCGACTGGCTCAGTAAAAATAATTGTATGAGACCTCGACATATAACGATTTGGCGACTGTATGGCATGCCAAATGATTCGCAAGCAATAAACAACTGTTGGGCTAATGTTTCAAGCTACTACCGTGAAGATTTAAAAAAACCTGAAGAAGAGGAAAAGGACGAACAAGTTGTAGAGCCATCAGAAGAAATCACCTTCAGCGACGAAGAAGGAAGTCTCGGCGGCGGCGGTGGCAGCGGTGGTTGCGGCCCAAGACCGCCTTTAAGCAAAAACTGGCGAGAGAAGCCAATGGGCAGCCCAGAAAGAGAAGCTTTCCGCGCTTGGCGCGAGTGTGTGAGAAACGCCAAGTCAAAATAACAATTTAGTAATAAAAAATATACTTTTTCCTTGTTTTTTGTTTAATGGCATGTTATAATTGTTATGTACTTAATTATTAGGAGAAGGTATGAACCTTAAAAAATACAAACATCTATTTAACATTCATCTCGCGGCCTCGACAGCAGTGTCGGCCCTTTTTCATTTTGCTTTCATCTTAGCGGCCCTTTTCTTGTGGACAGAACTGCCGAACTTAGAAAGAGACCAACCAATCTTCAAAGAGCTTCAAGTTCAGTTTAAAGCCGCTCCAAAACACTATTTGGACATAACAACTATAGAAGAAATACTGCTAGAGTTGGAAGGCACGTCAAAGTGGCCCACTGACGAAAACGGAAAATATTCCCCTTCGCCTCCATCTCTTTCTATTCGACAGGCTTTTCCACGGTTATAATAAAATATTTTGACTGTTCGATTATACAACGTGAGTACTATTTATTATACAATTTAGAGGAGTTGTTCATGAAAATCACCAAATCACGCCTTCAGCAAATTATTAAAGAAGAAATCCAAAGAGCTTTAGTAATTCGAGAGACTGTCACAAAAGACAGCGCCCGAAAGGCAATTAATAAAGCCAGGAAAACTCTCAAAACCCCGATGTGGCGCAAACTACGCCGATTGGCCTACAAGAATCCCGAAGCAGCAATGGAAAAATTACAAGCCGCCCTCGGCACCGATTCAGCAGCATATTCCAAAGACAAGCCTTTTGGCACTGTTGGAGATGTTGATCCCGCAATGGCTACGCTTGGCCGCAAAAAGGCAAGACCCGTAGAAAAAATACCAGCACCCGGAGGAAAACAGGTCGCTAATAAAGGCAAAGAGCAATATGTTCCTCCCGTTTCTGACACCGAAATTACCGTAGGAGGTCTTGGCCGCAAAAAGGCAAGATCCGTAGAAAAAATACCAGTGCCCGTTAGTAGAAGGCAAGCCGCCATAAACGCCAAACACGCCAAAGCAGACGCCGCACAGACTTCTGGCGTAAGCGATGTATCAATGGGAGATGCTAGAAAAAATAGACTGGCCAATGATGACGCTAGGGGTATGGCGAATGCAGTGAATAAGGGCCTTAAAAAGCTGGGCATCGACACTGACGATAAAGAAACAGCAGACTCCCCATAAAAAACCATAAAAACTTCTTGACAGATAATTACATTTTATATAAAATGTATAAGATATAAGGAGTTTTAATGAGTATTATCTTACTAACAACCACACTATTACTATCACAACAATGTTCACATGATTGCGAAATCACATATGATGAGATATATGAGCAAGTGATGTATCACACCTTTAAGACAAAGGCACCAACCGATAAGCAAGAGCAAGTTCTGCTTGACCTAATCAAACTAGAAAAGGACTGGCGGAGAGCTACCCCATCATTCCCTAAAAGCCTTTTGGGGTTTTCTATTGCCGCAGCTTATGTAGAATCAAGGTACAATCCACTTGCCAAAGGCGACTGGAGAACAGACCGTCGAGGAAGAAAGGTCGCCAAAGCCATTGGCGTTTTACAACTTTGGCCTTGGTGGGAAGACTACTATAATGTAAATCGACGAGACCACATCCAATCAGCAAGTGCTTGGCTTGCTCACGTTTCTCGTAGACATGTGAAGATTCAAAAGAAAAAGATGTGCCCCCGCAATTTCTCAGCAGAACGAAAGTGGATAGCAGCTTGGGTACAAACAACACGCGGAGCACCAGTAAATAAGGCAAATCGCTTCCGGTGTTTTCAAAAGCCCACTCACTATCGCCTTCTACGACGATGGAAAAGACAAATCCTCAAACGACGAAGCGAGGAAGACGGATGTTAAAAACTAAACGTGTTATGATAATAGATTCACTAAACTTGTTTCTAAGGTCATATATTGTAAACCCCACAATGTCGAAAGACGGAAATCCGATTGGTGGAGCCGTTGGCTTCCTTAAATCTCTACAAAAGCTTTCCCGCGAAATAAAACCAGACGCAATCATTGTTTGCTGGGATGGCAGAGGCGGCAGCAAAAAAAGAAAGCAAATCAACAAAAACTATAAAGAAGGACGAGCGCCAATTCGCCTGAACAGAAGTATCAAAGTTCTTAGCGAAGAACAAGAGAATGAAAATAGAATTTGGCAGATGCACAGAATATTTGAATATCTTAACAACTTCCCAGTCATTCAGTTGATGGCCGATGAAGTAGAAGCAGATGACATTATCTCGTATATAACTCGTTTCTCTTGCTTCAAAGAAGACCAGAAGGTGATCGTTTCAAGCGACAAAGACTTTTACCAGTTATTGGACGATAAGACAGTTCTTCACCGTCCAATTCAAAAACAATATTTAAATAAACTTGACATTCTTGAAGAACATGGAATCCATCCGACAAATTTTGCTTTGGCCCGTGCGATGGTGGGAGATAAATCTGATAATCTCGTTGGAGTACCGGGAGTTGGACTCAAAACAGTAGCCAAAAGATTTAACTTTTTTGCGAAAGAAGAGGACGTAACAATCCCAGAATTGATAGAGTTCTGCTCCAATCAGGAGAGCAAAGTTAAGGCTTTTCAGTCTATTATTGACAACGAAGAACTAATTAAAGAGAACTATAGTCTTATGCAACTCTATAGTCCAAGCTTGTCAATCCAGACCAAACATAGAATGGACTGGGCCATTGACAACTTTGAATCAGAGTTTAATAAGACTGAAACAGATTTGATGATGTTCACTGACGGTATCAGTGATAATTATTGGTCAGACCTGTTTCAAGATTTTAGGCGTATTTGCCGGGATAATAAATAATGGTTGTATTTGAATTAAGCGTGGCAGCTTTTGTATTATCAATGATGATCAATTGTGCCGTAACCATGAACAACAAAAAATAACTCACGAGGAAAATATGTATAAATTAAAACCGTTCATCTTCGAAAACAGTATCGTACCAGTTCTGCTTTCAAAACTGTCTCCATTGGAGATTCAGGCAGTTAGTTTTGCCTGTTTTGTGTGGTGCAGAAGTGACGCATCCGACACACTAAAAAGACATGAAACAATTCACTTCTATCAGCAGCTTGAAATGTTGTTTGTTCTTCAGTGGGTTTTGTATGCTGTCTTTTATGTTTATGGCAGATTCAAGCACGGCTCATGGTACGAGGGCTATTTCTTGAATCCTTTTGAACAAGAAGCCTACCAGAACCAAGCCAATGTCAATTATTTCAAAGAGCGCAAGCTTTGGGCCTGGACCAGATATATCAAAAGAGGGTAATATGAGTGAAAAAGATTTTATTAATAGTTTTACTGAGCTTTTTGTTTTCTCCCTGCTCTCTTGCCAAACCTCCACTAAAACAAAAGTTTTATGATTTTGGTGAGCAAGTTATCGATGGAGAAATACGCAAACCAACTGCCTTATATATGGACGCTCGAAACAGGGCAAGATTTGGCAGACTGCTCAGACTCAAAAAGAGCTTCTTGCCTGACCTTTTCAAAACCGCTAAGAACAAAGTGTTCAAATAAAAATAATTTACCAATCCTTTCTAAGACTTACAAAATAGCTTGACTTGTTTAAAAACATATATTATACTTACTTTATATTTTAATGAGGTGACATGGAAAATTTAGGTATCTTCGGTAAGAGTTTTCAGGAAAATTTATGTAAGTTGTTGGTATATGACCGACCCTTTTGCGACCAAATGCAAGAAGTGTTAGATACGGGCTTTTTTGAGCTAAAGTATCTTCAAGTCTTTGCCAAGAAACTCTTCGACTATAAAGACAAATACAAGACACACCCAGTCAATGGGACGTTGAATTCTATCTTCAATACAGAGTTGGAGCTAGAAAACGACATTATTCAAAAACAAGTTAAACAATTCTTCGTTCGGATACAGGCAACCCCTGAAACTGACGATAAAGAATATATAAAAACAGCAAGCCTTGATTTCTGTAAAAAGCAGGTTTTAAAACATGCGATGATGAAATCAGTTCCGCTACTAAATAAATGTTCTTTCGAAGAGATTGAAAAGTTAATCATAAAGGCCCTTCGTTCAGGAATGGACAATGACTTTGGTTACGATTACATCAAAGACTTTGAGGAACGTTTCAAATTTAAGGCAAGGAATCCAATATCAACCGGCTGGTCAAAGATTGACAAAATTACAAAAGGGGGACTTGGCATAGGAGAGCTTTCTGTCGTTGTGGCCCCAACAGGCGCAGGTAAATCTCATGTACTTGTACACTTAGGTGCTCAAGCACTAAAACAGGGCAAAAACGTTGTTCATTATACATTGGAATTGGCCGACACAGCCGTTGCCAAACGATATGATGCTTGTCTCACGGGTCACAATCTTGACGACCTTTTAGAACAAAAGGATGACATTTTAGAGAAAATCAAAGAAGTTGACGGACAACTGATAATCAAAGAGTATCCTACAAAGTCAGCTTCAGTCACAACAATAAGAAATCATTTGGAAAAAGTCAAACAAACACAAATGGAAGTGGACATGGTTATCGTAGATTATGGAGACCTTCTCCGCAGTGTACACAGAAATACAGAAAAGAGGCACGACCTTGAATCAATCTACGAAGATTTGAGGGGACTCTCTCAGGAATTCCGTTGCCCTGTGATTACAGCTTCACAAACAAACAGAAAAGGTTTGAATGAAGAAGTGATTACCATGGAGTCTATTTCCGAAGCGTTCAACAAATGCTTTGTTGCCGACTTCATTATCAGTCTCTCAAGAACAATAAAAGATAAAAATAGCAACATTGGAAGACTTTTCATTGCTAAAAATAGAAATGGACCCGATGGAATTATCTTTTCTGTCTTCATGGACCCCGGCTCTGTTTGTATAAAAGTTCTCGAACAGGACGATGTTTGTGAGATTCAGCGGAATGAGGTGAACAATAGAAATAAGCGGGATATGGATGCCGCTAAACGAGTTTATAAAGAAATGTTTAAAAACAAGGAGAAACAATAATGGAAGAGAACGTTGCTAATGAAATTCTATCAGATATAACAGTTCATATGAAATACGCTCGCTACTTGCCCAAAAAAGAACGTCGAGAGACTTGGGAAGAGCTTGTAACCCGAAACAAGAAGATGCATCTTAAAAAGTTTCCTGAACTTAAAAAGGAAATCAACGCAGCCTACACATACGTTTACGATAAAAAGGTACTGCCTTCGATGCGCTCCATGCAATTTGGTGGCAAACCCATTGAGGTCGCCCCCAATAGAATTTTTAATTGTGCATACTTGCCAATCGACGACTGGCGAGCCTTTAGCGAAACAATGTTTTTGCTGTTGGGCGGAACCGGCGTTGGTTATAGCGTACAGAAGCACCATGTTGAAAATCTTCCAGAGATTCAGAAACCCTCTGTTAAACGAACGCGCCGCTTCCTTGTAAACGATTCCATTGAAGGTTGGGCAGATGCTGTTAAAGCTTTGATGGGAAGCTATTTTAAGGGTGGCTCCAAAGTCCGATTCGATTATAGCGACATCCGAGCAAAAGGCGAAAAGCTCTTGACTTCCGGTGGCACTGCTCCCGGCCCTCAACCACTCAAAGAATGCCTCGTAAAGATTGACGGCATACTCAGAGAGAAAGAATCAGGCGATAAGCTTTCTACCTTGGAAGTACATGACGTCATTTGTTATGTTGCCGATGCCGTTTTGGCTGGTGGTATTCGCAGAGCAGCCCTCATTTCACTATTCAGTGCTGACGATAAAGAAATGCTTGCCGCAAAAACCGGCAATTGGTGGGAGCAAAACCCACAAAGAGGCAGAGCAAACAATTCTGCTGTTCTAATGAGACATTTAATTACAAAAGACTTCTTTAAAAGTCTTTGGCAGCGAGTTCAAGCTTCCGGTTGCGGCGAACCTGGATTCTACTTTTCCAACGACAAAGACTGGGGGACGAATCCTTGCTGCGAAATCGCTTTGAGACCCTTTCAGTTTTGCAATTTGGTAGAGATCAACGCAAGTGATTTAAGTTCTCAAGAAGACTACGAGGAGAGAACAAAGGCCGCATCCTTCATTGCCACCTTACAAGCCTCTTACACCGACTTTCACTATCTTCGAGAGGTATGGAGAAGAAACACAGAAAAAGATGCTCTAATCGGCGTGAGTATGACTGGTATAGCTTCTGGAAAGGTTTTAAAGCTGGATATGAAGAAGGCAGTCAAGACAGTAATTGAAGAGAATAAACGGGTAGCAGAGTTGATTGGCATTAACTCAGCCGCGAGAACAACTTGTGTCAAACCTGCCGGAACAACTTCTTTGACTCTTGGAACTTCAAGCGGAGTACATTCTTGGCATGACAGATATTATATTCGTAGAATAAGAGTTGGCAAGAACGAATCAATTTATTCTTATTTGAAAAATAAACATCCAGAATTAGTTGAAGACGAATACTTCAGGCCACACGACACAGCAGTTATCGGCGTACCCCAAAGTGCCCCTCGGGGAGCAATTCTCAGAAACGAGAGTGCCCTTAGTATGCTTGAGCGTGTTAAGAAAATTAGTACTGAGTGGACCAAAACGGGCCACAGAAAAGGACAGAACACTCATAATGTATCAGCAACAGTAAGCATCAAAGAAAAAGAGTGGGACGACGTGGGCGAGTGGATGTGGGAAAACCGCAATAGTTACAATGGCTTAAGTGTCCTTCCCTACGACGATAAAGAACATACCTATGTCCAGGCTCCTTTTGAAAGCTGTACCAGAGATAGGTATGAAAGTTTGATTGATACGCTAAAAGAGATTGACTTAACAAAAGTTATAGAGTATAATGATAATACGAATTTAACTGGAGAACTTGCTTGCGCTGGCGGCGCTTGCGAGATTAAATAATAAATTGGAGAAAAAATGAAATTTAAACCTTACAATCGTCACATCCTGCTGACAGAAAGAGAACAGACAGTAGAAGAAGAAGTATCAACCGTTCTTGTTCCCGACTCTTATGTTACCAGCTTTAAACCTTACAGTGTATATGTTGTACGCGATGTTTCGTCAGACTGCGAAAAGCTCTCAACAAAACACATCAAGAAGGAAATCGTTGTAAATAATAGTATGGTTGAGAAAATCAGCATCCAAGGCGAGGAACTGCTTCTGGTACTGGAAAACCATGTTTACGGCGTCATTGGCAAATAATGAATAAAGTATCATTCGCTCAGTTATTGCTGCTGACGTTCGCCCTGTTCCCTTTGTGGATTGTGGCATTACAGGCTCTTATGACCATAACATCTGTTTCAACGGCAGCGGCATCAGTCTTAATGGACTTAGTTCTCAGCTAGACAAACAGTGGCTCAGAAATATACATACGGTTCCTCTCTGGATGCTTTGCAATTTGCCGACCAACATAACACAAAGTTAATACTTGGCGACATAAAGTTTCCACGGGAACACGAAACTGATGAAATAAGACTCGCTTGGGGCCTCATCTATACTAAGCTAATGTTCAAGGGTCGCATTATTGGAGGCGACTCCGTTAAAACTGTAAGAGTAAGCGACGATAAGATTACTATTGTTTGTCGAGGTAACGTAATCAAAAGAGTAGACTATGACGTAATCTTCGTTTGCAGCGACAAAAAGATTATTGGCTTACCCCCTGCTGTTAAAAAAGTTGACATATATAAGATTATCGATCATATGAAACCACTGTCACTTGTGACCAAAGGCGACAAGCTCATTGAAACAGAAGATAAGTTTGTCTCACAATTGTTTGTCTTCAAGAAATATCCCACAGACCCCATCAAAATCTATGCGATATCAGAACTGAACGAGGAACAACTGGAAGACTTTAACTATTCTGATACCATGGCCAAATTTAAAAGTGAGTTCCTGCTAACAACGAATTCCTTTCTTGGTGCCCATTCAGGAGGTACTCGCCTACCAATAACCTTAGAAGTACTTAAGCGCGAGATAGAGAAAAAAATGGATTTCTATGAAAATTCAGAAAAAGTAAAGTTTGTCTATGGAAGTTAACCCAATAAATAAAAGAAGATTCAACTTGGTCGGCATTGTTCCAATCGACGGACAGCCCCTTGACTTCACATTTCCTTGGCACGACAGCCTGATTCCCATTGGCCACAACTATTTGGCTGTCGAGAAGGCTGTCTTTGACTGTGCCATTGCTGGATGCGATACCATTTGGCTTGTATGCCCCAAAGACATTCAGCCCTTAATCCGCTATAGACTTGGTGACTATGTTGTGGACCCTCACATTTATTTTAAGAACGCTAAGTTCGGTAACTTCCCGAAAGTAAAAGAGATTCCTATATATTATGTACCTACTCACCCTAAAGATGCTGGCAGAAGAAATTGTCTTTCTTGGAGTATTATCACTGGCGCTCACAACGCATATGTCGTCAGCCGCAAAATAAGCCGCTGGGTCACTCCTGACAAATACTTTGTGTCCTTTCCCTACGGTATGTTTACTCCTTATTATATGGTGGAACACAGAGCCAAGATAAGAAGCGAAAGGTCATTCCATGTCTCTTATAATCAACAGACCTTCAGAGACGGCTTGTACCTGCCATTCACCTTCAGCGCGGAAGACTATCTAATAACAAGAAAGAGATTCAGAACAAACGAGATAAGAGGAAGCGACAAAGACTTGAAACACATTACGAGAGACAAAGCATACACAGGAAGATTCTTTACTCACGACTTTGTATTTGCTGATGTTTCAACAGAAAACCTTTTCGATGTTGAGATTCCTTGGTACTATGACGTGTCCAACTGGGAGAACTTAAAAAACTGGTTTAGTTCAGAGAATTCACTTGACAGACCAAAAGATTTTATATTATCATATAGTGAACTTAATCCATTGGGGGAAATTATTAATGAAGAAGAGTAGCATACCATTTGTCGGCTTACACGCGCATAGCGGAGTCGGAAGTCCGTTTGATGGTTTGGGCTATCCTGCCGAGCATATGGACTTTGCTTTTGAAAATGGTTCAGATGCGCTTGCTCTGACTGACCACGGAAACATGAACGGCTTTGCCTATCAAGTCCAACATGCTCAAGATATGATGAAAGAAGGCAAGGACTTTAAGCCCATTTTCGGTGTCGAAGCCTATTTCCTCCCCAGTATCAGCAAATGGAGAAGTGAGCTTGAGAAAGCAAAGCAAGACAAGAAAGCCAAAAGACAAATTGATAAGTCCAAATCCGGTACAACAATTGAAGACGAGAGCACAAAAAGTCTCAGTAAAAGTATTCTAAACAGACGACGGCATCTCATTCTCTTGGCCCAGAACCAAACGGGCCTCAACAATATTTTCTCTTTGGTCTCCAAGTCTTTTCAAACCGACAACTTTTACCGCTTCCCGAGAATGGATTACAAAATGCTGGCCAATCATAGCGAAGGAGTGATCGCAACAAGCGCTTGCCTCGGCGGCGTATATGCTGGTAATTATTGGGAAAATAGAGACAGTGGCCCCGATGCCGTAATGAGCGAAATGAGGAAGACCACAGAAAAGATGATATCTATCTTTGGGGACCGCTGGTATGGCGAGCTTCAATGGCTCAGTGCAAAAGAACAACACGAACTCAATAAATATATTATTCAGATAAGCAAAGAGTATGGAATCAAACTTGTCTCAACTGCTGATAGTCACTATCCCACGAGAGACGCTTGGAAAGACCGCGAACTCTACAAAAGATTAGGATTCTTAGGCAAGGGCAAATTCCCAGACTGGATGCCAGTGGAACTCCCCATAAACGTTGATGAAATTGGCTATGAGATCTACCCTAAGAATGGCGAAGAGATGTGGGAATCCTACAAGTACTACTCAGAGAAAGTTGGAGCCTCGTATGATGATGATATAGTAAGAGAAAGTATCGAACGAACCCATCACATCGCACACAATCGTATAGATTCCTTCATGCCAGACAATACCGTTCGTCTGCCAAGCTTTGTAGTCCCGGCAGGAATGTCAGCCGATAAAGCTTTGGTTGCCGCTTGCGTAGAAGGTCTGAGGGACAAAAAACTCAAGGACAACAAAGAATATTTAGACAGAGTTAAAGAAGAACTCTATACAATCAGCAACACAGGCTTCAGCAAATATTTTTTAACCATGAAGGCAGTTGCCGACCGTGCGACCGAAACACAATTGACCGGAGCGGGTAGAGGTTCAGCCGCAGGAAGTTTGGTTGCGTATGCCCTTGGCATTACACAGGTAGATCCTATCAAATACAACCTTCTTTTCTCTCGCTTTCTGCGGAAAGACACCGAAGACTACCCTGACATCGATTATGACGTTGGCGACCCAATGGCACTCAAAGAAACGCTTATTAAGGAATGGGGAGGAAACACTGTAGTTCCCATTTCAAACTTTAACAAGCTGCAATTGCGCTCGCTCATAAAAGATATATCAAAACTGTACAGTATTCCATTCCTTGAGGTCAACGCAGTTACTTCTAAAATGATGTCCGAGGCAACTCCGATAGCAAAGAAGATTAAAGGGATTAAAGCTGGTGTGTACACTCCAACCTTTGAAGAAGTTATGGAGTACTCCCACAGCCTTAAAGGATTCTTGGAAAAGTATCCAAAGATTAAAACTCACGTCGAGGCTTTGATGGGTCAGGTCCGTTCTGTTTCAAGACATGCTGGCGGCGTTGTGATTGGAGAAGACCTTGATAAGAGGATGCCATTGATTAACAGTGGAGGAGTGACCCAGACGCCTTGGTCAGAAGGTCAGCACATCCGTCAACTGGAACCAATGGGTTTCATTAAGTTTGATATTCTCGGACTCTCAACACTGAAAATGATTGAAGGCGCAATTTATCACATTCTCAAACGTCATCACGATATCGAGGAGCCTTCCTTTGAGCAGGTAAAAGAATATTATGATAAAAATCTACACCCAGAAACCATTAACCTGAACGACAGCGCCGTCTACAAGAATATCTTTCAGAAAGGAAAGTGGGCTGGCATATTCCAGTTTACAGAAAAGGGTGCCCAAACCTTTTGCAAGCGAGTCAAGCCAAAAAATATTATTGACATCGCTGCAATTACTTCCATCTTCCGTCCTGGCCCATTGTCAGCAAATGTACACGAAAGTTATGTGGAGGCAAGAAAGAATGCTTCAGACATTAAATACGGACACAAGATTGTTAGAGAAATCACAAAAGAAACGTATGGTTTCCTCATCTTTCAGGAACAAATTGCTCTCTTGGCACACAAGCTTGGCAAAAATCTTAGCTTGGACGAGGGAAACTTACTTAGAAAATTATTAACCAAAAAGGGAACCGGGAAAACAAATGAAAAGAAGAATAAGATCCACAGAAAATTCGTTGAAGGTTGTGAATCTAAGGGAATATCGAATAAGAAGGCACAAGAGATATGGCAAAAGTTTGAGTATTTCAGCGGCTACGGTTTTAACAAGTCTCATGCTATTTCCTATTCTATTATTTCTTACCAGTGCGCTTGGCTGCTAAACTATTATCCTTCAGAGTGGATGGCCGCTTTCTTAGATAAAGAACCCGAGTCAAGAAAGGAAAAAGCAATTAACCTTGCCAAGAAGTTTGGCTATAAGATTGAGCCAATGAGCATTAACAAGTCTGGCGTCGTCTGGGAAATCTCTGCTGATAACAAAACTCTCATTCAGCCATTGACATCTATCAAGGGATTGGGCGAGAAAGCAATTGAACAAATCATTGACCATCGACCCTTCAATACTATTGAAGAATTCCTTTTCAATGATGAGATTGTTTACGCAAAGCTCAACAAAAAGGCTATTGACGTTCTGATTAGGGCTGAAGTATTAAATGAGCTAATGGACGAAAGGTTTGTGAACCTTAAACACTTCTGGCACTCTGTAGCAGACAACCGGCCAAAGAACAGAAAGAAATTAGGCGAGGCTATTGAAGAGCACAAAGACACCGAAGACTTTACTCGCGACGAAACTATTGAGAACAAAGTAAATCTCAGCGGCCTTTATCCCTTTGACCTTATTCTGTCGGAAGATATCAGAAAGCGTTTAGAATACTTCTGTGTGACTCCCATTTCAGAATACGACGAAGACTTAAAACTTGCTTGGTTTATTCCTCGCGAGGTTCTTGTCAAGAAAACGCTAAAGGGAAGATACTATTATATCGTCAAGACTCTTGATATTAATTCTGAGATGATTGATATTAAATGTTGGGGAATCAGACCGGACAAGGATAAGATTCATTTGAATCGGCCATATATGGCAAAGCTGAATCATCAGGAGCAATGGGGATTTTCCACCAAAGCTGCGTTGTCGGATTGGAAATTATTAGGATAAAATGATTGACAAGCGAAATAATATAAACTATTATGTATTTACACTTTTTAAACAAGGAGGAAGGATTTGAACTTAAAAGTATATCGTTTGCGGGAAGGAGCAAAGCTTCCATCAAGAGCATATCCAACAGACGCGGGAATGGATTTGTACTTCTGTCCCAACAAAGAAATCCAAGAACAAATAACAAGTGTCATGGGATTCCCAATAGAGATTCGGTCAACAGTTGTTTTGCCCACTGGATTAAAAATAGAAGTACCCCCAGATTATATGCTGGAGATTAAAAATAAATCTGGCATTGCATCAAAGAAACAATTAGTTGTTGGGGCTTGCGTAGTTGACTGCGGCTACACTGGCGAGATATTCGTGAACCTTCACAATATTGGCTGGAAGACACAGTACATTCAAGCGGGAGATAAAATCGCTCAGGCAGTTTTAATCCCAATCAGTTGTTGCGGAGTAGAAGAAGTATCAGAAGAAGAATTTGAAAAAGAAACTCAACGAGGCTCAGGCGGCTTCGGGAGTACAGGAAAAAAATAATGGACCCGTATCTTGCCGCAAAGATAGTGCTTATTGGGTCAATAGTAATAGTAGTAATTCAACTATTGGACACAACAAAAGATTGATGTCTAATTAAAACTGGCAGAAAACAAGGAGAACAAGTCATGTCATTTAAATATACTCTTAGAAAAG
>Ga0098052_1000389_pt1 | contig 27657 bp, 38 predicted proteins | sample 15_taG_FD_81591 | JGI IMG/M metagenome (GOLD analysis project Ga0098052, IMG submission 81591) | Marine viral communities from the Subarctic Pacific Ocean - 15_ETSP_OMZ_AT15312 metaG | ecosystem: Environmental > Aquatic > Marine > Oceanic | place: Pacific Ocean | collected 2015-01-18
ACTCACCACCCGCCAAACACTCACCACCCGCCAAACACTCACTACACGAATACTCCTCCAACACACCATCCACACCATAATAACCAGCAAACACATTCAACGCCGCAAACAACATCACCCTCGACACACAACCACATCCCACACACGAACCCTCCAAACCATCCCTACCCACAAACCTAACCCAATACCTCTCACCACACAATACATCAAAACTCTCATCCTCCAACGTACACACATAACCCAAACGACGCATACCACCCCACAACTCAAACATACCCCTACCCGACCAATAATATGGTAACTCCTCACCACCCAATATCATTCCACCCATCCTCACACCCACCCATCCCCTAAACCCCCTCGCCTTCCTTATCTTACTCCAACCCAAACACCTACCCACATACTTGTCTATCTCCCTACTCCCCTCCAATACACTAACACCCAAGCCACCCAGCACATCACCACATAATCCCAATAACCCATCCTCATACGGATGCACACCCACACCCTCCAATGAAGGCATCTCAACCACTACACCCAAGCCACCCATACCCACCCTCTCCCTATACCCACCCAAACCAAATATCATCCTCTTCTCTCCTCCTTCTCACCTCCTTCTCACACACCCTTACACACGCCACCATATCCACACATATACAACACACCCCAAAAATTCCTACCCATATAAACAAACATAACATCTGATCCAACGAAATAAATTATTACACTATAAAAACATACCCTACTCACTCACACACCTAACCACTACCACACCCACTCACACCACCCATATAACCCAATAAACCACTAATCTAATCTTTAGACTCTAAAGAAATACATCATCTAATTCCTCACTGAACCATAGAGGATTCTTCTCAGACCCTCTCTGAGATTAGAGAATCCCACCTAGTCCTCTCGGACCCTCTCTGAGATTAGAGAATCCCACCTAGTCCTGTGAGGATTTCAGGGCATTCTCTAATCCTCTCGGACCCCATCTAATCTTAGAGAGGGCCACCTAGTCCTGTGAGGATTCCAGAGAATTCTATAATCCTCTCGGACCCCATCTAATCTCAGAGAGGGTCTATTGCCAGCCTATCTAATCTCAGAGAGGGCTTATTGCGAGGATTCTAGAGGACTAGATGGGATTCTCTAATCTCAGAGAGGGTCTATTGCCAGCCTAGACCCTTGGGGGGGTGGAAAAAAATTTATTTTTTTATTAAAACCGGCGCAAGAGGGACAATACCGAGGCTGCGGCCATTGTTGGGTGGTGCCTGGGTTTCGCTGGGGTTCTCTAGTGGTGCCGGGGTGAGGATATAGGGTGAGATGCGCCACTTGTCTTTTGGGTTTCCTTCGATGTGGGCAGAGACGGTTCTCTTGTTTACCCTTATAACGATGGCGTGTTCTGTGTTTCCTTGGTATGGGAAGCTTACGCGCTGCCCTGGGTAGAACTCCTGGATCTCTTCATTGGGTCGTAGGTATTCGAGAGGGGGTAGTCCGGCGTCCCGTGCTTCACTATATATATAGATAGAAAGCTCTTGTGGAAGGTCGTGGTTGCGGTGGAGGTCATCGAGGATGCGATAGAAGGCGGGGCTGTGTACGTTGTTGCGGGTGGGATGTCCCCGATAAACTTGTATGAGGTGTGCGTATTCATGGAGGCACAGCGCGACCAACTGACATAGGAAGGAGTTGGGGTTGTCTTCTGAGGAGAAGTATCCACGTTCTCGTATCTCACTAGATGCGGTCCATCCGTGGGCGTGGCGCGGGGATTCCATTTTTTGGCGGATGGCTTTTTTGCCGTATCGGATGTAGTGCGTGCCTCGTTTTTTGATGTGGTGAGATGTCTTTCTATTGGACACTCCAAAGTCTACGGGGATATATGCAGTTGTTTGCATGATTTCGCGTATGGCGTAGTGGTGAATTACCTCTTTGGTGGCACTTGCCAGGATTAGGGCGAGTCTTTCTATCTGTATATTGGTCCATGGTTGAGGTGTCATGTGGGGTTATCCTTTTTATATGGTGTGGTGATCCTCTTTCTTGTGTTGCTATCGTCCTGTCTGCGTATTGTATAGAAAGCAAAGCATTTACGTGTGGTTAGTCTTGGTGCGGGAGGACTTGGTGTACTGTCTGTAAAAATGGAGAATGTGGGGATTGTCCGAAAAAAAAAGATCCGGACAGTGAGCGGGTTTGATTAGGGTCTCTCACAGGGGAAGTAAGAGCTTTTTTGGTGGGGATTGTGGTTTTTGTGAAAAAGGGTAGTTTTGGGGTGTTTTTGGTGGGGAAAGGTGTGGATCTTTAGAGTCTAAAGATTTGCATGTAGAGGACCCCACTCGCTTATATATATAAATATATATAAGCTCGTTGGGGCCTCTATGGTGATTTGTCTTTGGGTTGGGATATGTCGAAGATCTCTTGTGGGGTTCTCATGAAGGTTTTTGTACGTTGTTCTGGGTCAGGGTGGTTGTGGTATCGGATGGGTATGGGGGTGTGGGGGTCTGTTTTTAGAAGATTTGCGACAATGCTTCGTCCTTTTCCGATTCCACCAGTGTGATAGTTGACGTGCGCGATGGGGAAAGTTTTGGTGAGAAGCTCTTCGGTTCCAGATTCTCTGGAGATGTCGAGAGGGGACATGGATGTTTCAGCGGATATGGTGGTGAGTTCGTGGCATCCCGGTTGTTGTAGCACTTGGTCGATGCGCTCAATGCCACCTGCAACACCCGAAAACCCCTCGTCGCTGGATGAAGCCTGGAGGTAGTGTCGAGGGCAGGAGGTTGTTGGGTATAGTAGGATGCGGAGTCGGTATTGTTTGCCTGGGACGGGTTTGAATCGTTGGTGTTTGGATTGTGGTGGGCTGGAGGTGGGCTTCATGTTTATTTTTTATCCTTTTTGAGTTTGAAGTGGAGTTGAGTAAAGGAGGTGTCGCCATCGGAGGTCGTTCTTCTTTTGTAGACACGAAAGGAGATGGGGTGGGGAGAGGGTGGGGAGTGATGGATGCTATCCCAGCATGTCTCGGAGTTCTTCGAAGGCATCTCCGATGTCGTCGGAGTGTTCGCCCTGTGTCCATTCGAGGGCATAGGCGAGTCCTTGCACTTGGCACATCCAAATCAGTGCGCCGAGCTTTTCGGCCCCCTTGGGTCCAAAGATTTGACTGAAGTGGGATACCAGTTGAGGGTGCATCTCTACCTGGGCCTGGAGGGCTTCCCGCAGATTTTGGGTGGTGTCGGGGACGGACGCGGTGCGTTGTGGGTTTCCGACAATGGAGTAGGGGATGTGTGCTGCTGCTAGCAGTTGTTTTGCGCGTCCTGTGTTTTCTTCGACTGTGTTGTTGGGGCTGTCGTGGATGATGATTGTTTCTATTGGTTTCATGTGTGCTGGGCCTACTGGTTAGGGGGGAGGAGGTCGAGGGCTTCTTTGAGGTGTTCGTCGAGGATGTGGATGGAGCCTTCGATGTCGGCGATGGTTCTGGCGAGTCTTCTGGCGGTGATTTTATTATAGAATCGGTGTGCTTGATTGAGGAGTCTGGTGTCGTTGCAGGATGTGAGGGCGAAGTCGTTGTGAGAGAGAACGAAGTCGGGAGGGCATGTTCCGTTGTTGTTGAGATTGGGGGCGAAGAAGTTACGGAATCGTATTCGTTGGGCGTTACGGGCGAGGAGGAGAAACACTTGAAGTTCATCGCTGGTGGGGGCGTGGTGATTGTCTTTGGGGTCGTTGGGTGTTGGTGTGGGGAGGTGAGTCCATATCTGTACCCTATTGGCAATTCTTTGGTTGCCGGGAGTCATTTGTCGTCTTGAGCTATGGGGAGCTTGTGTGGAAAAAACGGGGAGTGTGTGAATGGGGAAGGTTGTGGTGGTGTGGAATGTGTTTCCGCGGAGTTTGTAGTTTTTTTGGAAGGAGTTGCTTGCTCGTGGTATTTGTCTTTCGCGTGGTGGAGAGTCGAGGGTTCCCTCGGGGGTGTGATACATGCAGTGAAAGAGTCGCTCGAGGGTGTCTTCGAAGAGGGTGGCTTCATCGAGGAAGAGGATTCCGTGCAGTGCTCGATGGAGTTCACCGGGGTGGTCGTGATTGCCGGTAAGACCCTTTGTGCTGATGGTGTGGTGGGGGGCGCGAAAGGGAGGGGCATTGATGGGTTCGGGGTTGTGTCTTGCGTAGAGGAGATTGAGGTCGCGCTGTTGGTATTCGTCGAGGGGTGGGAGGATAGTGTTGATGCGTCGGGCGAGCATGGTTTTGCCTGTGCCTGCTTCTCCGTGGATGGCGATGGGGTGCCATCCGGATGCGGCGATCAGAGCATGGCGGATATTAGGGAGGAGGTGGCGAGGGAGTTGTGAGAAGCATAGGTGGGTCGATCGAGACAGTGTTTGTGGCTCTGTGGGGCTCTCAGGGGGGCTGTAGGGGACGAGGGCTCTGCCCTCTTGAGTCATTGCGTCGAGGAGGTAGGTGAGTTGTTCGATGTCTTCACATGGGATGATGTCGACCTTGTCGGCGAAGAGGTTGAGGATGTTGGAGTGGGATCTGATGCAGTCAGTGGAGAGAAAGACTCGTGCGATAGTGTCGCACTGGGAGGCGTGGTGGAGAAGGGTGTAGAGTCCGTGACATGGTTTGATTCGGCCAGAGAGGGCCAGTTCGCCCCAAAAGATGGAGTGTAGGGTGGGGATAAAGGGGATGCGTTCTTGGGCGAGGAGGAGGGAGACCGCGATGGGGAGGTCGAGGCATTCGGTGTTATTGGTGTTGGGTTGTGCTTCGATAGTAGTGCGGTAGGGGATGGTGCGTGAGAAGGAGGTTGCGGAGTTGCGGAGAGCGGCGGTGACGCGGATCTTTGTTTCGCGGAGGGGTTTTTGGAGATCTTGTTGAGAGTGCTTGATGGTGAGTGCGGGTTCACCTGCTTGTAGAACTTCCGTTCCGATGAGCGCGGGGAGGGGGCGTGGTCCTCGCGAGAGAAATCCATTTACGTACATGGTAGCTCCTGGGTGGTGGGGGGGTGTTTTTTTATTAGTTGCTTCGTGAATGAAAGAAAGCAAAGCATTTACGTGAGGGGAAATCTTTAGAGTCTAAAGATTTTGGATAGAGGTGTTGTGGGTATACAACGAGCATATATATATAATATATATGCGAGTGTATAGGTGTGAATTAGAGGGTGACTCTTTTGGTTTCTTCTTCGGTGAGGCCATCGATGGTCTCGAGGTATTTTCGAGTGAGCCACGTTCTACGCATGCTCATGACTTATTGTCCTTTTCGCGCAGCGCCGCGCCGATGGTTTCCAGAGCGTCGTGTTCGTTGCTGGTGAGGAGGAAGTGGAGTTGCGCTTTAAAGCCTTCTTTCTCTAGATCCTGATTGCATTTTTCAAGGATGGCTTCGGTTCTATCGTTAAGGAAAAGCTGAACCCAGTCAGGAAGCTCTGTGATGTTGGGGTCGATGTCGTAGAGTTCGCAGAGGAGTTGCCAGTCACTCTTGTGTGGCCACCCGCAGCGTGAGGTGAAGTCCTGCCATGTTTGGGTGATCTCCGCGAGACCTTCCTTCACGTTATCACTCCACTCGTTGAAGTGGTCGACAAACCGCGACAGGGTGCGTAGCTGGGAAAGGAGACTGCTAGAGACTTGCTCGAAGTGTTCGACTTGAGCGCGGTGTCCATTTTGGGATAGAGACAAGATGTCCTTTGTTTCGCGGTAAACCTCTGCCAGTTCAAGGCCAACCTTCCCAAAATGGTCGTGTCGTACTTTGAGTCGTCGCTTTTCTTCAACAATGAGGCGACGGATGGTTTCATCCAAGTGGGGGGTTCCATCTTCTGAGATGTCTTCGTCTTGTGTGTAGAAGGCTCCTCCTTGTATATCCCTGGCATCCTTGCAGGCATAGTACCAGTAAGGGACAGTGACGGTGCTTTCGTAGGGGAAGGAGTAGTGGTTGGCGTTCAGGTAGTGGGAGAGGGGGCTTCCTTCGAGCGCTTCTTCGATCCGGGCTTCCTGGGTTTTGGCGAGGCTTGCTTGAATGGGTTGTCCGATGTAGGAGAGGGGTTTTTCGATTTGCCACTCGCCTTTAAAGGTGACCGTGATGGCTCCATCGGCTTCGTTGTCTTCCACATGGGAGACACCATAGATGACACGAATCATTCCCTCTTCGCGAAGGAACATGTTTTTGTCCAGGTAGAGAAGGAGTTCGCTTTGATCGGGATGTCCTTCGTTGCCTGGAGTTTCAAGTTCGTTAGCAAACTTGCAGGACTCTTCTGTTTTCTGATTCCCTCGCCAGTAGTAGGCAATCGTTTCAAGTATTGCCACCGCTTGGGAGGCTTCCTGGGCTTCGTCCTCCGCATCAACATGGCGGTCCCAATCCTCACTGGGGCACCTCATTCTTGTCTTAGACATCGTTGACTCCTTATTGGTTACTAGTGTTTTCTCATATATGAAAAAAAACAGAGCATTTACGTGTATTGGGAAGTGAGGAAAAAAGGAAGGGTAGAGAAAGATGGGGAGAGAAATCTTTAGACTCTAAAGATTTCTGTGTGTGTTGGTGGGGTTAGTTGGCGGGTCCGATGGAGATGTCGGTGTAGCCGTCCTGGGAAAGTTTTTCGTGGGTGGTTTGTTGTGTGCGGATAGCGAACTCTATCAATTTTTCAGAGGGAAACCATCGACAGTTGTTGGGGTCATATTCAGCTATGGTTTCCCCGTCCTTTGTGTCGAGGTCGGGGTTGGCCCCCATGCGAAGTTCGTCATATGTGAGTTGAAAAAAAGGAGACTCGAGGTGTTTGATGACGAAGCTTTTGTCTTCGTGGATATTCATAAATTCTATGGAGAAGATCATTGTTGTTCCTTTGAGTGTGTTGGTGGGGTTAGTTGGCGGCTTCTTTGATGTATTGGTTGAGGCGCATGGCACGTTTGAGGAGGTTGTCACTCCAATCCGCGCCAGCGTAGAGCGGTTGAAGGGCAGGGCGTTGGGGCATGCCGTATCGCGTGTTGCCGAAACTGTTTGTGTTTTCTTCGATCCACTCATTCAGTTCATTGATGAGTCTGGACGCGCGGCGTTGCTGACAGTTACAGAGGGCATCGATGATAGCCTCGTGCTTGGTCCGAGCGATGTTGGCTTCTCTGATGGTGTCGTCGTCCCCAACCCATCGTTGTTCAGCTTTGGCGTCAAGGAGGGCGCGGTGGACAGCGGCGTCAATCCAGTCCCAGAGACATGCGTCCTTGAGCATGGTGGGGCGTTCGGCTTTGATGTGGTCGTATATTTGGCGCAGGGAGGGTGGATACCCGACTCGATGATATCGTCGGAGGGCGTCTTTGACGAGACTGATCATCTCGTTCTTTTCTTCTTGGGTATAGGGGATGTTGTCGGTGGAGGACTTGAGTGGCCATCCACAGTTATCGCGACTGAGAACTTTGCAGTAGTTGGGTACGTATCCGTGGGCGTAAGACATGGGTAGCTCCTATTGGTTGTCTTGTTCTTCTTCAAGCGCAGAGAGGCGCTCAAGTCGCCAGCCCTTCAATTTTTCGAGGAGGGCGATAAGACTGTCGATTTCTTTCGTGGTTTCAAGATACAGGTGAATCTTCCTGCGGAAGGTGTACTGGTCATGATCGTCGGGGATGTTGAAGGTGATACATGAGTTGACCCGTGCTTCGAGATCGGCCACATCGTCGTCGGGTCCGAGGGCTCTTGTACTTGAGCTGGCCCCGGCGCTACATCCTGGGAAGTGTTTAGTGGTTTTGCGTCGGTGCATGCTAGTGAGGATCATCTTCTTTCTCCTTGTTGGCTAGGTGTCACCTACATAAGAAAGCAGAGCATTTACGTGTCGGGGGGGTGAAAAAGAGGAGGGGGGAGGTTGTTGGGGGGAGGTTTTACTAACAGAGGATGGAATCACTTTCTTCAACAGTGAGGATGACTGCGGGGAGGTATTCGAGTCCTAACATTTTTGCTTTAGCGATGCGGTGCCAGCCATCAATAATGAAAAGGGATGTTTGCCCTTCGTGTGGGGGGGAGGTGAGTACTTTTGTTATAGCGATGAGCGGGATACTGAGGTTGAAGCGACCCAGACGCTGCTGGACATCTGCCAGGATGGCATCCCAGTCAACGGAGATCATCATCATTTGTAGCTTACGCTTGCCGTCAGGACCCGGTGGATTGCCTACGTAGTCTGCAAGACCTTCTATTCCAATTTTGATAATTTCGCGCTCGTCTTGTCGGAGGATTTCTTTAGCTTTCACAACATCCCACATGGTGCGCATGAGTTGAAACGCTTCATCCTCGCAATGTTCACTGGTGGTGTCCCATTCAAAGTCGGGAACTTCCATCGTGGGGTAGTGTGTCATGATCTATTCCTTAATATAAAAAAAGAGCAGGCATGTTAGTGCTTGGTTGGGCGCTACTTCAAAGAACAAAAACTTTTTTATCAGGAGCCGTTTTGAACTTTGTGGGGATTGAGAGCCGCCTGTAGCGCCTCCATGAACACCCTTTTTTACCACCTAGCATTTAGCGGTTATCTAACATGCCCGCTCTCATGTGTTTAAGTATCAGTCATGTGAGAGGGAAAAGGAAGCCCCGCGCTGCGCATCAGTTGTTTGCTTATGCCAAAGTCTGGTGTGTGGGTTAGTTTTGGCAAATAGTGATTCGTTTGATGCGAAGCGCAGGGATTCCAATCGTAACGTTTGGGGTTATTGTTGTTAGAGAAACGGGTTGGGGTTGAGTTTTGAGAACTGCGGGTTAGGGTTGTTGTTTAGTGTGGGCGAGTGTGGGGCCAAATGGCCCCGTGTGGGGGTGGAGTTGTTTCTTAGGAGGTTTGGGCCGAGGTAGCTTTCTTTTTGCCCTTAGCGCTTTTCTTTTTGCCTTTGGCGCTTTTCTTTTTGCCCTTGGTGGAGGCTTTGGGTTCCTCAACCTGGGGTTCGGGGGTGGCTTCGGCTTGCGCTTCGGCTTCGGGGGTGGCTTCGGCTTGCGCCTCGGTGGTGGGGGGGGGGGGGACCGTGGCGGTCTCTTCGGTGAGGGTGGCTTCGTTGCTCATGCCTTTGGTGGAGTGAGCCAGCCGTTTGGCGGTCTCTTCTTCGGTGGAGAAGCGCTTGCCCTTGTAGTTGTAGATGGCGTCGACACCGTTGTCGTGGATGCTCATCGGGGAGTCGCTCACCGTGGCGAAGGCGTCGGTCATGCCGGGGAGGTTTTCGAGGTAGAGGGGGATCTTGGTGCCGTTGGGCGTGGTCAACATGAGGACTTTGCCGTCGAGTTCGAGGTTAGCCTCGCTCAGTCCGTCGAACAGGGTGGAGGCGGGGACCGTGGCGGTGCCGAAGCTTTCGAGTCGGAGGTCGCATTCGACACCGTGTTTGATGGTGAAGCCTCGGTCGATGTCGTCGAAGGAGCGTCGTTCTTCGATCACGATGCCATCGGCGTAGATCACGGCGACCTGGGCGCTCTTGAGGAGTTTGGTGAGCTTGGAGTTGGGTTGGAAGCTGGTGTTCTCTTTCTTCATGATTGTTCTCCTGCCCTATTTTTAGGGGCTTTGCTAGGAAGTTGCGCTAAAGTGCGCTGTGGCGTGTTCGCTAGTTGTTAGCGTTTCGCCGGGTTCGCTATTGAGAGAAAGCAGAGCATTTACGGGAAGTCAGTCAAAACAAAAAAGGATGACCGGGAGGCCATCCTTAGACAGTTGGGGTTTGGGTGTGTGTTGGGGCTTAGATTCGGCCATATCGTCGAAGGAGGGCCAGGATGGCTTCGTGGTGGTTTTCGATGTTTGCCATTTGTTCCATCTTTTGGAAGCCTCGTGCCAGGGTGGTGGCATCTTCGAAGATAGTGGAGACATGAAGCTCATAGAGAAGATCTAGTGTTTCTTCGAAGCTCTGGGTATCCCTTTCCTGGTTGTTGCATGTGTCGCAGCGTTTGACTGCAATGTTACTGCCGCCGAAGTCATTGTAGCGCCAGACCTCACATCCGCATGTGAGGAACATTCTGTCCTCGTTTTCCTGGAGGAGGGCGTCGTAGGGAAGCTCGATGGGTTCATCAATGAGAGCTTCTTCGTAGAGCATGAGGTGGGGACAGAGGACACCCTGTACAAAGCTGTCCATGTCTTTGATCATTGCGGCGATGTTCCATTCGCGCATGGGGAAGTGTTCTTCGTGAAGCTCTGGAGAGAAGAGGTCTCGATAGTAGGGGTTCAGTTGAAAAAAGAAGGAGGCGGTCTCTTGTTCGGCGAGTGCGTGATGTTGAATGATGTGGCCAATGCTCATGGTTCCATCATCATAGTATGTGCAATTGGTAAAGCCATACTTCACCCGCCACACTTTTTGATCTTTGTTGCTCTTGAAGTAGTGTTCGGGTTCTTCAGTGTCGTGGGGACAAAACTGAAGAGATTCGAGACTGCCTACGATTTCGGGAACGTTCATTGCTATTGCCTCGCTAGGTGGTGGGTGGGTTGACTTGTCGCTCATGTAAAAAAGCAGAGCATTTACGAGAAGAATCTTTAGAGTCTAAAGATTCTGAGAAGTGTTTGCGCAGGAACCCAACGAGCTTATATATATATATATATATAAGCGAGTGGGTTGTTTGATTGTGGTGGTGACAGAATCTTTAGACTCTAAAGATTCTCAGTCGAGAGGTGTCGGGACGGGGAGGGTCTGTTTTTCAGGGGTGGGGGCGATGATGGGGAGGTTGTCAAAAAGCTCTGCGTTGCGTTGGCAAGCCTTCTGAAGCATCTCGATGGCAAGAAGGAAGTCGTTTTTATCCAGGTATTCAATCAGAATACCCCGCGAAGAACCAATGTTAGGTTGGAGCATCCAGAGGTTGAGTTCTAGAACGGGGGCCTCGACAACAACTTCCTCAGTGAAGTCCAAGACGGTCGCGATGGTGAAGTAGAAAGCGTGGATGGTGGCAAACGCACCGGGAACCTCGTCTTTTGGCCACTCATTGCGAAAGTGCTCCCAAAGAGTATAAAAGGCAGGTTCGCGGTTGGGAAAAAAGCCGTCCCCTTTTCCCATGTAGTCATCACCAGCGCTCCAGCTTTGATGTTGTACTGGGTTGAGTCTGAGCGTTTCTTTCATCCACTCGGGGATACTGTCTTTGAATAGTGCGATCTCCGTCACATTGAGGTGTTGTGCGCGGATGGTAATGTTTTCGGTCATAGGGTCTCCTTACATTCTTCATCGGTAATGGGTTTGACTTCCCAAAATTGTCCGTCGATAGTATAGAGGCGGTCTTCGAAGGCTTCGCGGAGAGCTTCCTCACTGCAAAGATACTCATACTGAGCAACAAGCGATCGGAAGGCACTGTCCATCAGGTCGTCGAAACGATCCATTGCGCGGTGAATGAGGCGATAGACTTTTTCGCTCTGATCCTGGTTATAGCAGGGTTCTTCGCGTTCGTCACTCCACCACTCCGGTCCCATCGACTCCAAGAAGTCCTCGTCTTCATTGAAGATCGGGTTTTCAAGCTCCAGCTTGGTGGTGGGGTACATCTTGGACGAGTTCTTGAAGCTCCAGTCGAGCGCCCAATCAGGCTGACGTGGATCGCCTTGTTCCCATAACCACTTGGGGATACCGAGGAGTAGGCGGAAGACCTCAAAGCCTTCTTCTCTGACCTCCAGGTCTTCAAAGGCGAGGTGTTGTCGGTGTCCTTCGATATCGAAGCTGCAGATCTTTTTCCACTTGAAGACCTGGGCACCGTGTAATTCTTCGGGGACGCCAGCAGCTTCTAGCTGCTCTTTGGTGGGTTCTAACCAGCAGTCGCCGTCCCACCATTCGTTGTGTTCAATATTGTAAAAACCGTCTCTTTCGAGGATGCGTTGTTGGATAGGATCGGGCAATTGGTTGAGACGATAGAGAGGAAGGTCAACGTGCTTAAAGGGTGTGGGGTTCATGGTTGCTCCTGTGGGTTGCTAGGTTCGTATATGTAAAAAAGCAAAGCATTTACGTATCTGTGTGGTCGGCAAGCAACGATGCCTACCTCTCTTGGGCTACAGGGGATTCCAACCCCAGAGCCCTCGACTGTTTTGTTCTCTGATATGGATGGAGGTGCAACCCAGAGCGGGCATACAGTAGTCATGGAGCGGGGCGAAGGAATCAATATCTTCGCCGGGTCCCATCATGACCCCTTCGGTATAGAGAACACCGTCGTCGTCGTAGCAACGCCACTGGGCGAAGCTCAATCCTTTTTCATCGGCGACCTGTTGGGTGACTTCTTCGTCAAAGCAGTTGCTCGGACCTTCGACTCCTGCGCAGGATTCGCCTTCGTAGAACTCGTCCCCTTCAAAGGACTCGTGAAGGTGGTCTTTGGTAATTTTCCATTTATAGTTAGCAGACATCATGTGAACCTTTTGCTTGTGTAGTTAGTGAGTACTTACTGGTCTTTGATTCGTGGATCTCTAGTAGTGACTGAAGTGGTCTTTCTTACCGTAGCGAAGCTGTCTGCCTTCCATGATGATGATGTCGTATTGGGTTTTGCCGTCAGTGTTGTCTTCTTCGTCCTCGGGGAAGGTGCCGTCCAGGCCGTGTCGCTGGTCGACGGCTCGGATGGAATTCTCGAAGGGGTAGCTGGGCTGGCTCAGGAAGATCACTTCTGGGTCAATCTCTTCCGGGGTCGCTTCACGAAGATCTTGGAGAACTTCGAGGAGTTGGTCAAGAGTCATGGTTTTTACCTCTTGCTAGGTGGTGTGTAGCTCATTGCTTTCGTATGTGTAAAAAAGCAGAGCATTTACCTGTCGAAGAATAAAAAACAGGGATAGGGGAAGCAAAAAGCTACCCCTAGCAACCCCCCTTATCCCTGTCATGTGTGGGGGAGGCTAGTTCCAGCCCTGGCCTTGCTTGCTTTTCTTGACAACTACCGCATGCTCAACCGCTCGTGTGAGCGCAGTGTAGCTCCATCGGTAAACCTGATTGGGGTCGTTATCGGCGATAAAGTCAACCATGTCGGCGATGATCATCACTTCTTTATATTGAGACCCTTGGGAGGCGTGGCAGGTGATGGCATAGCCGCTATCAACGGCAGCCATGTATTGCTGGAGGTAGAGGGCGTGCGCGCCGACATCACGAGCAACCTGTGCTTTCCAGATACGGAGCAGCCACTTGGAAGCTTCGCGTCCGTTTTTGCGTTCCCAGCGGTCGGCCATACGGGTGACTCGTTTATCAATCTCTCTGCCGTGTTCGCGCATATCATCTTCGCAGTATTCTTCGAAGGCATCGCGGATGGATCGGGGGATAAGCCCTCGGTGTTTTGCGAGGGTGCGTCCGGTTGTGTCGGTGGAGATGTCCCAGGTGCGCCGGAGGATAGCGATCTCGCGATCGTGTGGCTTGCCTACGTTGACACGTAACACCCAACCGTCGCCAAAGCGAGGGCCGAAGTCGGCAGGGGTTACTTCCGTTACGAGCATGGTGTCAGCGTTGCGTAAGCCTGCGCTTCCTGCGCGGCAGATCAGAAGCTCGCCGAGTTGGGGGCCTTCGGATCGAGTGGGGAAGCCGAGGAAGATGCGGCAGGTGTCGTTGAGTTTGACTCGGCTTCGATGGGTGCCGACAACCGCGACTGCATCGCCGTTGGTGCGTCGGAACATATCTGCGAGTTGAAGTCCTGCCTCGTGTGCGTCCTTCCAGGGGGAGGGTACACCAGATCGTCGGAGGGCGTCGGCTCCTGCCTTGTAGTTTGCACCGCATCGGCTATAAGTGAAGGGGATGCGTCGGGTGCGGATCTCGGTAGCAGCTTTCAAAACGGGCGAGGCGTCGGCTTGTCTGTATACGGTGGTTAGCTCGACGGGCGCTTTGTCGAGGGGGAAGCCAGCGGGTTCCCCTACGGGGGGGAGTTGGTGGGGATCGCCCATGGCAATCACGGCGACATTGTGCGGAAGGGCGTCCCACATATCTGCCGCGAGTCTTTCGCCGACCATGCTAGCTTCGTCGAGGAGGAGAACGTCGCCGACCTTAGCGGTGCCGGGGTCGCGTTCATTGAAAAGAAGCTCTTCGCCGAATTCTTCTTTGACGAGGATGGTGTTGCCTTCTTCGTCTTCTTCTTCGTGAGTCTCGACTTTTTCTTCGGCTCCGGCGTAGATCACGCTATGGATGGTCTTGACGTCCATTTTGCCGTCTTCTGCCATATCGCCGAGGGTCTCTTTGGCGCGTCCTGCAGCCTTCCAGGTGGGGGCGCAGAAAGTGATTGTCTTTCGACAATCCCAGAGAACCAGGATCATCAGTTTTGCGGTGGTCGTTTTGCCGGTTCCTGCGGCTCCGGGAAAGAGGCACAATCGCTCCCCGTTATTGAGCCTTTTGAGGCAGTGCGCGATGAGGTCGCGTTGTTCGCGACCCGGCTCGAAGTCGAGCCCATAGAGGGGGGCGAGGGGTTCATCCCCCTCGAAGAGAAGGGCGGCAGTGGCGTAGGTTTGGGGCTTCATAGCTCAATCCTTATGGCTAGGGGATCATAAGGTGCGTTAGCCGGGGTGGCTTATACGCTTCGTGAATATAAGAAAGCAGAGCATTTACGAGAAGTGGAATAGGAGGGGAAGGGGGTAAGCCCTCTCCCCCTCCCGTGTTTTGTGATTAATCAACGGTGGGGTAGGGGAGAACGTGGTAGGTAAGGGGTCCGTCGCTTGTGTAGAACCAGCCATTTGTGCCATCGGGGTCGCCGCCGAGGGTAAACTGTCGATCGTCGGCCCATTTTTCAACACGGTCTTTTGTACCGACATACACAAGGGATTCGGTTCCGTTGGAGTCGCGGAGGTAGACACCGTATTCAACAGGTTCGACGATAGCGGGGGGGGTGTTGGGGGCTTGCGGTGGGTCGAAAGAAACTTCGTCTTCGCGAACACCCGCCCACATGATCGCGGGGACAATCTTCCACCCGGAGACTCGTTCGTATTGAACAATCTCGAGCTTTGCGTGGGGGTATTCTTTCGCTCCGAAGCTCCTGCAGTACTCTTCCGCATCCCTGGTGGAGTCGAAGGAGATGCCGTCGATCATCATCCAAAAGGAGTCTGAGTTCTGAGTCCCTTTCTCCATTTGGTCGAGAAACGCCTGAGCGACCTCGCGGTTCGTTTCGTCGAGGCGAACGATGTTCTCTATTGCGTTATAAACGCATTCGGGAACGGTAATCAGTCGTGCGAGTCGATACTTTTGACTGTTGTCTAGAAAACTCTTCATGGCATGGTAGCTCCTTGTTAGCTAAGTGGCTCACTCGTATAAGAAAGCAGAGCATTTACGAGAAGTGTGTGGTGCAAGAATCTTTAGAGTCTAAAGATTCTTGTGTTAGAGAAAAACAAGATAGAGGATGGGCGCGAGGATGCAGGTGAAGCAGATAAATAGTTCAAGGTCTCGACGCCAGAGGGGTTGAGGGCTTTTGAGGTTATGGTGGTGCTTGTACTTTCGCAGGGGTGCAGTTTTCACAGGGGGACGTCCTCGCAGTATGGGGGGAGACCCAACTTGTTGATGGGCTCGGTTCCGACAACCCGACCTTTTTTTCGAATAAAGCGAGGGGAGTCGGGGATGGGGGCCTCGGAGGTGCCGGAGGTGCCGGGGGGGCGCGGAGGGGAAGGGAGCGTAGGGGGAGGGTTCTCCATTCGCTCGTTTGCGATGCGGGTGAGTTGCGCGGCGTGAAACATTGCGATCTCTCTTGCCTCATCAATAAATTTGCCCGACAGCCTCCTATCGCCGAGAACCCATCGGGCGAAGTAGGTGCCTCGGGCAACAGTTTTAGTGGCGAACCCTCGCCTGTTGTTCTTATTGACCGATCCGGTGGACCCCTCTCGTTCATCATCGGTTTGTTGTTCGTAGAGCGAGACCATCGCTCTTTCCACGGCGCTGGGTCGCTGGAGGAGTTCTTCAATCTCGCCTCGGGTCCAGGGTCGGGTTCGTCTACTCATGATAGCTCCTTGTGTTAGCTAAGTGGTTCACTCACATAAGAAAGTAAAGCATTTACGTGTGGGACGTCGCACAAGAGGTGCCCCCGCCCTCCCCCTGTTGCTGGCAGGCTAGAACCCACCCAACTGTTGTCGAAGAACATAGTCGTGTTCGATCATGATGTCTCGGAAGTCAGACTCGCTCATAATCGAGAAGGGGTGCTTGTTGTTGTGAGTGTCATAGATGATGGTGGGAACGTAGATGTCCCCCATATTGATGTAGGAGAAGTTTTTGTCTTCCGTTCCGACCGGACCCTCGAAGGTCCAGCCCTCGACCCCGCAGCCTTCGAGGAGTTGGTTGCAGGCGTACATGAAGCGCATGGCGAGGGACACCAGCGATCGGTTTTGATCCACATAGTCTTGGACCTGGGTGTAGGCGGTTGTGAGGATGTTCTCCAGCATACACTGGGCCACGTATTCGCCGCTTGTGAGGGCATCGAGGTAATCCTCGATAAGAGAGAGAGCGTGCTGGGTGCCGGGGAGTTCTTGAATCTCTGCTTTCATCGTCTTGGTCATCATGGGGTAGCTCCTTGTGTTAGCTAAGTGGTTCGTATGTATAAAAAAGCAGAGCATTTACGAGAAGTGGGTTGGTGTCCTCTTGAGGGGACACGTCCATTCCTCTAGATATATCCTCGGTCTGTAAAGGAGAGGTAATCAGTGTTGGAGATGATGATGTGGTCGATAATCTCCAGACCAAGGAGCTTTGCAATTTTCTGGAGTCTGGTGGTGAGGGCTCGATCTTGTGTGGAGGGTTCCACGTTCCCGCTCGGATGGTTGTGAATAAGAATCAAGCGCAGAGCTTTCATCCGCAGGGCGGGGGCGAAGATCTCTTGTGGCGATAGGGGGCAGAGGGACACCGACCCCTTGCTCACGACCTCGGTGTCTATGATGCGGTTTTTGTTGTCGAGGAAGAGTACTGCAAAGTGCTCCTGTTCAGCGGTGCCGATGCGGGTTCGCCAGTGTTCCCACACGGATCGGGAGGATGTGAATGCTTCGCCTCGCATGAGGGGAGTGTTCTGAGCCTGCATTCCGATTGCCATGGCAGCGCGAAGGCGCTCGATGGCTTTGCGTCCGACGTATCTGCATTGGAGGAGGTCTTGGTCGCCTGCGGTGAGAAGTTGTCGGGGGTTGTTGTATCGTTCCAACACTCCATCGGCAGCTTTGTCGCCGAGAAGAGCACGCAGGTTCCTCTCGAAGACATCTGGCTCGTAGGTGGGGAGGGATTCGTGAATCAACATGGTAGCTCCTTATAGCTAGGTGGTTCACTTGTATAAAAAAGCAAAGCATTTACCAGACGCAGTTATCCTGCAGATCTTTAGAGTCTAAAGATCTTGGTTTTATTTGGAGTAGCAGACCTCGGCGCAGACAATATTGTTTTGCCTGGACTTGAACTTCGGTGCCCCACAGTGGTGACACTTGAAGGGTTCGATGCTTTGGATTCTTTCGATCGCGTTGATTACGTTATCGACAATCTCCTGACATGGGACTCCTGGTTCTCGCTTGATCCGGATCTCTCTTGGCTTCGCTAGGATGCGCTCTGTACCATCGGAAGCCGTATAGATGATGTGGAGGGTGAGGGGGTTCAGTCCGTCGTCGAAGACAAGGGCGCTTTCAGGCAGCCCCAGGAGAACGAAGAGGGACTTTCTGTCTTCGATCGGCTTGCGATAACCCACCTCGTTCGAGGATGTTGTAAACCGCAGGTAGTCATCTGCGATGAGGAGGTTACGAAGACTGTTGACCAGCCCGGTGCGTTGCTCATGGTCTTCTGGATCATATGTCGAGGATGGACTGTAGGTCGAAGACACCGGCAACGGGGTCTGGTCCGAGTGGGGGGGCGAATTCATAGCGTGATGCTCCATGGCTTGCGTGGCGCTCAAGAAGTGCCTTCGCGGTTAGGTGTTCCCAGCCCATGGAGGTTATCAATGTTTGTTCAACATCAGAGAGGGTGTCTGCAAGGTATCGCGCTGTTATTGCAATGGTGCGAGCGAGTTCCCCTTGCTTGAATCCTGCTCCCGTTACGGTGGATGTCATACAAGGGGAACCGTCTGCATTCAGCGTGCGGACGCGATAGTGTGCGAACAATCTCCCATACACATCGTGTTTTCTTGCACAGATCTCGACAATCTCGGATTCTCTTCCAAAGGGGGTGAGTCCGACATCCCCGACTTTTAGTTCGCGGATAAAGTTATAGTTGGGGATAATCCATATCAAGTTATCGTTGCATCGCTTGTGTAACATCGGCCACCTCTAGGGCTGGGGGTTAGCTTTCACAATAAAAAGAAAACAGAGCATTTACGTACCAAATATTGAAAGGCGGCGAGCGCCTCCCCCCGTTTTGCTGTTTCTAGCAGGCTTGCGCCGATTCGTCGGTGCTTTGGTTGTTGTGGCTCATGCCGTTAGAGGGTGTCGTTTCCTTCGAGGCTTGGTGCGCTTGTTTCGCTTCGTCGGCTTCGCTCGGAGAGAGCTTTTTGCCCCGGTTGTTGTAGGCGACGTCGATCTGGTTATCGAAAATGGATCGGGTGCCGTCCGTGTTGCCGTAGACATAGCCCATGAAGGGCATGCCTTCGCCTTCGAACATGAAGAATCGGTGGGCAGCGTTCGAGGGTGTCCAGTATCTGATCTCGTGTCCCATAAACTCGCCGTTTTCGCCGTTTTCAGCCAGATGGTGTCGGGGCTTGACGTGGATGGCGTCGAGTCCATCCATCAGGCGTCGGGCTTCGAGGTAGACGCATCCGGTGGGGGCTTGCTCGTCGGGTCGGATGGGGCTAATGATCCGTCCTCTCATGTTTGTGTCACAAAGCACACCGTGGAACACGGTGTAGGTGCGATCGACATCGTCAAACTTGCGGGATTCGGCGATGAGGATGCCGTCGTTGTACACCTGGACAAAGGCGTCGGTTCTCTCAAGAAGTTTGCGAATCTTGGAACTGGGGGAGAAGTGGGTGGATTCTTGCTTGCTCATTTTTCTTTTCCTCATGCTAGGTGGGCTTCGGGTTATCCGTTGCCTTGTTCACTCGTATAAAAAAGTAGAGCATTTACATGTCAAATCTTTAGAGTCTAAAGATTTCCAGAGGTGTTCCTTGCAGCAAATAGCGCTAGATGAAAGGGCCATAGCGCTATCAGTTGGGGTTACTAGCCCTGGGGATAGACAACGTGCCCCATGCCCATGTTATCGCTTTGACAAAGGACAGTGGTGGCCGCATGCGCTTCCTGAAGGTAGTCTACGTTCACGGCGGGACCTTCCCAGAAGTTGCGACCCCGATAATGATAGGGGTTGAGTCCCGCAGCTCTCATCTCCGCGACAAAGGTTCTATAGGTCTCTTTGTCGTATTCGGGCAGGGCAGGCTCCTTGTCACCATCCACATCGATCGAGATCCAGGTATCGTTATAGGAAGAGAGGGCGTGTTCGAACTCGGTGCTTTGGGGTTCAACTTCAATACACAAGCCAATCCCACCACCTCTTTCCTCAAAATAATCAAAGAGCGCAGTCGCATCCTCGGGATGCCGATTGATGTGTTTTTGAATCTCGTCGAAAAGCACCAGGAGGAGGCGCTCAACGATCAAAGGTTCTTTGTGGTGGTGGAGGGATAATAATTTTGCCTGCGCGGTTAGCCAAGTGATTCGTTCCATTCTAGCTCCTTATAGCTAAGTGGTTCACATGTATAAAAAAGCAGAGCATTTACCTCAAAGAGATGTGTGGGTAGTATTAGAGAAGGACAGCCTTCCTCCCGTGTCTGTTGTCCTCTTAGGGGAAGGGTGTCGTTACTATCCTTTGTTAGCGTCAATAGCGTCGGATAGTTCCTGTAGCTCTTCTTCAGAAAAATGGGCCTCATAGTCTTCGGGATGCGGACCTTGAGGGCATCCTGGGCACGCCACCCATGCGTCAAAGGGAGTCAGACGCCAGCCTCCTGAGCATCCACACTCGCCGTCTTCTTCTGTATCGCGTCGTGCGTGTTGTCTGGCGTATTCCTGTGTGGCGTCGGGCAGGTAGGTGGGGTCATGATAAAAGGGGTTTGACATGTCAGGTTACCTCTTAGGTGTCGGGGTTATTGCTCTCATACGTATAAAAAAGCAGAGCATTTACGTCTTCAAGGATAAAGAAAAAGCACACCCCTTAGCGTGAGCGTTATAACCCTATAGCTAAGGAGGTTAGGAGGAGGGCTTAGAACCTAGTTGAGCGCGGCGTGGGCCACCGTTTCGCGGCGCATACGTCGGTGTCTTTTCCGAATCTGGTTGCACTCGGTCAACACCCAGGCCGCAGCGGCCCGAAGATGCTTGCAAAGCTTGTGGTCCTGAGTTTGAAAGTCAGGGCAGTCGCATGTGCATTCCTGGTCCTGATGAAGAACGACCGCATAGAACGTGTTTTCATCGGTCTGAGACCCGACTGTGATGTTGAGTCCGTGTCCGACCCATACCGCTTCAATGGATGTAGCCAGCAATACCATGGCCTTGCTCGTTCTTTCACAGTCCGGATGCTCCGCATCTCTACGTCGCGCTTTGTCACGCAGTTCCAGAGCTTTTTTGCGGTAGCGGGCGATTTGTCGCTCAAATGCGACTATGGAACGATCCATAACTCTGTTTTTCATGTCCCTACTCCTATGCTAAGGGATGTGCTTCACATGTATAAAAAAGCAGAGCATTTACGATAAAAATCTTTAGAGTCTAAAGATCCGAACGAGAAAAGCCCCCTTTCGGGGGCGTGGGGAGGGGGGAGGGGGGCGGGGGGCGGCCCATTGGGCCTGATGAGCCGCCTTGCGTTTGGCGCGTTCCCGGTCGAGGCGTTTTTTGTGGGCGTAGGTCGGGCGTCGGCGCTTGTTGCCGTTGCTCAACCGGGTTTCCGTGTAGCCGTAACAAAGGGCGTAGGGGGTCGCTTCCTCGGCAGCGGCGGGGGCATTGCCGTTTTGGCGGTCGATGCGTCGGAGGGCGTTGTCTTCGTTGTAGTTCCGGCGCATTCCGTGTTTTTTACTCATCACAAGCTCCTGCTAGGCTTTTTGGCTAGCGGGTTATCCGCTAGCTCTCTTTGTTCATGTGTATAAAAAACCAGAGCATTTACGAGAAGGGTGGGGTGGGCTAACAGCCCCGAATACATGGGTGACTAGCTAGGATATTTTATAGAGGTCGGTTGAACATTCAGAGGCGTAAAACAAGCTATGCTAGGGGACCAGCCGTTCCGGACTCTTTGAATAAACACGTCTATGGGCGTAGACAACAGGTGGGCTTCTTCAAGAACTTTGGCCATATCGGGAACGGTGTGTGCTTCCCCGACATGCTTTGCGATATCCAGTGTCGGCCATACCGATTCGCGACACGGATCGGTCCATTCTTTCTTTTTTTCTGTGTGGTGCCATTCTGATAGATAGAAACCTTCTTCAAGTGATTCTATTACGGAGATCCTCGTCCCGTAATGCTTTGTTTCGGTTTGTTTTTCGTGTCGTTTGTCTTGACTTTTCCACATTTTTTATATCCTCGCTATAGGTTGCGTGGATATAAAAAACCAGAGCATTTACGTGTGGTGAGCTTAAATGAAAAAGCCCCCGAGGTGGGGGCGAGGTAGCGCTTGGGCTAAGGCGGGAAAGGGCGACCCCGTGGGGTCTCGTGAGGGATGGGGCGGGTTAGGGTTGGCGGGGTGTCGGGTTAGGGTGTCGCGTCAAAACACCGTGTACTTTTTGGGGAACATGATAGTCCTCTTTTGGCGTAGATTGGGCCGCGATAGATTCGGTGCGGTCCCGTTATTTGGATGTTGCCGGTCGCATCCGCCTTGCGGTGCGGTGCGCGTTGGTGGGGCTATCCCCTAAACCTAATGGTAGCCGGTGGGGTATTGTGATCGCATGTGAATCCTTATGTGTTAGTGGTGGGCAAGGACAAGGCTAACCGTCACTAGGGGCTAACGTAATCGCGGCCATGATTCTCGATGGCGGCTAGTGTAATCACTCACTAGCGGGGCCAGCCTCATCCTCACACATCAAAGAAAGCAGAGCATTTACCTATAAACATCGAAGCGAGGTTCCCCTGGCCCCTTTTCTGTTTACACTTTCTCCCAGGCTCCGTATCGTATCGACCTTATCCCTAATTCAGCTTTCATCGCTTTCATGCGATGTTCACCCTGCCAAGGACCTTTGTTCGCTTCCTCTTTATCCCCCGCGAATAAGCGGGGGCTGTGATGAATCACTTCATTTTCTTCATACCCGACAAGGGCTTCATCCCCTATCACTTCTCTCATAACGCTCATTTTTTATCCTTGTTAGCTATAGGGTTCATACCTATAACAAAACAAAGCATTTACGTGTTGAAAGGACAAGGGGCTAGCTAATCCCTAGCTAGCCCCCCTCGGATGTTAGCGGTTACAGTTGATCGGCACACTCGGCGAGTCTCAGATAGGTTTTGTCAAAAGCCCGAAGGTATACCTCGGGCCATTTTTCGCTATAAGCCCCGGCGAGGCGTTCGCGGGTGTAGCGTTTGTAGCCGTGTTCAATGATCGCTTTGATCGCGATCACTACCCCGTTGAAGGTCATATCAATACGGTCTTCGTTGAAAACAATGTATTGAGTGAGATCCTCGGTGAACGGTTGTCGGACACGATCGCTAACACTTTGATTCAAGACGTCTTCGGTGTACACCGTGAGTTCATCCTCATCGGTTGATTCAATTGCAACCGCGTCGTTGAGGTAAGCGCTAAGTAAGGCAAGCGCTTGTTTTTGTTGATTGCTCGCCTTGTCGGCGGCAAGGCTCAATCCTTTGTCGGTTAGGGCGCGAAGGTCGGTTAGTTCAAAGGGGTCTTCAGGTGAACGGTGCATTTTTTACCTCACTAAGGTTTATCTAGTCTAACGCTTTCATACACATAACAAAGCAAAGCATTTACCTAATAAAAGCGGAATAGAGAACCCGCCTAAGCGGGTTGTGGGGGATTAGTTCAGCTACCCTTCTTGAGGTTGTCCTGCGTGGTCGATCTCTTGAAGGTCGAGCTTGAACCCCGTGTCACGAAGCATTTGGGCGGCTTGAACGGGGTCGATCACGATGCACTCGAGCGCGGTCCCAGACCCATATTCCGGTTCTTCGCCCCATCGGTCGGGGTTGGCCGCCCGATCGAACGTTTGGAGAGAGAAGTCTCCATCATCTTCAAATTTGATAACAAGGTCACATTGATCTTCGAATCGCTTTGTCCATTTCACGGCGACACTCAGGGTTCGCGTGCGGGGGTTGAAAATGATAGGGCTGTAGTTCACCGGGGTTTTCATCAGTTCGGTCATTTTTTCTACCTCATAGGGTTTGTTAGCCGGGTTCATCCCGGCCTAACGTTCACACCCGCAACAAAATAAAGCATTTACGTGTTGAGGTATAGATCCCCTTATAGCGCCCTTAAGGGTTGTTTTGTCTATAGCGCCCCTAGCGCCCCTAGCCCTTTATAAAGCCCTAGCGCCCTTATAAGGCCCTTTGTTATATAAGACAACCGCGCCCTTAGTTGACTATGATCACCCCGCCCTTAGTTGACTATGATCACCCTAGACCTTGAGGTAAATGCTCTAGTTTTTTAGGTAGTTGATAACACTAATAACTAAGGAGCTAACATGAACTACCTGACTTATTTGAAAAGCCGCCGAGCCAAGGCGATCCGCGAGATGAGAAACGCCGCTCATGAGGGCAATTGGGCGGTTTATGAAAAACTCTTAGATCTGATAAATGAGCTTGATCAAGATATTATGATAGAGGGGATTTTTGAGGGTTAACTAAGGCTTAGGGGGGGCTTAGGGGGGGCTTAGGGGGGGCTTAGGGGGGCTTAGGGGCTAACACATACATATAGCCGGGGCTAACACAAACAAGCCCCTTGTTATAAAAACAAAGGGCTTAGTAAATGCTCTAGTTTTTTATACCTATAAATCTTTAGACTCTAAAGATCCCCCTCACCCCCCCTTTTGTTGTTTTATTCGACGTTGATAACAACGGTCACAAAGTGTCCCGGTGCGGGGTGAATATTTTCCGGGAACCCTTGTCTCGCTGAAAACTTTTTAGACGCGTTCATATTGAATTCGGGATTGTGTTTATAGCGGTCCCCGGCGATTGATTGATCGGCTTGATCTATCGCGTCTGCAAGGGCGTCGTACCAAGTTGGCCCTGTTCCTAAGAAGCCTTCGGGCGGGATCTCATTGATAGGCTTCGGGTAGCTCGGCTCTTTGATTGAGGGGCAGGCCGCGTACAAAAGTTTAATCATTGTGTTTATCCTCGTTATAGGGTTCAAACTTATAAGAACCTAGAGCATTTACCTAAAAAGCCCCTTGTTATAACAACAAAGGGCTTAGTAAATGCTCTAGTTTTTTATACCTATAAATCTTTAGAGTCTAAAGATCCCCCTCACCCCCCTAAGCCTAGCCCTATCTTAGTTATCAGTCGCCCGATATCGTCTGATCCGGGGAGCGTATTTTTGATGAAAGTCCTCATACGTGTTATGCAGGGGAAAGGTGTGGGTCAAAACGGTTACGGCGGTGTAGCAGTGGTCACCAAGATCGTCGATCGTGACCGTGAGGGTCAGTTCCCCGACAAGCATGAAACAGGTCGTTTGACCGTGGCCGCATAGCCACTCACACTTATCGGGGTCGGCCTCAAACTCAACATCTTCAACCGTCACCTTAGCGTTGCCTATGTTGTTATTGAGTTCCTCATCAATCCCCCAACCCTCGACGTCATGGGGGCTGGCGGCAGTGATCGCCGCCGCGATTTCTTCCGCCGTAGCGGGTTTGTTAAACATCATCTTGTTAGCTCCTTATAGCTATAGGGTTCAAACTTATAAAAACCTAGAGCATTTACCTATCAAGACCCTTAAAGGGGTTAGCCCCGGCTAGCCTTATTTGTTCCACTTGGGGCGCTGGTTCAGCGCTAAGGCTAGGCGCGGGGCCTGTTTACGGCGTCGGGTTCATGCCTAGCGGGGTGAAAATACTTTCAACTAGGGCCGTCTTAGATCGGGATATCCCCCCCGATCAACCGCTCACTTGAGCGCTAAGGTTATCACGGGTAAGGGATGCTTTGATTGCCCTTTTGGGTGACCCGTGAGCCGTTAGCTCAACGTCGTTCACCTATATAATAAAACAAAGCATTTACATGAACACGCTATAAACAACAAAAGCCCCGTTAGGGGCTAGCTAGACTTAGTGGGGGCTAGTGTTTGAACACCCATCGCATCAGTTGACGGATCGGGTTATTATAGGCGAGTCCCCACCCGGCGATCTTAGATCGTGTGAGGTTGAAGGGGTGATTATAGCCAGCCAGGATCTCCCCTGCCGCCCCGGCGCTGAGAGAGATCATAGCTATGTTGTCGGGGTTGTCCGGATCGCGGAAAGGGTTGTCTTCACGGGGGATCATATAGGTCGACATAGACCTGATCCTTAGCGCGACAGTGTGAATAGTCGGAAGCTTGAGACAGGGGTGCTCACGTAATAACTCCGCAGTGTCATCAACCTTTTTATATTCACGAAGATCAAGGATCAGGTCATAGTGACCGAGTTCCCAAAACTTCTTAGGGTCGGGCTGATTGATCACAATCACGCCCCCCCCGTTCAAAAATAAGATCGGGTCTTGTCTTAGTTTTGAGATGAGAATCGGGTCATCAGGGATCACCTTTACCTCAATTTTCTTTTTCATTTTGTTAGCTCCTAGCTAATAAAGGGTATATAGGGGATCACTCAACCTATAACAACCCAGAGCATTTACCCTGCTAGGGTTAGCGGGGGTTAGCTAGGGTTAGCGGGGGCTAGCGGGGGTTAGCTAGGGTTAGTGGGGGCTAGTGGGGGCTAGTGGGGGCTAGCGGGGGTTAGCGGGGGCTAGCGGGGGCTAGCGGGGGCTAGCGGGGGTTAGCGGGGGCTAGCGGGGGTTAGGTAAATGCTTTGTTTTGTTGCACTAGCTCGAACAACAAAAGCCCCTAACGGGGCTAGTTAGGGCGCGGGGGGTCTACTTGATCCAGATCGCCGCGTCAACCGTCAGGGCGTAGGCGGTCATAGCGATCAGGCCGATGACCGCGCCGATCATGAGAAGTTTGAGTGTTTTTTTGAGCGTGATCGGGCGCTCAGGCTTAGGGGCCTCAAGGCCGCGTAGGTCAACGAGCGTGGGCATTTGCCCGAACAATCCTTCTTCGTGAAGGGGCTTAGGGGGGGCTTGTTGAGGGGTCGCGGTGTCAATCTTAAGCCAACCCTTGGGCACACGCGGCTCGTGTGTCGAGGGCGCGGGGTAGCTCAGGGGGGGGGTGATCGCGGGGTGTTCGGGGTAGTTGAGCGCGGGGGGGGCCGTTTTCACGGTGTCATTAGGGGTGTCGGTAATAACGCGGGTGAAGGGGCTTTTGTAGGCTGCGGTCATGTTCATTTTTCTTTCCTATAGCTAGGGGGGCGACCGGGTTGTTGATCCCGGTCAGGGTGTTTTGTGCTCAACCTATAACAACCCAACGCATTTACCTAAACCCCTATAAATAGGTAAATACTCTAGTCTTTTGTAGGGGTGAGCTAACAAGTGTTCGGGCCTCGCCCCTTGTTAGCCTAAGCCCCGGCTAGGGGTCACGGATCTAACACCGCGACCTGACCCTATAGCCCAGGCTAACGCCCCGTTAGGGGGCCAACGGTTAGGGATCTATGATCGCGGCCTAACCCTAAGCCCCCTAACAAAAAGGGCACCTAAGCGGCTATAAGCCCCTTTTTTGACAATGTTTTGGGCTTTTTATAGGCGCTTAGGTTTATCCTGGCTTAGGTAAATACTCTAGGTTTTTATAAGTTTGAACCCTATAACTATAAGGACAAAAAAAATGTTCAAAGGCTTTAAAATGATCGCCGCCCTCGCCGCTAACGCCGCTAACATCCGGATCGCCGCCCTGGAGGCCAAAATTGAGTGGCTTTTCGACAACTTTGAAGGTTGTGACTGGTGTGACGAATGTGGCGGGGGTGACCGCTTATTAGCGGCCTATGAGGCGGAGATCGCCGCCCTTGAGGCTAGCTTAGGTCGCTAACACAAAAAGGGGGGGGCGGGGGATTTTTTTGACTTTAAAGGTTCTTATATAACAAAGCAGAGCATTTACCTTAGTCCAACAACAAAGCCCCGTTAGGGGCTAGCTAGGGTTAGCGGGGGTTATTTTTTGTTAGGGGTGGGGGCGTTTTTTGAACGCCACATCACCCATGATTTTTTAGTGCATGCGCAGTTGTGAATAAACCAAATTTCGTAATTGTAATTTTTGTTAGAATCTTTCATTTTGTTCCTTATCTAATAAAGGGTCATAGGGGATCACTCAACCTATAACAACCCAGAGTATTTACCCCTAGCCGCTATAAACGAGAAAAGCCCCGCTAGGGGCTAGCTAGGGTGTGACCTAACCGCGCGGGTCTTCATAGTCAAGCCCTAGCGCGGCGGCGAGGTCCGGGCTAAGATCCCAAGCGCTAGCGATCTGCCACCGGATCGGGTAGATCGCTTCACCGGGGTGATCGGTGTGTTGACGGGTGAGGGGGTGCGTGTTATAAACGCGGCTATCCGCGTCAATAACAAGAGTGTTACCCTTGAAGGTGACCCCCTTGAGGGCTTCAGCGGCAGGGATAGCCCCCTCGCTGTAACCCTCAATCGCGGGGCGCGGGTCAGTGAATCGGCGGCTAGTGAAGTTAGGCTTAGTCATGTTAGCTCCTTAGCTAATAATAAATAGGGGATCACTCAACCTATAACAACCCAGAGCATTTACCCGTTAGGGTTAGCTAGGGCTAGCTAGGGCTAGCGGGGGCTAGCGGGGGCTAGCGGGGGCTAGCGGGGGCTAGCGGGGGCTAGCTAGGGTTGTTAGGGTTGTTAGCTAGGGTTGTTAGGGTTGTTAGGGTTGTTAG
>Ga0098052_1000390_pt1 | contig 27622 bp, 52 predicted proteins | sample 15_taG_FD_81591 | JGI IMG/M metagenome (GOLD analysis project Ga0098052, IMG submission 81591) | Marine viral communities from the Subarctic Pacific Ocean - 15_ETSP_OMZ_AT15312 metaG | ecosystem: Environmental > Aquatic > Marine > Oceanic | place: Pacific Ocean | collected 2015-01-18
GTAAGATCACCAGGGAGAATGATTTCCTCGCTCATCCTCTTAGAGTCTCTCGCTGCCATACTTCGCAATTTTAGTGAATCACCTGCAGGATTTGTTTTTGAAGGTTTTCTTGCTGCTTTGACATTCGGAAAGCAAGTCAACGAGAAGACACCCACCGGCCTCCCAATCGAGGATATTGTTGCATTTTCCGAAGCCGGCCTCAACGGCACCCCGGCAAGTCTCAAGGTTTTAAAGGGCAGATCGAGAGACAAGGGTACGAAAAATCTCAGCAATTCAGGCACAGGAATTCACGGAAGTTATCAAAACTTAATTCGCTTCTTTGACAGATATAGCGCTATTGAGTATGTCATCGCCCTCAAGAGAGGGGAAAGCGGAGATCAGGTTCAGTTATTTTCCTTTTTCTTAACCAGGGGTAATATGGTCGAGGTCTTTTTCAAGACAGGGAACGACCACCTTTTCGGCGACTATAGTGATGAACTGAGGGAAACAATGGATGAACGCACATCCTGGCAACGACTTAGAAAAATCCTCTACAAAACAATCGGAGAGGAAGATTCTAAATGGTCCAACAAGAAGACATCTCAGAAAGTAAAAGGTCGTGACGGCAAAGCCGATCTCGGTGATCAAAAATATGACGACATGGGTTCGCAACCAAGTGATCGTGACTCGTTTCTTGATACAGAATTTTACGACGACGGCGATGAAAAGAAGGACGAAAATCTAATCTCCGAAGCAAAATCGACCACTCAGTGGGAGATAAAGCAAAAGGATCTTCCCCTCTTGCGAGGTGTCTACGAGGTCGGTGCCCAAGAGATTGCAAGACTTGACCTATCTACCGACGGCCTCAGAAAACGAAATGCATTCATTGCAGATAAACTGGGCGATACGGTGAAAAAATTGTTTGTCGATGTTAAGTCGATGTCCACAAACATTGATGATTACTTTACATCCCCAGACAGAGATACCGCCAAAAGTTCTTTCGGTCCCAATGCTGCCACTAACGCAGACGAGATCGGAAAAGAGATGTCGGATATCGTTACCACCGAAGGCGACAAAGAGTCAGAGGAACTATAATGAAATTAACAGAAGCACAGTTTAATAAGAGTTATGGCAGAGTCATAGAGACCTCAGAATACAAACTCCCAACAATGGACGGCACAGTTGCTGCACAAGTTTACGAGACAATGGTCGCAGTTTGGGCAAAAGCAGGGAAGGTAAAAAGTTATCAAGGTATCATGGATACAATTGATAAAATTCCAGACCACAGTGCCGTTGGTAAGAAGTGGTTTGTCGAGACAGCAGCTGCAGCAACCGCCGCCAAAGAGTTTGAAGATTACCAAAAGAGACTCGTTGAACTGACTAACGAAATCGGTGCCCCCATTGTCACAAATGATGAAATCAATGAATATCTGGGAAATCACAAAAACTGGAGCATCATCCACCAGAGCATCGGAGAGTACTACACTGCGACAGCAGAATACACCGACGAATTGTCTGCAAAGGAAAACACTGCAGACATGGTATTTTTTAAAAAAGTAAAAGGTCGTGCTTCATCTGTAGAGGGGTTTTTGTCAACCGTCCGCAACGATCCAGGTTTGGATCAGTACGAGAGAGATGGCAAAACCACCGGCCTCATCGAAACATCCGACGGTGCATACCGCTTCGCACAGGTTAGTCTTAAGAAGGGAGAAGGTGCCGCACGAGTTGGTAAAGTGACAGAGCAATTCAACGAGTGGGTACTTCTTTGGACAGGTGGAGACAGACCCAACATTCCTTCAAAAGTAGCTACCGGCACCTCGATAAACAAGGGCGACCTACCAGGCGATTTGACTGAATCCATTAACGAGGCACTACCCACTGCACCAAAAGATTTTCTCAAGTGGTTTGCAGGTAAGGCGAAGAAGGGTGCCGAGGCACTCATTCAGGGTGCTTCACAGGCATGGGACTGGTTCAGGCAGAGATTGTCCGAAATAACGAAGGATGTGCTGTCTTGGGGAAATCAGGGTGCCGAAGCAGCAGTGGATGGTCCACTGCCATCGCAGAGTGAATCCATACTACAGCAACTTGGTGTAACCAACCTTCAGTTGCCGGATAGTTTAAACGAATCTGCTGCAATTCTCTTTGAAGCACCTCAAAAACCGGCAGAGGTAAGTCCAGGACCTTTTTTGAGGGATTTAGATGCCCTCGAAATATTAATTAAGAAAAAGACTCCAGAGAGAGCATTTGCCGCTCTTGCCAAAAATCTCAGGAAGGTTAATAAAATCGCACCAGGTCTTGTCGGGTACAACCCCGCCACGGTGAGTTTAGCAGGGGTAGATTATCAGAACTTCTTAGGTTCAATCGCACATGTCCGAAAACAGATAATCACCGGCCAAAAAGATCCAAAAATGCAAGCCCCCAAGGGAAAGATCAAGGTAACGAGAGATGATGCACACAACAACTTCATCATTGACTGCATTAAGGTTAATTCAAACATTATTGGATTTCAATCTTTCAACACAATAGTGGAAAAAATGCTAGAAGACCCAGATCCAAAAGCCGTCACGGTTGCTGCACAAAAACTAGCAACTGCCCTAAGTGTCGAGGCAAAATTTGGTAAAACAACTTTGCCACTCTTTATCGCTTACGGAGGCATCGATGGAGGCGTAGAATATCTTGGCACTCGAAGTGAAAAAGAAAAAGAGTTTGCTAAAAAGGCACGTGCTGCCATGGCAACAAAATCTAATCCAATCATGACTTTCGAAGTGTTTGTATCCGGCGATGTCGCCGCAAAGTTCTTTTCAAAGGCGGAAATGGAAACTGATATCGCCAAGAGGAACAAGTCAAATCCAAAGGCGAACATATCCAAAGACGATTATAAGAAAGCCAAGGGAAGCAAGTATGTCCGGAAAGATAGACTAAAGTATGCCGACTCGTCACAGGCAAAGGGTGGCAGAGGGGTATCGTATGTGGTTCAGTATTTAAACATCTTGGTACCTACAAGCAAACCCACAGAAAAACCAGAATATAAAAAGATACAATGCATCAATAGATCCGGAAGCACATTTAGTTTCAAAATGGACATGATGTAAAAAAAGCCTTTACTTTTCAGAATAATTGGTTATAATAATAATAGAACACACAAAGGAGTTTCTATGAAGAAGTATAGCAACGGCAATGGTCTCAACGAGAAAGTTTTGTCAGGTGTAAACAAACTTGCTGACAATGTAGCATCAACCCTCGGACCTGGTGGTCGTAATGTTATCCTCCACCAGAAGGGTGGCAACCCCATCATCACTAAGGATGGTGTAACTGTTGCCAAGTTTGTCGAACTTGATGACCCCTTCGAGAATGCAGCTGCACAGATTATCAAGCAAGCATCGGAGAAGACAAACTCCGTCGCAGGTGACGGAACCACAACTGCAACAGTGCTTTCAAGGGCAATCCTTATCGCCGCCCAGAAGTATCTGCAAGCAGGTTCTTCTCCAACGGAACTTAAACGAGGCATTGACCTCGCCGTAGAACATGTCGTTGCTGCAGTAGATGCGCAGGCACGACCTATCTCCAGCGAAGAGGATGTTGCAAACATCGCAACCATCTCCGCTAATGGGGACTCCTCTGTTGGTTCACTTGTCGCCAAGGCAGTAGACCTCGTGGGAAAAGACGGTGCAATCACAATTCAAGAAGCACGTTCACATGAGACAACCTTGGACATCGTTGAGGGTTTCCGTTTCGACAGCGGCATCTGTGCAACTGCCTTCATCACCGACGAACGTCGCGGCATCAACAAACAAGAAGATGCCCTTGTTCTCGTAACCGATGCTCGCATTGAGACAGTAGAAGAGATCTTCCCAATTCTTGAGTTCGTGGCACGAGAAAACAAACCATTGACCATCGTCGCAGAAGACATCGAAGGTCAAGCACTCGCAGCACTCATCATGAATGCAATGCGAGGAACGATGAAGGTCTCGGCAATTAAGGCACCTCGTTACGGTGAGGAACGAAGAAACATACTGAAGGACCTCGCAACCTCTGTTGGTGCAGTGTACATCTCTCGTGAAAGTGGTGTGCAATTGCAAGAAGTGAAGCTGGAAAGTCTTGGGCGCGCCAAAACCATTGAGGCGTCCAGACACGATACCACTATAGTTGGAGGTCAGGGTTCCCTCGATGAGATCGATAACCGAATCGATACCCTGAAGGCAGAACTTGCACAAACCGACAACATGCACGAGGCAGAGAAGATACAGGAAAGAATCACCAGACTGTCTAGCGGCATCGCCATCATCAATGTCGGTGGAGCAACTGAAGTTGAGATGATCGAGAAGAAACATCGAATTGAAGATGCACTTGAGGCAGTTAAGTCTGCACAAGTCGAAGGTGTCGTTCCAGGCGGAGGCACCGCACTCGTTCGTGCATCAAAGTGTCTCAGCAAAGTTAAGGCACCAAACGAAGATCAACAGTTGGGTGTAGAGATTATTAAGAAAGCAGTAGAGTCTCCACTTCGACAGATGGTACAAAACTCAGGAGAATCTGCTGATGTTGTAATTGACCGTGTGAAATCTTTCACTAACACAACAAAGGGTTACAATGTCTCTCGCCGCAAGTATGAGGACTTGATTGCATCTGGTGTGCTGGATCCTGCAAAGGTTACGAAAACTGCACTACGCAATGCAGCATCAGCAGCATCGACTCTTTTGACTACCGGTTATGCTATTGTTGAAAAGTAATACTACTTATTAGTGCAATAGTGAGGTACCAAACATGGAAGACAATCAGTTCCAAATTCTAGCGACAGAAGTTAAGGCATCTCTTGAAGTATTGACCATAAAGATGGACGATATCAAGGAAAAGCAAGAAGAAGTCGTGTCTATAATTAATCGTGTAGAGAAATCCCTATACGAACCAGACCAGGGACTCTATGCCCGTGTCCGAGACCTAGAGCAGTGGAAGAAGAACCAGTCTAAAACGATGGCCATCGTCGGCACCACAACTCTTAGCATGGCTATCTATTTTGTTAAAACATTTGTTGAATTTATGATGCAATAGGAGTCTGCATGTCTGAAGAAAAGAGAGTATCAATATCTTACACGGTCGATCTGGAAGAGGTGCCTCAAAGGGTACAACTTTTGCTCACCGAACTGGGACAAACCCTAAGTGCACTGTCCGAGGTCTCTAAAGAGGCAGCACACAGTGCACTGAACCCTGACCCGACCGATGATCTGTCTGGCCTAAAGGCGATTCTCCGACTTAAAGTTTTGCTCGGCAAAGCACAAGAGCGATCAGATGACTGCTTCAACATACTGAAAGGGTACATAGTGATGTCTCATTCTCCCGAGACACCACCTGAACCAAAAACACCTCCAGCACCTGAACCAGAAGTGCAGAAGGCACCCAAGAAAAAGGCAGCTAAAAAGAAAGTTGTCAAAAAGAAGGTTGTCAAGGAAAAGAAAGAAGAGTAACAATTGGATATAACATTCAATCTCAGAAAGATACCAAAAACATCTCTCCACACAGACACAGACTCAGAACTAAAAAGAGGTAGATATATTTCCTCCGTTTTTCCTGTGGAGGGTTACGGAACTAAGAGGTGGGTCATCGGTTGCTACATCGACCTAGATCAGGAGGTAGCAGAAGATCAGGAACAGGAAACTGTAGAGAAGATTCTCGCGATCCTTAACCACCCGCCGGAAAGAAAAAGATTCGAACGCAAGAAGCTTTCTCCTTTGTATGGAAATTTAGAAGTTTTTTCAGCTAAGTTTAAAAAAGATGCAGATGGCAAACCCTATGTGGAGATGATGCTGGTGACCGATGACCAGTCAAACGAGAACTTTTGGGGAAAAGGTGTTCAAATGTTACAAACTAAACCACGTCGAAGAAAGAAAATTCAAACAGTCATTTGACGATTCCGATTCTATTTACTTAGAGAGGTGTCGACCGAGTGGAGAAGAAACTCTTTATTAAAGTAAAATGTTCAATCTGCAGAGGCAGAAAACCTCTTTCTTGTGTCTACTGTGATACCCTTGGCGAAACATATGTACAGGCCTCGGCAAAAACGATTGCAAGAATAGTGAACGATGATCCCTACAAAAAGGACATTGTCGAGATGATAAGACTGGAGAACAAAGAGCATGAAGAAGATTGATCATGAAACCATGCTGGATATGGCATGTGAAAAGTATGTAGAGATACTCAGCAGTGCAGTTCGCAAGGGTTACACAAAAGACCCAATGGATGTCGTCTCTCTCTTCCTCGGTCTGGGTATCGCACAAAATGTCATGTATCAGAAGCTTGTTGACATGGACTGCACCGTAGACGACATCGATCAGGCGAAGAAAAAGGTTGACGAAATCTCCAACCATATCATTGCTAGTGTTAAGGGAAAGTTCAATGTTCCATCCTCTGGTGAAAAAGTTTAAATAACAAATCTAAATGTGCTATAATTACTAATATGAGAGTTATTTCATTTATAATTGCACTTCTTGCATTTTCCTCCTGCAATGGTTGCGACGAAGAACTTGTCAAGGTTTGCCCACCGCCCATTGATTGTGTGGTAGACGAAGACGGGAACGTGCACACGGGCACTGATATGCTACAGATGTATTCAACCCTTGGCCAGTGCAACTATGGGCAAACTACTTGCGACGAAGACTACAACCTCGTCTGCTCCGGCCACCGCAAACCAACCCTCGAAGAGTGTAACAGGAAAGACGATGATTGCGATGGTCTAATCGACAACGGTATATCTTGGGACAACGACGGTGATGGATTCAATTCAATGTCCTCCTGCATCAGACCCAGCGACTGCGACGACACTAACGAGAAAGTTAATCCAGAACACCCAGAGATTTGCGACGGCGTCGACAATAATTGCGATACCGTCATTGACGACTTCGATCCCGTGGAGTGTTGGACGGGCGATCCTGATGTGATACTCGACGGAACAACCCCTTGCACAACGGGCCATATGACCTGCGAAGACGGCTCGTGGACAAACTGCTTAGACCAGGTTTTTTCTGATTTTGAAAGATGTGATGGTGTAGACAACGACTGCGACGGCATCATCGATAACGACCCTGTTGAACTGCACTCTGTGAATCAGAGAATGTGTGGCTATAACGCTACCGGTATCTGTGCCTATGGCACCAAGTACTGTGTGGAAGGCGATGTGAAGTGCTTTGATGCTACAATGCCTCAGAACGAAACCTGCAACAACCTCGATGACGATTGCGATGGTGCGACTGATGAAGGACTCTTTCAACCCTGCTCTTCTGATTGCGGACCAGGCATGGAACAATGCTTCGGCGGCAGATGGACGAGCTGCGACGCTCCACAGCCTACTACCGAACTATGCGACAACCTTGATAACGATTGCGACGGCGAAATAGACGAAGGGTGCTTGTGTGTCAAAGACGATGTACAAGTCTGCAGAGAAGACATTTACGATACAGAAGGCAACCTCGTAAACTGCGGTTACGGAATACAGACCTGCGACGAGTGGGGAATCTGGGGCCCGTGCATTTATCAGGGCATCGAACCTGAAATCTGCGACAACTGGGATAACGATTGTGACGGACAGATAGACGGAATGACCTCCATGTGCGGAACCAATCCAGACCTTCACGGCATCGGCCAATGTCTGCTTGGCACGACCATATGCGAAGAGGGCAATTGGGGAAATTGTGAAGGAGAGGTGTTTCCATCCGAAGAAGTTTGCGATCAAATCGATAACGACTGCGATGGAGAGATCGACGAAGAATTAAATGCATACGACCAAGTAGATATGGTATTCATTATCGACATCTCAGGCTCTATGTGCCCTTACATCACTGCACTTTACCAAGGCATCTCTGCATATGTCGCCGACTTTGAGGATACAGACCACCGCTTTGGATTGATTATACACCCAAGTTTACACCACAGCAACATTTATGGTGATGCAGTCAACATGACACCATCCGGCCTTGTGAATGCAGCAGGTCTTTCTGCCCTCCTCAGCTCTCTTGGTTGCCACGGAGCAGGATGGGAGAAGACATCAGATGTCATCGAGGCAGTTCTTGATCCTTTCAACCCGCTCGGCATCGCATGGAGAGAAGACTCTTTCCCGTATGTAATCAGTATCAGTGACGAAGGCCCACAAACTGGGTACAACACACAACCATACGACCTCGCAGCAGCAGCATCAAACTGCCAGATTGCAGGTTGCCAACCCGGAGACATGGTGGAGTTGTATTTTATTGATGCATGGAATTACTTGTCCAGTTGGGTGGGTGCTGCATTTTCTGATCCAGATAGAGTAATTGATATCGATCCTCCTTCAGGTGACAGATACACTGAGATCCTGAGAAACATCTTTCAAGATGTCTGCTTCTAGACTTTACAGCTTTCTTTCCTCTACTTATTAGGGAAATGAAAAGCAAAGAGAAAGAAATAAAGATTGGAGATTTGGTTTGTTTTGACGGCGACGAAGAGGAGTTGCTCTTGGGTGTGGGTCTTATTGTCGACAAACGCGGCAATCTTGACGATGTCGCAGACATGGATGAGTTTTTTAGAAACTTTGAAGACAGCGACTTGGAATACTTTCAACTGTCAGACATCCCAGCAGACCTACCAATGATTCTTGTTTTATGGTCCCGTGCACCACACTATTCTTCTGGAGAAGGCACTTCCCTCTACGGGGGAGATAAGACGAGTTATTCTTTTATGTGGGTATACCCTACCGAGATTAGGGTTTTAAAGAAAGGCAAAGAAAATGACTGAAGAAGCCCCTCTAGTAACGAGGAAAAATATGAATATGTTGCAGTTTCTTGCAGCATTCGCAATGTTGCTTAGTTTGATGGGAGGAGACAACGATCTCTTCACTGGAGCAATCTTTTTGATGTTCCTTTTAAAGACAATGGCAATGTTTTTGTATGAAGATACCAAGGAGGCAATTTTCGCTGCAGTTTATCTTGGTTTTTTTGTTGCTTTCTTTTTTGACTTGTTTTGAATGTTGTGGTATAATTAATATTATGAACATTGTTAAAAGAGCAGGTTTTTTTCTCATGGTGTTTATCGCATCATCGATACCCTCAAGCGCGGAGGAGATTGCGATACCTCAACCAGACCTTGGGTACCAACCTGTTGGATTGCTCCATAAGCAAATATCTACAAAGGGTTGCGAGTCAAATAAACCAGGAAAAGTACATAGAGTACCAAGTTTCAGATTTACATATCAACTCACTGACATGTGCGAATATTACTACCCTTCCCACACCGCTCTCGCAATGAGTGTCTTTTACATTGAGTGGACGGTTACTTTTGGTGACCCGAATCGCACGGTAAGGGGAGCACTTGACGAACTTATGATCGAATACAACTCACATCAGAAGAGACTTAGAAGGGTTTATTCAATAGACGGCACATACCGCCCAGGTCCCACCATCATCAACGGCATGACCAGTGAAAATGGTAAATATATCTTTGTTTGGGCAGGCACAATGCCCGGAAGACTTTACGACACATCTTTGGTTCACGAACTCGTCCATGTCGCAATCTATGCATATCATGCCGGCACCCATGGCGATCCAGACCATGAAGGTCCTAAGTATACTGGTTGGACAAGCGAACACACCGAGTTTATTAAAAGCACAAATCGTATTTTAGAAGATTTAGATTTGTAGGAGAAGAAAATATGCAAAAGAATATTGTTTCCAAAGTCAATGCAGCCATTGGTGGCGAAGCACCAAGGACTCAACAGCAGTTCAATGAACATGTGGCGAAAATGAAGAGTACCATTGAAGAATTAAAAGAGAAAAATCAGAAGTTCTCAAGCACCATTGACGAGATTCGTGCAGAGAATGAAGAACTAAAAAGAAAGATCGAACAACTGGTTAACAGTACAGGAACCGGTTCTAGAAAGAGAAAATCCAAGACCAAAGGAGCAGGCAAATGAATAGCAAAAGAAGAGAACTTCACGAAACCGCACAGGCAGCCGAAGCACTGGAAAAGAGATTAAAAGGAATGTCCGACTCTCTTGCTGACGACTGGGAGACAATCGTGACTGACTGTAAAGAGCAGGCCGAAAAAGAGGCAAAGAGGGGGAAGTTTAAGTACTTTTTCGATGCCTCAAACCACAGCATGAAGACCACGGAGACTCTGGCAGCTGCCCTAAAGAGGGAACTTGATGATGTGATTGTTGTAGTCTCTCCTCGCGGCATAGAGTTGAACTGGGAATCCCCGGAATAAAAGATGAAGAACATCAAAAGAGGAGACTTGGTTCAAGGGTTGAAACCTTGGAACTCCTTTGCCAGTTTGGGAATTGTAATCTCGGAACCAGAACTACTGGAAAAGAATTCTTGGCCAAAGTGCTGGGTATTTTGGTATGCTCCAGAACCCTCTAGTGAACTTACAACAAAGAAGGTTTTCGTCCTTGAAGAACTTACAGAATCAATTGAAAAAATTAGGAGTTTCAATGTCCAGCAAAACAGATTATAAAGAGCGACTTGATATTACAAGAGTGATGAAAGAACCCGGCGAGTGGAACACCACCACCAACACGAGGAACAACCTGGTCAAAACCGCTGTCTTCGATTCTTTCTTTTCTTACTTGACAATCACCGCCAATGATGCTAATATCCAATTAGATTATGACGTGTCTCCAACACGGATCATTAACGAAATGATGAAGCGCACAGAGATTGAGATCATGAGAAACTTGGCCAATTTCAAGGTATTAACAAGAGAAGAGGTTGTAGATGATGAAGAACAGGATTGAGAAATTAATCGATCAGAAGAGGTTGCAAGAGGACGATAAGAGTCAAAGAGATATCACCTTTCTCAGATCATTGTCTGCATCCTATGATAAATGGGGCGCCCTAACAGACAAACAGAGGGTTGCTTTTGAGAGAATGGAACACTTGAATTCCCATGCAGGTCTGGAAGAGGCACAACAATGGGCAGAAGAATATAAGAAGCAACATGCCGACACCGCAAAACTCGTTGCACTTTATTACCTGAACACCAGTCACTTCTTTAGGGACACCTGCTTAAAAATTGCCTCAAATCAAAACTACATTCCCACAAAGAGACAGTACAGTGCTCTTTGTGAAAATAAGTTTGCCAAGAAAGTTATAAAAGAGTTAAGACGAACACCGGCCTTTGCTACTGGAGAGTTGGTAAAGATGAGAGAAGGTAACAGTGTCCCCTTGCAACTTTGTCCGCTTCGCGGTAGAATCTGTGTCGTCATCGAAAACAGCCTGGATTCAATCAAGTCATATGCCAAGGGTAGCAAGGAATATAAACTTCTCCCCTTTGGAAGTGCCAACACGATTGTTTGCCAAGAAAGGCACATCAAGGCAATGCGAAAAAGGGCGAAATAAACCGCTAAACACTATTTATTAGAAAATCTTTGCTCATCTAGGAGTCTGTTAGCATGTCAAATTATCTGAATTACAAAAGCGCCATCGGTTGATAAAAACCTTTACAGACCCTGAAAAAGATGTTATAATGTTCTTTAGTAACTCTCTTGAAAGGAGATAATATGAACAAGGAAACAATGAACGCGTTCCGAACGGCAGCAATGGCAACACTGACCAAGGGTGCGGATCTCGCATTCAAAACCACAGTGGTTGTGGTCACTCTCAGATTCTTGGGCATTCTGCAGTAATGAAGACGATAGTACATGTCAACCAACACAAGATCCGTGCAAACAATAAAAGAAAACTGCAGGATCTTGTGCCGGTTTTGACAGTTAAGACATATAAATCGAATGATTATGGTTATCAGGTCATAATTAAAGATGAGAACGGAAAAGAAGTGGCACGTGTCATTTATTCTCCACACAAACCGCTTTCTTGCGGTGCCCGTGTTTGGATTGAAACTAAGAATGAGGTAGAAGTCATAGATGAACTCGAAACCCAAATGGCCACCAATCAAACTTGCAGAATTCAATGAAGATGAAGATGGAAATTTCCATTTTGAATTTGATTTCGAGAAAGACTTTGAAGAGTGGTTTAAAAAAGATCAGGGATTAAAACGATGGTCCACCAAGAGATTCAACGAATGGGTTATGGAGAACATCTATGAACTTTTATCCGAACAAGGGTTGTTCTAAATGTTAGAAGAAAAGGCATACATAAGAATCACCAATGTCGAAGAAGTCGGCGAAGGCAAATATAGATTCGATTACCAGATAAGTTCTAATTTCAAAGAAGTTTTCAAGCGCGAACATGGCCTATTGAGATGGAGTCAGAAGAGGTTTGAAAAATGGTTGAAAGACAACGCAGAAGAATTGGCGAGGTCAAGTAGTGATGGGTAGCGAGCACGAATTAAAAACAGGAGATCTGGTCAGGATGTGCACTGACCATGAGATGGATAATTTCTCTAGAAAAGAGATTTCATGGTGCTATGGTCTTTATCTTGGTGAAAAGAACGATCCTTTAGCCTCTCTCTACGGTTGGACACCAGCTAGGCACGATAGGATTTTGCACAACGGTCATGTAATGGTCTGCGATCATTACTGGCACATAGAAAGGGTTTCTTGATGTCATCAACTCATGAGTTTAAAAACTTGACTGATCAGGAATTGTTTGATAAGATGCTGTCTCATCATATTATCAGTACTGATAAAAACAGAACCAAGAGCTCACGTTGGCATCATCAAAATCTGTACGAGCACACAAAACATCTATTGTGGGATCGGTTAAGCAAGAGCAATGGATGATAACATCAGACCATGGGGCAGATACGAAGTCCTTCTTGATAACCCACACTGCAAGGTGAAGAGGATAATTGTTTCACCTGGCCATCGCCTGTCCTATCAATCTCACGAAGAGAGGGATGAAACCTGGACTATCATCACCGGCGAGGCATTGGTTACACTCGATGGAATTGATATGGTTTTTCGTGCAGGGCAAACAATAAAGATAAAAAGAAAAGAAAAGCACAGAGTAGAAAACACCCAAGACGATCATGATCTCGTCTTCATCGAGGTCCAAACCGGAGATTACTTCGGAGAAGACGACATCAAAAGATATTCAGACGATTACGGAAGATAAATGCTCGCAGTAAAAGCATACGAAATTCTCTTTGTCAGCACCCTCGTTGCATTCGTCGGGCCAAAAGAACAAAGAATTAAAAAATACACACCAATGATTGTTAAGTACTCGCAGGCGAACAACCTTGAGCCTGAACTTGTCGCTGCAGTTATTCAGGTTGAGTCAAGTTGGCACCCCAAGGCAGAGTCCGAGGCAGGTGCATGCGGATTAATGCAAGTGATCCCAAAGTGGAACCCAAAGAAAGATGGTTCCCTCTACACTTGTGAAGAATTAAAAGATCCCGAAACCAGCATCAAAGCAGGCACAAAGGCACTGCGCTGGTGGATGGATCGAGCAAAGGACGACATACCTCTCGCCCTTTGTGCATACAATGCAGGATACACATGTTTTAAAAAAATGAGACACTCTTATGTTGACAGAGTGATGAATGTGTACTATACTATTAAGAAGAAGTAGCAGGAGATTATATGAAGTGCCTATCTTTGTTCGCCAATGTTGGAATTGGTGAGACTTACTTTAAGGACATCGGTATCGATGTCGTTGTTGCGAACGAGATGTTGCCCGACCGAGCAAGGTTTTATCAAGAGTTGCACCCAGAATCAAAGATGATCTGCGGCAGCATCAATGAACCCGACATTCTCTCTGAATTGATACAAGAAAGTAAGAATGCTGGAGTAGACTTCATCATGGCAACTCCGCCATGTCAGGGTATGAGCATTGCAAATGCAAAGCGCGCAAACAAGAACGACCCGAGGAACTCACTGATTAAAAGGGTTATGAGAATAACCAGAGAGTTGAACCCTAAATATGTCCTCATTGAGAATGTACGTGGGATGGCAAGTGAGAAGACCTACATCGTTGACGACAATGGTCGCCAGACAAACATCATGCCGTACATCGAGTCGCTACTCGGCGAGGAGTACCACATCTCGTACAAGGTTCTCAATGCTGCTGAGTACTCTACACCACATTTTAGGGAAAGGTTGATAACCTTGATGTCCCGCAAGGATCAACCAGTCTGGAGACACCCAGAACCTAGTGTGGTCCACACGACCGTCCGAGATATGATTGGGCACTTTTCTTCTTTGGAGTCTGAACAGGACTCCGATGTCAAGTGGCACTCGATGAAGCATAAGAAGCACAACAAACATCACATCAAATGGATGCAGCACACTCCCACTGGCAAGACAGCATTCGATAACAAGATCTATTTTCCAAAGATTATCGATAAGAAAACCAAAAAGATGCGACCCATCAGCGGTTTCAAAACAACCTACAAGCGCATGGACTGGGACAGACCTGCACCAACTGTCACGATGATGAACGGCAGCATCAACAGTCAGAATAATGTCCATCCGGGAAGAAAAAAAGAAGATGGAACTTTTTCTGATGCAAGGGTCTTGACAATAAAAGAACTGTGTGCTATAATTGGACTACCTCTTGATTGGGCGGATCATTTAGAGCACACCCAACAAAGAGAAAACTTTCTGAGAAAGGTTCTTGGAGAGTGTTTCCCGCCAATGATGGCAAAAGCCATTGTTAGTAACATACCTAAACACAAGGAGATGAGTTATGGCGACACAACAGAAGATACAATCAGGTGCTGATGGTCGTGCCGAGGGATTCGCCTTTGAGCAGACTCTAAAGGACATAGTCAATGAGGCAAGCTACGAGGATTTGATTGTAGTTGATGCAAAGCAGATTGTCAAGGGGAGCATTGCTTCCACGGCAACCAACAAGAACGATCTCATCATGGAATCAGCAAAGGGTTCTTACGGAATAAGTGTCAAGAACCCGAAGACAACTTCGACGACGATTCAAATGCAAATCATCTACAAGGAGAAATTGTTGGCCCAGCTGAACACAGTAAAACCAGTGCCACAAGATGTGTCTGACTTCTTTGACCTGTTCTTTGGCGGCAACCTGGAAGAAGACTGTGCTCGCCTCGGTGTTGACTATGATGCACTGGAATATGATAGCGAACGACGTCGCAACAGAGCCTTGTGGGATTCTGTACCAGCCAAACTTCGAAAGGCATTCTTGGATTACTTCAACGATGAGGAGATCAAGAGAGAGGTCTTAGAGGTGGTACTCAAGCGAGGTGTGACTGCATTAGGCGGCTCGGATTTTATGGTCTGGTGCGACTCTTCAGTCGACGGCAAGTCCAACCCTGAGAACCTTGTAGGCTTCAGGATCGACAGCTTGATCGACGACATCTGCAAGAAATACAGCTGGAAGCCAAACTACCACAATGGCATGTGCTCTGCGGTTTACCTCGGACCCATCAATCTTCAGATGAAGGGCTCGGGAAAAGGAAAGAGTTATCACAGTCCACAATTTAGGATGTCACTGAGCAATGCATGCAGGTTGTGTCCCAGTGTGAAAATGTACAAGGGTAGTACCCTGGGCATTGTGCCATACTTGCCAGCACTGCCAAAATAGTGTTTGACAAGCACTTGCGGGTATGCTATAATATTAACAGATTCTTCAATCGCAACTTTAAAGGCGAATCTTTTGCGATTGAAGATTTTAATCTAGATTCGCCAATTTTGGAGTCAACATGACCAAAACCAATGGAAATGTCGGAAGTCTTCAGAATGCTGTAGTTAGACTGTCGTGGGAGTTGTTTATCGACAAGAAGAACATCAAGAAATTGAAGTTCAAAGATGATCGATACAACGACGATGCCCGTGCCAGGTTTGATTATAATGATGTTCTGATTATTGCCGAGCAAATCAAAAGAGTTGGACAGTTGGACCCGGTGCAGGTTGTTATCATTGACAATAAATATGTCATTGTTGCTGGCCACCACCGAGTAGCCGCCTGTGCATACTTGGGTATAGATGTCGAGTGCATTGTCCTTTCGGGCAAAAAGTACAACGACAAGGACACGGTGAAGAACCAATCGTTTGGTACTAATCTTCGCCGACACGAAACGAATGCCGACAAGAAGAGTGCAAAGAAGTTTATCCGCAGCTGTATTGCTGATGGTACATATCTTAGAGGCATTGCGGCAGAGGAGAACAAAATCTCAGAGTCAAATGTTGATGCTGTTGTTGAGCATATCTTCAACAAGCAGTTTATCGACTCGGAGACTGATGAAAACAGGGGTGTGTTTTTCCCCCTCGATGAACAGTCAACTCGTGATTATCTACTCTCTCAGGCTACGAAGCGAAACCAATCTCAGGCAGGTGTTATAATTCAGACACCAGCTCAGGCATTGGCAACTGTTGAGGAGCATTACGACAACGAAACACTGGAGATTGAAAACCTAGAAGATCTCCAGTGGCCAACGAAGAGTTGGGGCGACACCGCAAAAACAGCGACAACCTCGACACCTCTCAGCCAGGGTTCTGAAAAGGATTCCCTTAAGACTCCTGCTGCCCGTTTAATTGTCCATCGTGTAGATCTTGGTGCCAACTCAGAAGGTCACATGAGTTCTTACACGATGACACGTCAGCGGTTCCCGGATGCAACAATTGTTGTTGTTGCATGGGATAAGGAGTGCTTCAGCGAGGAGTCAACGGCAACGAACCTTGTTAAGAGCAGGTACGACGGTCTTCAGGTCTATGAGCGCAAACAGGCTGCTTATCGCATCAACGGCCGCAAGCCTTTCGATGGCTTCTTTTGTCTCGGACAACTGAAGAAGGGAAGTTCTGTGACCACCGAAGTGCCTGGTGTTGGTGCTGACGATGGTAAGTTGCTTAATGCTGCTGAGATCAGAAGAGCATACAAGTGTCTCTTGGCTTACGAAAAGTCACAGCGAAACCAAGGTGCTCAAGAAGTTATTCTTCAAGAGTAAAAGGTAGTAAATTGTGAATGTCTTAGACATCATAATCATAGCAGTTTCAGCCCTGTTTGTTACGGGGCTGTTTCTGCTATCTTTAAGCACATACGTGCATTGAGCATCCTTAGCTCAGCTGGATAGAGCATCGGCCTTCTAAGCCGAGGGTCGGAGGTTCGAATCCTCCAGGGTGTACCATTTATTTAAACGGATATAATTATATGTATGTGGTGGAGAATTTTAGAAAAACTGAACTGGTTAATGTGGTCATACATGCTTGTCTACCTGGTTCGAATATTATTGGAGATTACGTAATATGATAGAAGTGATCAAAAAAGATGATGGTACGATTTGCATGCTTGCAGATCCGGCCGGAGTTTTCACTACTCATGCCAGATGGCTTTATGCACGTCAAGAACTGGAAACAAAGAGGGTTTCCATCGTGTCCAGAGACACTTGGGACTTTCTCCGTGAGACTCATAAAGTACAGACAATCCCACCACCAAATAAGGGCAAGAAATGATTGTCTGCACCTGTAATGGATTAAAAGAAAAAGACATTCAGGATATTTGTGACACCTGTAAATCAAAAGGTGAATTCGCGGAGTGCCTAAAAGCAAAAATGAGCAGCAAGAGTTGTCGTACATGCTATTGTGAAATCATTAAAAGTTTCGAAGGGAACAATGAATCTAATAAGCAAGATTAAGAGTTGGTTCTACACCGTACCGCAAAAGAGAACAGGACAAGTTGTTGTGCACCTCCTGAACACGGAAACATCACAGACGACACAACAACATATTTGCGGTATCTCAATTTTCGTGGACAGAGAGGAAATGACAAAATACCTCACTGCCACTGTCATGACCACCACCGCTAGAAAGATGAAACTATTAGGTTATGATGTGGTGAACGATTAATTCACAAACTTGAAACATCTTTTTAAAGAACTGCGGCATAATTATAGTCATGAGAAATCGGTTCCCCATAGAGTTCTTTCAGGAACTCGTAAAGAAGCAAATGATGCAGGATGAGATGGAAGACCTCGACATCACTCTTGTGGATGATGACAACACTGAAGGTGAGCACCCCCTAGAAGACACGATACCAGAAAGAATTATAACTCTTAAATTTTAGTTTCAGACATATTTACCTTTACAGGAATTAAAAACTGTGTTAGGATATATATATGGAAGATAACAAATATTTTTATGAGGCAGAAGCAAAGCAGGCTGCCAACAGAGAATCTTCTTTACACCTTCAACTTAAGGCAAAAGAAGAAACAATAAAAAAGCAGGAAATGCTTCTCGAAGAGTTATACAAATTGGTGTACCACAAGAGAGCATGGCTGACCCTGAGTGACGAAAACATCATCGGACTACAGAAGGTCGTTGGCAAACTCCCTCCAGAAGAACGAGAGATAATGCCAAAAACCTCAACTGAATATGATGATAAGCCATGGGGAGTGTGATATGTTGGAAGAAATGATCTCTGCCTTGAAGAGTCTTCTTGTGGTTACTGCGATTAATTTTGTAGTAGTCACAGGAGTCACTATTGGTGTCCTCTATCTTATTGATAAGGTCAAGGAACACCGCAGAGAGAAGAAAGAAGAATAGTTTATGTGCTGGCGTGGCCAAACGGTAAGGCATCTGTTTTGTAATCAGAGGATTGGGGGTTCGATTCCCTCCGCCAGCTCCATTTACGGGGGATTAGCTCAGCTGGGAGAGCACCTGCTTTGCAAGCAGGATGTCATCGGTTCGATCCCGATATCCTCCACCATTTATAGAGAGGTGTCCGAGTGGCTTAAGGAGCTCGCCTGGAAAGCGGGTGTGGGTAACACCACCGAGGGTTCAAATCCCTCTCTCTCTGCCACTTTTTCTATCACTACTTGACACACACTTCTTGCTGTGTTATAGTTGTAGAAGGTTTTTTAAAAGAAAGGAACATCGATGAACGTACTAAGTCTTTTTGACGGGATCAGTTGTGGCCACATTGCACTGGAAAGACTGGGCATCAAGGTTGATAAATACTTTGCCAGTGAGATAGACAAGAATGCGATAAAGGTAACACAGCACAATTTTCCAGATACGGTTCAGTTGGGAGATGTCACCGAAGTATCAGGCAAGGACCTCCCAAAGATTGACCTTTTGGTCGGAGGTAGTCCCTGCCAGGGGTTCAGTCTTTCCGGAAAGCAGTTGAACTTCGATGACCCACGAAGCAAACTGTTCTTTGAGTTTGTTCGCCTCTTGCGCGAGACAAAACCAAAGTATTTTTTCTTAGAAAATGTCAAGATGAAAAAAGAATATCAGGATATCATTTCTAGATTTCTTGAAGTAGAACCTGTATTCATCAACAGTAAAGACTTTTCTGCACAAAGTAGAGGAAGACTGTATTGGACGAATATCCCCTTTGACAATGAGTATGAAGCAGGGAGTGATTGTCTCGCGGATATTATGGAACCCTTTTATGACACAGGTAACATTTCTGATGAAGAGATCCATTGTCAGCTTTCAAACCTTCTTTCCACCTCCAAATACCACAAGACATTCAAGTGGAAGCGAGATACTCAAGACAGGATTCTTGTTACAAGACCAGACGACCTTAAGATTCAACGAATTGGTCGAGTTGGCGAAGGTCGCCACAAATCTGAAATCATCACTGTCCTAACTCAACCCTTCGTGTTTGACGGGAGAGAAATAAGAAAAGTAAATCCCCTTGAGGCCGAGAGGTTGCAGACAATCCCAGATGGATATACCAAACTGGATGGGATCTCAGATGGCATGAGGTACAAGATGCTTGGCAATTGCTGGACAGTGGATGTTGTGAGACACATCTTCAGAGGGATCGACAATGGTTAATAAAAAGATAATTCTCTCCTTGTTCACATTCTGTTTTTTTGCATGTGGACCGAACTCTCCTTGGACTCATCCTCTGCCACCCTATCCAGTTGTTGCACCAGATGAAGACCCGCGCTACTGCTCACACGAATACCCCGTAGATACTACACCAGATTCTTGTGAATCAGGTTCAGCAGGGGACTGTTGCAGTTGGTTGGAAGTGGAAACAGAAGAGGGTACCTGCAGAATGGACTATTGTTCATATTTCAGAAATTCTAAATGTGAATGGGAACTACAGTATAAAGATTGCACAGAGTAGGAGAAAACTATGGCAACTAGAGAAGAAGCAAAAACAATGAAGGGCATCATAGATAAGTATGGTCTTCGAGATTACAAACTCGACCCTGCAGGAGATCCTGTGGTCTATAGTCGCAGGCGAAATGCACAGAAGGACGAACTGTATCTCTACAACATCAACGGCAGACAAAACCTTGCAGCATTTGTTTATGGCACATCCCCTAGAAAATTGGGAACAAAAATAAAGAAACTAACAGAGATTGGTTGCAAGGTTCTACAACAGAGCGGTTCAGAGGCAACTTTCATCTTCCCCAACACAAAGATTAGGGAAGTGTCGAAGTATCTCAAGTGCGATAAGATTGTAAGAAAGCAATCACAGGCACAGATAGAGGCACTCAAGAAGGCATCTAAGAGTAGGAAGGGTAAGGACAAGGGAAGTGACTAGAAAAGAAACGAACACCTCTAAAACCCCCTCTTATAACGATGATTTTGTTACAATAGATGGCATCATGTCTTTCTTTAAATACAAGACAGTGGCAGAACTCTCAAAAGAGTCAGGCGTTGATTCAAAGATCGTGTCGAAGGTCGTCAAAGAGATGCTAAAAAGCGGGTTCTGTATAAAACGCGGCCGCTCATATAAATATCCCAACGGGAGGTAAAATGCAAGATTTACAACAAGGAACAGAGATTGCGGCAGTTAGCAGCATGGGAACAATAGATCGTGGAGTGATCATTGAAAAGGCAGAGTCCCCCAGATCGGAAAATGTCTACATCGTGCGCTGGACGAACGATGGCACCCAGACCCTTTTTGAGGTAACAGAAGAGAATCTGCTTGGAAAGGATAAAAAGAAAAATGTCAAAAAGAAAAGAAACAATCGCAAGAAGAATAAAAAGTAAAGTCTTTATTGAGGAATTAAGGCTTGACAAGATCCCAACACTGTGATATAGTGGTGAAGAAGAGTTGGACAACTATTTACTTTAAACAGAAAAACACCAGGAGATATGATGTCAATCGATTTTCGAACCTTTAACGAAATTGCACCTTTGGTACTCAATTCTAAACTGCCAGTCCTTTTACGAGGAAGACACGGGGTGGGCAAGTCTCAAGTGATCTACCAGGTTGCCAATAGGTTGGACCTTCCCGTTGTTGAACGACGTGCCTCCCAGATGACCGAAGGAGATCTCCTTGGCATCCCGTCCCCAGAGGGGATAGAGATCAACGGAGAACAGGCATCAAAGTTCCGTCCGTTTGATTGGTTAGTAAGGGCCTGCACCCAACCAGTTGTTTTGTTCTTTGATGAGATCGATAGAGCGACAATTGAAGTTCGCCAGGGCATCTTTGAATTAACAGACTCTCGCAAGCTTGCAGGTTGGAATCTTCATGAGGAAACTGTCATATGTGCCGCCATTAACGGTGGCAAGCACGGTGCCCAATACCAAGTCGGTGAAATGGATCCTGCAGAACTTGATAGATGGACAACCTTTGACATTGAACCCTCCGTAGAGGACTGGCTGGACTGGGCCCGAGACAATGTTGACGAACTCATGTGGGACTTCATCAACCACAACCGGGATCACCTTGAACACAAGGACGACTTTGAACCAAACAAGATATATCCATCCCGCCGGTCATGGGACAGACTCGACAAGACAGTTGAGTTGGCAGGTTTGTATAAAACACCCGAAGTTTCCGCAGTCTTCAATCTTGCATCCGCATTTGTAGGATTTGAAGCTGCAGTTTCACTGGCCGACTATGTGAAGAACAGGGAAAAGACTGTCAAACCCGAAGAGATCATCGATGAGGGCAAGCTTGAACTTACTAAGGATTTCGGCATTAACGACCATGCTGCACTAATTGAAAAGATGGAAGCAGGTCATCACTTTGAGTCTCTTCTGAAAGAAACTCAGTTGCAAAATGTTGCCGATTACTTTCTCACACTCCCCTCCGAAGTTGCAATGAAACTTTGGTATTCTCTATCGACAACTCAACCACCGACAAACACGATGAATATTCATCCTCTCATAAAGGACCGACTGGTTCTTATTCTCGCTGACATAGAACTGGAGGAAAACCCAGAAGAAAGCGAGAAAGATGATGACTAGCAGGAAGTTTGATTTAAATATATATGCCCACAAGTTGCTGATGGGTGAACCCTTCTTCGCCGCAATAAGTCGAAGAATCGACAAACAGGCAACCGATGCGATACCCACTGCCGGTGTACGCATAGAAGAGGATGGGTACTATACACTCCTTTACAATCCAGACTACTTTGCCAAACTTCACTTTGATGAGATCGCCGATGTGCTTAAGCACGAATTCTACCACATCATATTTGAGCACATTTCTACGAGATTGCCAGAACCAGACAAGGACAAGGTCAGTATGTTGTGGAATATTGCAACTGATCTGTCAATCAACAGTCACTTAAAACACCTCCCTGAAGGTGCAATGATACCAGGCGAGGACGACTTTGAGGATCTGCCACCAGGTCTGTCGGCAGAGCAATACTATCGCGAACTGAAGAAGCGACAAAAAAAAGAACAATCCTCCAAAAAGCAGCAAGGAAAATCAAAACTCGAAGACATGCAGGAGTTTGATTCCCATGATGGTTGGGGCAAGGCATCGCAAAACACTCAAATGGCAGAGGAACGCCTTAAACAGATGATGCAGGAAGCAGCACAAGAGGCGGCAAGTTCAGGAAGTTGGGGTTCCGTGCCGGAAAAGATAAAGAAAGATATCCTCGCGAACATACAAGGGTCCGTTGATTGGAGGAAACTCCTTAGATATTTCATAAAGACCTCTCAGAGGGCAGAGAAGTCCACTACAGTGAAGAGGGTTAACAAGAGGTACCCATACCTCCACCCTGGCAGAAAGACGAACAGACGGGCATCCATCGCCATCAGTATCGACCAGTCAGGAAGTGTTTCGGATTCTATGCTTGCAGCTTTTTTTGCGGAATTAAACAAGTTGGCAGAGATTGCAAGTTTTACTGTTATCCCATTTGACACGGATGTGAAAGAGGAACTGGTCTTTGAGTGGAAAAAGAATCAGAAGATGCCCCACAAGAGAGTCCTCTCGGGAGGTACCGACTTTAATGCACCTACTGAGTATGTTAACGAAAAGGGTTTTGACGGCCACATAGTCCTCACCGACATGTATGCCCCTAAACCAAGACCAAGCAATTGCCAACGCATGTGGATGACTACGGAACACCATTACAACAATCCATACTTCCAGACAAGTGAAAGGGTCGCGGTGATTAAAAGTGTTTAGTAGAGGTTTTGTTTTCGGTTTCGCAACAGCAGTTTCGGTTTGTGCTCTTTTACTTATGACTCCGGCACTCGCCTCCGTGTCTACGGTAGAAAAGCAAATAAATAGATTCGTTAGTTCGTTCAAGTGTAGAACTGTCGACGTTCGAGACATTGATCTATGGGGTGGCAGAGTGCTTGTGACCGCAAAAGGATTGGGTATAAGTTTCGTCATGATTGCAAAAGATTCTGCCACCTACGACATCTGCCCCGTGGGGAGAAACATTGATACCCTTCAGTCTTTAGACAATAAAAAGATTGACAAATAAAATAAAACATTATATAATAAACTCATAAAACAACAAACATGACACAAGGAGAATTTATGTCAGAAACTAACCTAGAGAGATGTTTAGATACTATTGTAAAAAGCCAGAAACAAGGAGAAGATGGGAAGTTATCAAAGAAACTTTCTAAATTTGAAATTGATCCGACTGCAAATGTCAGGTTTTCGTATTCAGATGGGTGTGATGTTGTTCACTACAACGAAACCCATCATGATGACGCGCTTCAGTACACGGATGTAGTGAGCAGATTGACCAAGGCACTTACTCAGACATCTGCATTCCTTGGGGACTGCGAGACAGTTCTGAATGGTTGCGCGAACTACGGCGATTTAGACGAGGAAGCAATTCCAGAAAAAACTGCTGACTTGGATGATTTCATTTCATCTGGTAAGCTTGGCAAGCTTATGACAGAGGCGATTAAAAGTGCCCCCTGGGATGCCGCAGATGGATTCTTGGATTTTGATTTGCAACAGTATGATCACAAGAGGGGATACTGTGAACTCTCTACAGTGGTTGATACAACTGCCCAAACGGTCTTGCAACTTGGCACCGAACTTGAGAAGACAATGCAAGGATGGACAGCAAAGTTTGAAGATGAGGATGGTGACGAGATCACAGTGGTCTTGTAGACCTCCGAAAAAACTCAATAAAAACAGGTACTTATAAGTGCTTGTTTTTATTACCCTTTTTGCCCTGCGAGATCACGATGGATCTCCGGGGTATTTTGGATCCACGTAAGTCCCTGATTTACCTTCTAAGTCCAGTAAATTGACCTAAGTACCTGATTGTCGTTTTATCCCTAAGCCATTGATTTTAAAGGCAAAGAAAATGAAAATAATCCTTGCAATTTCTGTCAAGCTTGGTATAATGGGGTATATTTTGAAGCAGAGAAAAACGAAACTTTTAAAGGAGTAAATAATATGCCAAACATTCACAAGCCATTCATCTATGTTCGTAAAGATTATATGAACAACACGATAGATCACAAAACATACTACAGTCAATTGGTTCGCCCATCATTGGTTCAGTTCATTAAGGATACCTTTGGTATGAAATTGTTAATGAGCAAGAAAAATGACGGACACTTCAATCACATTCCACTTAAAAAATGGGATATGATCAATGGTAACATTCACATGCCTAAGCAATCTGACTGGAAAATGGTTGAAGACTACCCCACAATGGCAGGTTTAGTCTGTGTATTGAAAGCAGCTGCTCGTATGGCAGTAGAACAGGAGCGACAATAATGAAAAAAATAGGGGATAGAATGTGGTATACAGATCCTGATGAGGGTTTGTCTAGCGGTTGGTATAACATAGCCGCCATCTCCGGTTATGTGTATGAGGTGTATCTTCTTGTCAACGAATTTGGTAATAATGTAGAAGCATTTGAACACGAACTTAGTAAGGAGCGACAATAATGATCGATTGGGACAAACAATATAAGATGTTAGACAAGCAAAATGAATGCCCCTCATGCGGGGAGCAAAAGAAAACTGTTATCACAGGCACTGATCATAGTGCTTGCCCTAAATCATTGCCTGTAACAATGACAACTAGAGGCTGTAAAACCGAAGACTGTAAAGACTTCATCGAAGGGGAGGTATGGTAATGAAATTTAAACCGAATGCGAAAGCAACAAAGCGAACCAAGAACCGCTTCAGTGAACACACTATCATCCTCATTTCTGAGGAAGGTGGGCTAATGTCAGAACACTTTGGCAGCGAATTTGCCGAAAATGTTAGTGGTATGGTCGGCAGAACTTGCAGAGCATTCTGTAGTGTTGAGCGAGATAGTAAAGATGAGCGATACCCACGATGGTTTGGGTGGTTGCCTGTAGATGAAATTGAATTAGTAGAAGGAGAATAGCATGAACCCATATAACGTAGTAGCAAGCAAACCAAAGACAGGCACATTCGCCACATGGACAACCACCGACTTGGACGGTACTTATAAGGAGGTGGGATTGTATCGCACGAACGAAGGCGAAGTAGAAAGAAAGATGTTCGATACCGTTCGAGCAGCACTTGATTATGGTTTCGCCAACGGATTTAACCACCGTTGCCATATCACTTACAGCGATTTTTTAGCGGGAAAGGGAGAATAAATGATTTATAGGGTATTGGGAAGAGTTCCTTTTGACAAATTATGCCACAGTGATAAACTCAAGTGGGGCAAGGTAGGTATTCCAACGGTTCTGATCTTTGAAACAAACCACAAGGAAACCGCTGAATCAACCAAGAGCAACGCAATTTTTAACGGATACACGGATGTCCATATTGAAGAAAGAGAATAAGATGACTGAACAACAAGAATTAGAAGCAGTGTGTAAATACCTCAAGGTAACTGAAGAGGAGTTCTTCAAGATTATGGAAGTGGCATATAAGAAAGTCATTAAAAAGAGAGTAGAGAATGACAACCTTAAACCCCTTCGGAGTTTATAATATGATTCAAGAGTATTACCAAGTCATTCAAGACCTTGCTCGTTATGAGTTTGGCAGTGGCTTCTACACTCAACCATCAAACAAATCTCAGGTTTTTCAGATTGAGAACCTGCAGTTTCACATGCAAGAAAAGTTCCCTGACCTCAAGTCAGCCAAGCAAGCACTTAAACAAGTAAAAGAAACCAATGAAAGGGTTTTATAATGTTAATTCCAACAATTAAGTCTCCCCGTGTTGATAACCATTTAAAGAGTCATTTCGGTATCGACCGTGAACAGGCAATCCTCGATGAAGTGTGTGTACCTGCACCCATTGGTTGCGGCAAACCTGTTGTCAAATTCCGCACTCAGGCTGATGCGAAGGAATATGAAATTTCAGGACTATGCCAGTCCTGCCAAGATGAACTATTTGACGGAGAAGAATAAGATGGATTTCGACAACATGGGGGTCGGAGAGATCCTCGAAGCAGCAGAGGACTTAGGTTGGGAAGGTTGCTTTGACCTATTATACGAAGAGAACCAAAATATCGATGCACTCGAAGTAGAGGCAATTGAATACATCAAAGAAAATATGGAGTAGAATACTATGGAACAACGATTAAACACAATTTTAAATGCATTTGAGAAAGCAATGATTGAGAACTTCAAAGGAGAGAGGTCAGATTATAATCTTAAAAACAACTACCTTGACTTGAAATATGACTTTATGAAGCTGCTCCTGGAGGCAACACACACACAACCAAGCGGATTCAATTTTGACTTGTTTCACAACAAGGTAAAGAAAACCAGTCCGCTGTTTAATGAGAATATCCGCAAGGCCGCCGCAGAACTACACACTTTTTCCAAAAACGATTAGGAGTTACCATGCCTGAAATCAACAACCTTACCACTAAAGTATTAATGGCATCTCGCCCTCACTGTCCCGATGTAAGCCTGTTGGCTTTCTTGTCCGACCTTGGCCGCTTAGATGAAAGTGGTCGTGAGCAAGTTTTGCAGACTGCCCGTGTTGCCTATGATGACTACAACCAGCGCAACAGCTTTGAATGGGACCACGGATGCTACAGGGACTAGAATTGCTTTCAAAGGTTTTTGATGGCAATTCTTACAAGAGGGTAAATATGCGACCTCTCCTAAAATTCTGGTATGTTTTGCCAGAGAGGTGGTCGCGATATAGAAATAAAAAGTCACCGCACAAGAAGGTGAGAAAGTTGAAACAATGAATTTTCTTGACGTATGGAATGAGCTAAGTTATACTGATGGCATGATGTTTTCCCTTTGGGTTGGGATCATGTATTATGGCAAGTGCCGAATTGACCACAAATTTAAGTGCAAGGAGAATAAAAATGAAGTTTGATAATTTTAATTCAATTGTTGATAAGATGATTGCCTATGAGATGGGCGACATGAACGAAGAACAAGCAGTCGAGTTCTTTCAGGAACTTCTGGACCGTAGATTAATTGACAGTCTTCAGGGCAGTTACCAACGAACTGCAGCAACACTCTTAGAACTCGGACATATCGAACAGAAGGAGAAACAATGAGAGCAGCAGACTTTTTAAACCAAGACATGGTGAATGACATCATGTCAAACATGCACCCTGACAGCAACTCAATTGAGTGTGTCATGTTGCAACAAGTAAACGGTGTCAACTCGTTCAA
>Ga0098052_1000393_pt1 | contig 27584 bp, 50 predicted proteins | sample 15_taG_FD_81591 | JGI IMG/M metagenome (GOLD analysis project Ga0098052, IMG submission 81591) | Marine viral communities from the Subarctic Pacific Ocean - 15_ETSP_OMZ_AT15312 metaG | ecosystem: Environmental > Aquatic > Marine > Oceanic | place: Pacific Ocean | collected 2015-01-18
CGGTCCAATTGATGGAATATACCACATGATTGATTGGCCACTTCTTGCAGGCATCGACTGGGATGGGATAGAAATTTGTCCATATCTTTGGGAATTTAGAATGAGCAACAGCGCGTGGTATTACCCGTGGGATGTCGCTTCGGGATGTATTTGGGATTCGGAAGCCCTAGTTGATGAACCAAAATTATTATGGCAAAGAGAATCAGATGAAAGCGGAGAAGAAGAATGAAACTCCTACTTGAAAATTGGCGAGGTTAATTGAGTTCTTTTCACTTAGCAGGGATTGTTCCTGTAGCGGGACAACCCCTTGATTTTAAAATGGACTGGCATGATTCACTGATGCCAATAGCACCAGACTATCTCGCAGTTGAACGAGCAGTATTTGAGTGTGCATGGGCTGGATGTGAAACAATTTGGATTGTAGCCAACGACGACATGACTCCTCTCATCAGGCACAGGCTCGGCGAATGGGTGCAAGATCCAGTGTGGATAGGCCGTAGAATGGATCCCTATCCATCGCAGACGAGAAAACAAATCCCAATCTTCTATGTTCCAATCAGAGCAAAAGACGTTGGAAAAAGAGACTGTCTAGCTTGGTCTGTGCTACATGGCGCGGTCACGGCTTTCGAAGTATCAGCAAGATTAAGTAAGTGGGTTATCCCAAAGAGGAACTATGTGGCTTTCCCTTATGGCGTATATGATCCGGAAATCATCCGAGAGCACAGAAAAATAATATCCAGCGATAAGCCCTTTATGTTAAGCCATAATGGTAAAACAATACATGACGGAGAATATCTTGGTTTTACCTTTGATAAAGACGACTTCATTAGCGCGCGCCGCGAGATAAGAAAAGGCACGGGACAATATAATTCAAAGGTCATGGAAGACGGCATATTCCCTCGGGAGAAACTGCCAAAAGAAGAAAGATGGTCAGCGCGTTATTTTTCTCTTGACAAAATTTTTAAACCTGTTATAATATATAAAGAAAACAAAGTTGAGGTGCCTTGGTATCACAACATAGATTCTTGGGATGGTTATTGTAACTACTTGGGGTCGGAAGAGAGAAAGTTGGTTCAAAGACCTCACCCGATATTTATGAAGTATCACGAATGGAACGAAATAGGAGTTGATGATGAGTAAGATATTTAGATGGATGATAGAAACAACCATCAATACCTTCGCATTGAGGAAGCCCAAGTCTGTAGACCTAACCCTGTCGGTTATTTTGGTATTTGTTGTCGGCTTTCTCGCAACACAATTTTTAAATTTATTAATAAGGGCATTTCCGAGGAATACACCGGAGGGGCTAGACGCAATAAATAAAATTCTCTCCGAGCCAGTTGGTCCAATGTTTGTTTCAATTGTCGTTACTGTATGTATTATCGCACCAATTGTTGAAGAAATAATTTTTAGAGGAATTTTGTGGAGAGTTTCCGAGAAGCTGATTTCAAGCAATTTTGCTTGGGCAATCACATCAATCCTCTTCGCGCTGGCACACCTAGATCTCATACATATTATTGCAGTATTTCCGCTAGGTGTTCTATTCGGGTATTTGAGAAAGAGAACCAACAGTATTGTAGCACCTATGCTAGCCCATGCACTTCATAATACCGTTTCAACGTTGACGGTAATTTTTTAACACAGAAACAAATTTAACAAAAAGAGGGCATAAATAATGAAAAAGAGCGAATTGAGTAGGAAGACGAAAAAGGATTTGCTTTTGCATATCGAGAATATGCAATTAATGATCGAAAATGATCACCTTGAGACACAAAAGTCAAATAGGGAGATGCAAGACATTCTCGCAGCCTATAATAATAGTGACAACCTTGCAAAAATCCAAAAGGCAGCGGGAGTCTTGCGCTATCAGGTGTCTCAATCCGAATTTGAATCGGCAGATGACAAGAAAAAAGTTTTAAAAATGGTTGACAACTTCATTAACACTGTGGTATAATTACATTCTTTCGGAGGATATTAGAATGAAAAAGATTCCATTCGTCGGGCTACATGCTCATTCAGTTGCTGGTTCTATTTTTGATGCGTTGGGGTTCCCACAAGAGCATATGGATTTCGCCTATGAAAATGGGATGGATGCCTTAGCGCTCACAGATCATGGCAACATGAATGGGCTGCCCCATCAGGTTATTCATGCCAAAAAAATGAAGGAGGAGGGAAAAGAGTTTAAGCCCATCTTCGGAGTCGAGGCTTATTTTCTTCCATCAATCGAAGATTGGAAAAAAGATTATGAATCAGCCAAGGCAGACAAAAAGAAAAACAAGGCTTTAAGCAAGGATGTCACTGCAACGACGGTCGAAGATGAAGATGCATCCAAGAAAGCGGTGCGCAATATTTTAAACCGCCGCAGACATCTTATTTTATTGGCCCAAAATCAGAAGGGCTTGAGCAACTTATTCTCACTTATCTCTGAATCATTCGGGCCCGGCAATTATTATCGCTATCCCCGCGTTGATTATAAATTACTCAAAAAGTATTCTGAGGGCGTTATTGCGGCATCCGCCTGTTTGGGCGGTGTTTACGCGGGTAATTATTGGGAAAACCGCGAGCAAGGCGATGAGGCTGTTCTGGAGGCTATGCGAGATACTACAAAGAAAATGGTTGATATCTTTGGCGACCGTTGGCACGGTGAGCTTCAATGGAATAGTGTTCCGGAGCAACATAATTTAAATAAATTTATCATTCAGATGAGCAAGGAATTTGGAATCCCGCTAATTTCCACATCCGATTCCCACTATCCGAACCCTGATGCTTGGAGAGACCGCGAACTTTATAAGCGGCTTGGGTGGCTGGGTAAATCCAAGCCGGCTTACGAGTCAAGCGAGTTGCCATCTGGCGTTGAGGAGATTGGTTATGAGCTTTATCCCAAGAACGGAAATCAGATGTGGGATGCCTATAAAAAATATTCTTCAGAATGTGGTCAAGAGTATGATGATGATTTAGTGATGGGGTCTATCACAAACACTTACCGTATCGCGCATGAAAGAATTGAAAATTTTATTCCGAATAATGACGTAAATCTTCCAGACTTTGTTATTCCTGCTGGGGAAACGGCCGACTCCGCCTTGGAGAAGTTTTGCTTAGAGGGTATGCGAGCCAAGGGCTTTCATGACAAGCCAGAATATGCAGAAAGATTAAGGGAAGAGCTGGAAGTTATCTCTGCCCGTGGTTTTTCAAAATATTTCCTCACAATGGATCAAATTAGCAGAAAAGCAAATCAGAAAATGTTAGTTGGTCCGGGCAGGGGGTCTGCTGCGGGTTCCTTGGTCGCATATTCTCTGGATATTACACAGGTAGATCCGCTAAAATATGGCCTTCAATTCTCTCGCTTCTTGAGAAAAGACGCTAAAGATTATCCGGATATTGATTATGATGTAGCCGACAGCATGGAACTCAAAGAGACGCTCATCAAGGATTGGGGCGAAGATAAGGTCGCACCTATTTCCAATTGGAATACTCTACAACTAAAATCACTTATTAAAGATATTTCCAAATTTTATGGAATTGAATTTTCGGAAGTGAATTCTGTCACCAGTGCAATGGTTGGCGAATCAATCGGCCCAGCAAAGAAAAAGCGTGGAATGACAGCGGGTCTTTATACTCCAACCTTCGAAGACCTTATGGAGTTCAGTGAATCATTAAATAAATTTCTGCTTAAATATCCCCATGTAAAAACTCACGTTGAACGTTTAGTTGGGCAAGTTCGTTCTTGCTCTCGACACGCTGGCGGTGTCGTCGTCGCGGAAGATCTAGACAAAAGAATGCCTTTGATTAATTCTGGCGGAGTGCGCCAGACTCCTTGGTCAGAAGGGCAGAATGTTCGACATCTTGAACCAATGGGATTCATTAAATTTGATGTGTTGGGATTGTCGACACTCAAGATGATTGAGGGTTGTATCTCTCATATTTTACAACGACACCACAACGTTGCAGATCCGACATTCGAAGACATAAAAGAATACTATGACAAGCATTTGCATCCAGATGTTATTGACCTAGATGACAAGAATATCTATGAGAACATTTTTCACAAGGGTCGCTGGGCCGGGGTTTTCCAATTCACAGAAACTGGTGCTCAAAGTTTTTGTGTAGAAGCAAAGCCAGCAAACTTAATTGACTTGGCGGCCATCACCTCAATCTACCGACCAGGCCCACTGGCGGCTAATGTTCACAACGACTATGTGGAGGCAAAAAACAGACCCCACATAGTAAAGTATTTAACAGAAGAGCATCGTCAGGTAACAGGAGAAACCTATGGGTTCCTTATTTTTCAGGAGCAAATTGCGTCTATGGCGCACCTGTTGGGTAAGGATATCTCTCTTGATGAGGGAAACATGTTGCGCAAGGTTCTTACGAAAAAGGGAACAGGAAAAGAGGCAAAGGTTAAAAATGAATTAAGGGATAAATTTGTCACAGGCTGTATTCAGAAAGGGCTAAAGAGATCGACTGGTGACCGACTGTGGGAGACATTTGAGTATTTCAATGCTTATGGCTTCAACAAATCACATGCGGTATCTTACTGTCTTATTTCTTATCAGTGTGCTTGGCTATTGAATTATTATCAATCCGAGTGGATGGCTGCATTCTTGGATAAGGAGCCGGAATCCAGAAAAGAAAAGGCAATCAATATTGCAAAGTCGTTTGGCTTCAAAATTAAAGAGCTTGATATTAATTCATCAGGTCGCGTGTGGGAGATTTCAGATGATGGCAAAACTTTGATCCAACCCCTTTCTTCGATCAAGGGTCTTGGTGCCGCAGCCATTGATCAAATTATGGCACACAGACCGTTTAAAAAAGTAGAGGAATTTCTTTTTAACGAAGAGATTGTTTACTCAAAGTTGAATAAAAAAGCATTAGATGTTCTTTGCAGGTGCGGCGCATTAAATTCCTTAATTGACGAGCGCTTCTCCGGCGGCAAACATTTTTGGTCTGCCGTCGCCCTAATGCGCCCAAGAAAATTAAAAAACCTCGAAGAGAACATTGAAGCATATTACCCAGAAGGTGATTTCTCTGATGAAGAAAAGATCGGATATCTTGTGCAATTGACCGGGGTATTTCCCTTCAATCGAGTGATGAAGGGGGATGTCTATTCTCAATTGACGGAAGCCCATATTCCACCAATCGCAAATTATAATCCAGAATTATCCGAAGTTGTTTGGTTTATTCCTCGCAAGGTTATCCCAAAGAAAACCAAGACGGGAAAAACCTTTTGGGTAATTGAAGTTATTGATGATACAAATACGCTAACAAAGATTCGTGTTTGGGGTGTTCAAGAGTATGACAGGATTGCAATCAACAAACCGTATTTAGCAAGACTTGATTATAATGGCAAGTGGGGATTTTCAACAAGAAGTCTCCGTAGAAATTTTAAAATTCTTGCTTGACACCGACGCTATAAAATGTTATATTAATATAAGCGAAAACACAAAGAGTTCAACTTGTGGAAAACAAAGGCAATATCTTATAGGATAAGGGAGACAAATGTTAAAGGTAGACGTAATCATCGGTATGCAGCACGGCGACGAGGGGAAGGGAAAGGTAACCCACCATCTTCTAAAAGAGGGGTCATATACACATTGTGTAAGGTTTAACGGAGGCTGCAACGCCGGCCATACAATTTATCACAATGGTAAAAAATTTGTAACCCACCACATTCCGGCAGGAGTCTTCTTCGGGGTTAAGAGTATCATTGGGCCCGGCTGCGTCGTTGACATTCATAAATTCTTTGATGAGATAAAGATGCTCCGTGAAGGGGGCATTAATATCTTGGATAAAATTTTTATTGCCAAGAACGCGCATGTTATTCTAGAAAAACACTTATCTGCCGACTCGGAAGAGACTAGGCTTGGCACCACCAGAACAGGCAACGGGCCGTGCTACAGCGACAAATATGCGCGAACGGGAAGAAGGGCTGTTAACTTTCGAATTTTGGAACCCTATCTCGTTGATATATATGAGGAATTCTATATTCGTGAAAAAGATGCCGTGGTTCTCTGTGAGGGGGCCCAAGGCGCAGAGCTTGACATCGATTGGGGGGATTATCCATATGTTACGAGCAGCCATTGCACCACCGCAGGCGCATGCCTGAATGGCTTCCCACCTCAAACCATCCGCAGCGTGGTCGGTGTAGCAAAGGCATATGAAACATATGTTGGTTCAAAGGAATTCCAACCAGGGCAGCCAGTATTTAATGCGCTACAGCTTGCAGGTGATGAATTCGGTGCAACCACTGGCCGCAAGCGCCAATGTAATTGGATTTCTTTGCCTAATCTTGAGCGCACGATTAATTTAAATGGGGTTAACAATTTGGTTATTAATAAGATGGATGTTTTGGAAGAGGTAGGCGCTTGGTCTGTCTACGTTGACCGAAAAAGAGCAAATTTGTTTACTTTCCAGAACAAGAAGCAGTTTTGTGAATATATCAAGGATTACTTTCCAGACATCAAGGTGATTTTCTCTGGATCGCCAGAGAAAATATAGTGTCAAAGAAGATGGCACCCTTTTTAGATCTCCATGGAATTCTTCACGATGAGGCAGATTTTGTAATAGAAAAATTTATTACAGATAATTTCCAAAAGATGCCAGTTAAAATAATAACAGGATATTCAGATTTTTTTATTGATAAGGTTAGGCTTTACGCAAGCAAATATAAATTGGGATGCTATCCCGCCAGCCCGACCAACGAGGGTTGCTGGGTATTTTTCTTGGATGATTGGAAAAAAGTACTTGACAAATAATAATTTATGAGATATAATATAAAAGTAATCAAAAACAGGAGTTGTAAATAATGGGAAACGGTTTTGAAATTTTTGAAAACGTAGTGGGAATTCACCAAGAGGTTCAAGCAGAGGATCTCTCTACCAAAGAGGAAAAAATGGTAGAATATATCCGAGAGATTACACAGATCGAAGATCAAATGGAACCCCTAAAGGAGATGAAGCGACAATTAAAGTCAGACTTTAAAGAGGCCGGATGGTTGACGGGAGATGAAATCTCAATGACAGTTAAGGCTTATCGCATGATGAAGTCTGAAACGTTTGACTTCGACGAGTTTACGAAGGTTTACGAATCACTGGCAAAAATTACAGGCAGGGTATAAATGGAACTTAACGTCATTCACAACGAAGAGTGTCTTCAGGGACTTAAAGAACTACCGGCTAAGTGTGTTGATATGTGTATCACATCTCCGCCTTATTATAATTTAAGAGATTACAAAACCAATCGCCAGATTGGAATTGAGGAGTCTGTTGATTCATTTGTTAATAATCTGTGTGATATTTTCGAAGAAATTAAGAGGGTGCTGAAAGATGAGGGTGTTTGCTGGGTCAATATCGGAGATACTTACAGAAATAAAGCACTGTTACAAGTTCCAAGCAGGTTCGAGATTGAAATGGTTCGACGAGGCTGGCATTTAAGAAATGAGGTCATTTGGTCTAAGCCAAACCCACAACCTATCTCCTCCAAAGATAGGTTCTGGACAAATCATGAAAAGCTGTTTATGTTTGTAAAGAATCCAAAAATTTATTATTTTGATCAGCCTCGCGTTCCTCAAGCTGAAATTTCTATTCGTCGTATGTTTTCGAAAAACAACATCAACAAAAGAAAAGATAAGAACACATCTGAAAAGGAAGGGTTTTCTCTTTCTAGCACGAGACAAGACGATCACTATAGTAAGATGCGAGAGAACCTAAACATCTCCAAAGACTTTAATTATGAGGAGTTGGTGAAGAGCGGAAACGTTCCAACCCGACCAAAGTTTACAGTATGGAATGTTTCGTCGAAGAACTTCAAGGGGGCACACTTTGCAGTTTATCCAGAGGAATTAATTTTGGATCCGATCCTGTCAAGTTGCCCAGAGGGTGGCGTTGTGATTGATCCCTTTATGGGTTCGGGCACTACAGCCATGGTAGCATTAAAAAATTCTAGAAACTTTGTAGGGTTTGAGTTAAATTCAGAATACAGAGACATTGCACTGGAAAGAATTAAAAATTTAGATATACTAGAAATGGAGTAAGAAGTGATTTTAGAATATTATTGTACACGCGGAGATGTTGTAAGACCAACACGAGCCAACCCATCTGATGCCGGCTTGGATGTTCACTTTAACCCTGATGATGGAGAGGTATCTGGAGCATATCTGGAACCGGGAGAAAGCAAACTATTTTCCACAGGATTGAAGTTTGGTGTTCCTCATGGGTATATGTTGGAAGTAAAAAACCGTAGCGGAAATGCATCAAAGCGAAGTTTATTAGTTGGTGCATGTGTTATTGATTCTGGTTATAATGGAGAGGTGTTTGTTAATCTTCACAATGTTGGAACCAATACCCAATTCATCGAACGTGGGATGAAGATTGCTCAAGTTGTGATGGTGCCAGTGGTTCACTTCCGAGCACTTGAGACAAGTAAAGATAATCTTTATGACTGGCACCCCATCACTATTAGTGATCGCGGCACCGGCGCTCTGGGGTCAACTGATAAAAAAAAAGATAAAATTTCACATTTAACGACAAGGGATATTGACCCTTATGAAATCCCAAAGGCTTGGGAGATCGGAGATCCATCATGAGCACCCCACCAGCTTTATCATATGATGATGTGTTGTTGGTTCCGCAATATTCTGATATTGTTTCGAGGAAAGAGGTTGAACTACACTCTGCCCTAGACAAGGAAAGAACGCTGAAGTTACCAATTCTTTCATCCCCGATGGATACAATAACAGAAAGCCCTATGGCATCCGCAATCGCCCAGGCTGGCGGTCTGGGCATCATCCATAGATACAATTCCATAGAAACACAAGTGCAGTTAGTAAGGCAAATTCATGATCCGCGCCATTTTAAGTCAGCCGCCATTGGCATCACCGGGGATTATTTAGAGAGGGCGCAGGCGTTGTATGAGGCGGGTGTTAAAATATTTTGCCTCGATGTCGCCCACGGGCATCATGTATTGATGAGCACGGCAATAACCAATCTGAAGTCACTGTATGGAGATAATATTCATATTATGGCAGGAAATGTCGCGACAACAAAAGGGTTCGAAGATTTGGCAAACTGGGGAGCAGATTCAATCCGCTGCAATATTGGATCTGGGTCAATTTGTTCAACAAGAATTCAAACCGGACATGGTGTGCCCGGATTGCAAACTATTCACGATTGTTTTATAGCAAATGTGAAAAGAGATGTAAAAATCATCGCTGATGGCGGAATTAAAAACAGTGGCGATATTGTTAAGGCTTTCGCCGCTGGTGCAGATTTCGTAATGGTCGGATCTTTATTGTCGGGCTGTACGGAAACTCCGGGAGAGATTTTGTATGCCCCTGGCGGACACACAAGTAAAATATATCGTGGAATGGCAAGCAAAGAAGCTCAACATAGCTGGAGAGGGAAACATAGTTCGAATGAGGGTATTTCCACCACGGTAGCCTGCAAGGGAAGTGTTATCGAAATTCTTAAAGATTTAGAAAACGGCATAAGGAGCGGTTTATCTTATTCTGGTGCTAGGAGCATCCTAGAGCTTCAGGTAAAGGCAAAATTTATTATTCAAACACCATCGGGGCAATCAGAAAGTCAGGCCCATATCCTTCACAGGAAGTAATTAATAATATGGAGTATGGTAAAAACGATAAAAGAATATCCTTTATGGATACAGACAAGCACGCCGCAGAATTAATAATTAGACTAAAACACGATGGGGTGACAAAAACAAGGTTTTTTCGCGCCATTTTGTTGGGATACCTAGAGGGGGACACGGCAATTGTAGATTTTGTCGAGAGACTAAAAGAGAAGGATAACTTACAAAGCAAAAATAAATCCACAAAAGTCAAAAAATTAGAAGAGATGGGAAGTCAAAATAAAAATAAGTTTGGATTAAATGATGGAGATATCCAAAATATCTTCGATATGTTAGAAAAAGAGCATCCAGATTTATAAACTTTGGTTTTTTTAAAATATGCAGACTATTTATTATTGTTATTATAATACCGCTTTTTTGCCGAAGCAATACTAGGAGAAATTGAGATGAGCAAAAAAAATACAAAAAATTTGAATGAAGTTCGCCGCTTTATGGCACTCGCCAACTTGGATACATCACTGTCAAGCAACTTCATCACGAAATTAGAAGAGACGGATATGTCTTATATGCGTGATGACGAAGAAGAAATGATGCGAGAAGAAGCAGACGAAGAAGAAATGGATATGGATATGGATATGGAAGTCGACGCGGAGCCTGAAATGGGTGATGAAGAGATGGAAATGGATATGGAAGTCGAAGCAGAGCCAGAAGAAGAGGCAGTTTTGACTGACGATGAAGCAGACGCAATCATCGCGCTTGCAGATAAGCTCCGCGCCGCCCGCGATGGAGATGGCGTAGACGACCTCGGCAGTGAAGAAGAAATTGAATTCGATGCCGAAGAGGAAATGCCGGAAGAGGAGGAGACTCTTGAAGAGATCCTCAACGATGTCTTGGGCGAAGAATTTACCGAAAAAGATAAGAAGGATTGGTTCGATGGAAAATCCGCAGCCGATATTAAACAAGCCGACGCTGATAGAAAGTTAGCTCAACTACAAAAAGACGCAGCGGAAGAGCCTGAACACGACAGAGAGAAATCTGCTGGTAAAAAAGCCATAGATAGAGTCAGAGGTCGCAAAAGAGAGACTCCTCGCTTAAACGAAGAAGACTTGGTACAAGAAGTTCTACGCAGAGTTAAGACTCGCCTCAAAGAGATGAAAAATAAAAAAGAATAAATTAGTTTCTCCAAAAATAAACCAAGATACCGCAGATGATTTCATTTGTTTGCGGTATTCTTGTATCTAAGGAAAATCATGACAATAGCAAGTGCAGTAATATTTATTTTTGTAGGCTTTGTATCACGGGGCTTATATAACAAGTATTTTATAAGTAAGTGGGAAACCGCCGCGTTTAGGGAGATAGAATTGAGTTGCTTACATTTGTTGATGATGACATACGAGGATTACTATTATTTAAGGCAAAAAAAAGAAATGATGTTGCACAAAATGGGTGTTAGTGAAAACGAAATTATAATGAATAAAAACATAGATGAGCAAAATATTTTAAGTTGGCAAAAAACAGCAATTAATAAATTTCTTTTGGCGGTGCCTCCTCGCCTTAAGACGCTTATAAGATACAGAAACTGGAGAAGTGCAATGGCGTTTTTGAATACTTTCAGAAAAAGTGCTTGACAAATTTTTTAAAAAGTGTTATATTTAAATTATAGGAGGTATCTTATGGATGCAGTGGCATGGAAAAATAATCGATTAACAAGTGAAAGTTTACTATATGTTCTCCAAGTCGACGGAATTAGGGGGGTCAGGGAGCACAATAGGTTGTCTAAGAGTATTGATGGGTGGGAAATAACCGCCAACGCATACGATCCCAAGAGCAAGACAGAAACTTTAATATTTAAAAGAGTTTTTAAAACAGAAGCAGACTGGAAACGCTGGGCCCGCCAATTTCCTTACTTGCTGGAGGAAATAACGGAAAAAACAGGAAAACAAAAGCCATACAAGTTGGGGTTAGCATATCAGCAAAAAACACGTGGGAGGCGAGTCAATGAGTAATGATATAGTGAAAGGGAAAGAGGCGGAAATGCCGGAAGCCCCACCGCCACCACCAGAAACAAGAGTCTTGGGATTATTTCAGGAAGTTAATGAGTCTAAAGCCGAGGAAATCATATATGCTCTAAAACTATATCAGCTTGAATCAAATGAAGATATTGAATTTTATATAAGTTCGCCCGGAGGAACAGCATCCGATATGTTTGCTATATATGATTTCATGAGGCTGGTCAAAGAGCACACAGATATATCTACTTACGGTCTTGGCAAAGTCATGTCTGCGGCGGTGTTGTTAATGGCAGCCGGAACCAAGGGTAAGCGAAAAATCGGGAAAAATTGTCGAATTATGATTCACTCAATCATCGCAGGTAGCAGCGGGGCCATGAACGATTTGAAAAATGAAATGAAAGAAATCCAAGCGATTCAGGAACTCTATGTTTCTTGTCTCTGTCGGGAGACTAAGTTGACAAAAAAGAAAATAAAAGAACTATTCTCTCAAAATGTTAACATTTATTTATCTGCGGAAGAGGCAGTCGAATATGGTATCGCAGATATTATAACTTAGGGGGGTTTTCAAAATATGTCTATTATTAAAGGGCTACACGCGAAGCTGATTGCAGAAAATGTCAAATCTGCGATGCAGAGAAGGGAATATTCCTTTTTCGAAAGCGGAGCGTTTAACGTTAATATAGTGGGTATTAGGGCATCCAGCAGCACATCTAATCTGTTTGACGACACAATTCTTCTCATATATAGAAACAGGAAAAAAGAGTGGGAAGTCATGAGTTCTTTGGCGACCACCGATCCGGGAGAAAAATATCTATTAGAGCCGCTCAACAAAGAGGGGGCTGTAATTCTGGTTCCAGATCAATACACTGGCACATATCGGATAGATATTCACGCGAGAAACAATTCTAAATTTTCCCACGAGGCTCTCTGCCAGCGCGCAGGGAAAGTGAAGGTATGGAGAGACAAAAATAGAGATATCATTCTCGATCACGACGAAGACAATGTAGATAGCGGATCCTTCGGGGTAAATATTCACAGAGCAAAGTCTTCAGGTGAAGCCGACTATGTAGGGGCATATTCAGCCGGGTGCCAAGTTTTTAAAAACAGCACAGATTATAAATTATTTATGGATGTTGTAAGAAGATCCTCGGCCATTTATGGGAATAGTTTTACATATACTCTGTTAGAAGAAAAAGATTTTGAGGACTAATTAGTATTATGAAAATGAAAGATTTAGACATTTTAATTGAAAACGCGATGACTGCGAAGGGAAGACAGCTTTTTGACGCAGAAAATTTGATAAGTATGGTGCACAACTTGTTGGAAAAGAAATCACCAAGTCAAATGGATTTGGATCTGGGTGCAGCCAAAGATCCAGCGCAGTTAAGAGGGATTTCAGGAGATAAAAGCGGAGAAAAGCTGTTAGACATCTCGGCAATCTCCAGACAACTAATTAGGGGAACAGAGTCATCCGAAAACCTTCAGGGTATAGATAAGGCTTTTGAAACTCTGAGGAAAACGAACCCCTACATTAACGAATTGCACAGCGCTTCGGCCGAAACATTTCCGCAAGCGATGATTGATGCTTTGAATTATTATTTCTCTCCTCCTTCCAAAATTTTGGATAATCCATGTACTGGTCTTGGTGCAATGATGTCGCGGCATATGATTTTAGATGCATACTTAAGTATTTTCAAACAATACAATGCACAATCAGCTGGCTTCGTAAATGAAAGTTTTATTTCGTCTCTGTTGGGCGGAAAGACACTGACAATAAAAGGTGGACATTCATCGATTGCAGATATACAGATTGGTAACAGTGGGGTTTCGCTCAAAACATCCAATTACGACGGCAAACTCTCGGGATCGTTCAGCAGCCTTTTGCGAACACTGGGAATTAAATATAAAACGTTGAAAGGATCCAAAGCACATAGGAGCGATAATGACACTCCGGTGCATTCCGGTGGCTTATATTACCTTTTATTCAACAAGCAAAAAGCTTCCCACATTATCACAGCATTTAGAGTAGACAGGGAAGAAATAATCAGACAACTTGAACATCAGACATCCCGCCAAGGAAGCCGGGTAACTAAGGGCGAAGATGGGTATTATATTTTTTCGGAAACACCAGACAAGGCTGAAGTTAAAGACATAACAGGGGTCTTGAATATTGACTTCAAATCTGTTCCAAGCGAATCCAAGGGTGTATCAAATGTAGCCACTGCCAGCGAAGACATAAATTTGGTTTTACCAGAGGTGGCCACGGCAGATGACGAAAACATTGCTCGGATAATTGAGACAATATCAGCATTAACTGATTTTTATTCAATTTTATCTAATGCTATCATAGAATTTGCCACAAATCCTGATTATGAGAATCTGGCAAAGATAAAAGGCGATCTAGATCTGGCAGCGCAGATGCAGCCAGAAAAGCTAATTTCTAATCAATGTTAAAAAAAACAAAATAATCCTTGACACTCATATAAAATTCAGTTATAATATATGAGTAAGTTTAAGAAGGGGTGTCAATTGACTAAACACTATAGTTGTGGTTCCGAAATGGGACAGAAGATTTTAAATGGAGTTAACATCCTCGCGGATACTGTTGGCTCTACCCTCGGCCCCCGAGGTCGAAATGTTATTCTCCAAGAGAAGGGCAAGCGACCGATTGTTACCAAAGACGGGGTAACCGTCGCCGGATTCGTCGATCTTGAAGATCCAATTGAAAACGCGGCGGTTCAAATCGTTAAACAAGCGGCCGCACAGACAAATTTAGACGCTGGCGACGGAACCACCACATCTACGGTTTTGGCTCGCGAAATTCTCAATCGGGCACAAAAGCATATTTCAGCAGGAACACCCCCCATAGAGATCCAGAGAGGCATTGAGAGGGCAGTAGAAGCGATTGTTGAAAATCTTGAGGGTATTTCATCTCCAATAAAATCAGAAGAAGATATCGCGCATGTGGCGAGCATTTCTGCGAATAACGATAAGGCAATTGGAAATCTTATTTCCAAGGCAGTTTCAGCAGCTGGAAAAGACGGTGCCATCACTGTAGAAGAGGCAAAATCGCACAAGACGAGCTTGGATCTCGTAGAAGGATTCCGCGTAGAATCTGGCTATGCGTCAAGTTCCTTTATCACAGATGAACGCCGCCGCGCAGCAACCTATGATGATCCACTGATTTTAGTAACAGATGAGAAAATTGAGCACGTTCAGGATATCATGAAGCTTCTAGAACTATCTGCACGAGAAGCCCGGCCGCTAGTTTTTGTGGCTACAGAAGTTGAGGGTCAGGCACTTGCTGCGATGATTATGAATGCGATCAAGGGCACGCTCAAGGTCTGTGCAATTAAGGCTCCTCGATATGGAGAAGAGCGACAAAACTTGTTGAAAGATTTAGCGGCATCAATTGGAGCAACTTTTATTAGTCGCTCGAACGGGAAAAAGCTGCAAGATGTCAAACTTGTTGATTTTGGTAATGCAAATAGAATTGATATCACGAGGGGGCAAACGACTATCATCGGGGGAAAGGGTGATCAAGACTTGATTGGCAGAAGGATCGAAGACTTGAAAGAAGATATGTTGAGTGAAAATAATCTTTTGGAATGTGAAAAAATCCAAGATCGCATTGCTCGATTGGCTAGTGGCATCGCCATCATCCGTGTAGGCGGAGCAACAGAGGTGGAAATGACAGAGCGAAAACATAGAATCGAAGATGCTCTTGAGGCAGTTCGTTCGGCACAGCTAGAGGGAATTGTTCCCGGAGGCGGTGTTGCCTTAATGCGAGCAACATTAAATTTGGAGGTCGCGACAGAGAACCCTGATCAGCTAGTCGGAGTTCAAATTATCAAACAGGCTATCGAGGGACCACTTCGACAAATGGCATCCAACGCGGGACTATCTCCAGATATTATTTGTGAAATGGTTCGTGAAAGCACCAAGAACGGAAATTATGGATATAATTTTGTAACAAGCGAGATCGAAGATTTGTTTGAAACTGGCGTAATCGATCCTGTCAAGGTCACGCGAACATCTTTGCAAAATGCCGCTTCCGTAGCTGGAACCTTAATTACTACAAACTATGCTGTTATCCAAAACTAAATACTATTTATGTTGTATGGAGGGAGCAACACATGTCTGATACAGAAGTTAAAATAGACATTGTAGAATTAGGTGGTAAGATTGACCGAATGGCAGATAACATTGAGGTCGTCAAGCAAAGATGCGAAGAGATGGCCCTATCTTTGGGTTCCGTAAAAAAAGCAGTTTATGATCCAGATCAGGGCTTATACGCTAGGATTAGGGAACTGGAACAGTGGAAAGAAAATACATCGAGAATCATTTGGGTCATAACAACCAGTGTTGTGGGATTAGCTTCGGCAACAGTGTGGCAAACATTCTTTAGCGGTTAAACAAAGAGGCAAATATGAAAGTAAATATATCATATGCTGTAGAACTTGAACAAGTTCCGGCAGAAGTCGGTAAGTTAATTGATGGATGTGAGCAAAATATGAGAGCACTGCACGCAGACTTTGATATGCTCGCTATGGGAAATGCGCACCGGGCTATAAAAGATATTTCAAATATTCGGGAAAATATCGCATCTCTCGATCTTAGGCTATCAGATTGTTTAAACATTTTATCTGGTTTTCTGGAGGTGCAAGCCAGATTGAAAGGCAGCTCTTCATTTGATGAAGAATCCGAAGAGGAAGTTGAAGAAAATGATGAATCCTAGAGAGGGAGAGTATGTTTATATTCCCTCATCATCATTAATGATGTTATTCTATGAAGATAGTGATTTCGTCAGGAAGACCAAAACTTTAGACAAGCCTGTATATGTTATATATCTTGGCCAGAGCACCAAGGACAATAATTACAGGCAGGTGTTTTTAGATGGTCAGGTTTGGCACACAAATAAGATTAATATTTATCCGGGAAAAGAAAATGAATAGTATTGTAATGACAGAAATATACAGCACGGGCAACGCATCGCAGAAAAAATATTCCTTAAGGCAGATTTATATAAATCCTGCCCATGTTGTCTGTTTGAGAGAGGAACAGGTTTTAAAAAGAGTTTTATCAGAGGGTGGTTTAATAGAGGGTTTAGATAAAAGACAGACATTCACAAGAATTACCGTTAACAACAATTCAACGCAGCAAGACATTCTGGTTGTCGGTGATTTAAATGAAGTTTATAAAAAGTTGCATATTGACACTAAAAATTTATTGAGAGGATAGTGTGGAAATTAAGTGTAGTCTTCAAGAGTTTGGCCCTTACGAGCCGGCCTTTTCGTGTGATAATCAAAAGTTAAAAATGGGTCGATATGAGGGCGGCTCGGTTCCGGCGAAAGCGGGAGATAAAAAGTGGTCAGTCGCAGTGAGCATTATTACAGAGAAACCACTGGGGGATTATTTGAAAGAGGGAATGTCTGAGAAAGAAATTGTTGAAGGGTGTGTCACTTTTCTAAATAAAAAGCCATATCGAGCCAGGAAGCTTCCGTATGGGGAGTTGGCTTGTCGCCACTATATCTTCCACGAAGAAAATATCAGTGCTTCACTAATGACAAACGACAGAAACAATAAACATTTTTGGGGAAGAGGAACAATCAATAAACTGGGCGTGAGACGAAAAAGGGGAAGACCGAGGAAACAAAAATGATTTTCAACGAAACAGAGGAAGATTATCTGGCATCCGTCGAGGTATTTTTATCAGAAGCCTTCGGCGTTGTTGTAGATTACGATCCCTTGGGTCTGGATGAATTTTGGGTAGATGACCGAGTAATAACGATTAACGACACCCGAACACCAAGGAAGCAGCTTTTTATTCTTCTCCACGAGGCGGGTCATGTAATTCTTAGGAATAAAGAAGAATTTGACAAAATGTTTCCAGATTCTAAAACAAGTAAAATTGAAATTTTAAAAGAAGAAGTGTTGGCTTGGGAAGAAGCCAGAAAGTTGGCAAGCAAGCTCGATATACCCCTGGGCAAAGATTGGGACATTCATGTCAGGCAAGCTATCGTGAGATATGTAAATTGGGCGAGGCTGGAAGACGACTATCGGAGGGATTAAATGTCATATAAATTTATATTGGCGTGCTTGCTCATAACTGCTGGTCAGGTTGTTTCGTGGTATGGTACCTATTCTCCATTTATTTGGAAGTGGGCAAGAGTCAACATGCACTTTCTTCCCTTAATATTCTCTATACCAACGGGATATTTGTTTTTGTATGGCATGAGGTTCGCCATTGAAGAAATGGGAGACGCATGGGGACCAAGGTTGTTAGGCTTTGGTCTTTCTTATTTGGTTTTTCCCTTGTTGGTTTATTATTATTTCGGAGAAAGTTTCACAAATCCGAAAACATTAATTTGTATCTTACTTTCGTTTGTTATTGTGGCAATACAGGTGTTTTATAAATAAACAAACTAATTATAGTTTGGAGACAATCGAGATGAAAGAGAACCCCATAGATCAAATTATAGAAGAAAAATTAGAACAGCTTCGAGAAAAGAAATATAAATTAAGAGTTTTTGAGATGGAGGTGTTGTTGCGTATTGACTCAGAATACGGAGTGGAAGAAACCCTACAGGCTATCCGTGCCATCGCCGGGGTGACAGTTGTTTCTGCCATGGATTCTCTTTTCCGAAAAGATAGCAGATCCTATATGAGCCACATAAAAATAAAATTTCATCCAAAATTGGATTCGACAACCGCAAAAGCCTTCGTGAACGACCGCCTGTTGCCAGCATTAAAATCACAATCAATTCCGGGATGCAAATATATTCGCACTGCTAGGCATCCAGAACAAATATCATAATGGCAATAAAATTAACAATTCGCCCACCCGATACAGAAAAGGTAGCCAAGGTTATCGTGCTCGACGATGATAGGGTCTTATTATTGAAAAGAAAAAAGAATCAAAAATATCCAGAGAAGTGGGATCTCCCCGGCGGACATTTGGTTGTCGGCGAAGACTGGAAAGCGGGGGCGACACGGGAAGTAGAAGAAGAGACAAATTTGAAGATTGGTGATCTTGAATTTGTTTCAAAAAATAATAATAAAAGCTTTTTCAAAACAGGAGTTTGGCACGGGCAACTATTCTCGAAAAGCGAACTGCCGGAGCACGATGATCTTATGTGGATTAGCATCGATAAAGTTGCAGAATTAAATAATTTAAGTGATATTTATTTGAGTGCTATAAGGGAGGCATTTAAATGAGAAATATATTTTTATTGGTGGTGCTGTTGGGTTCAATATCCTGCGGTAAAAAAAACAAAGAGGCTACCACACCCCTAAAAAGAAGCATGGAGATCCCAGACGAAGAGGATCTAGAGCAGCTGCCAGAGTCATAATAAAAAATACTTTTGACATTTTGTGTGATAGTTATTAATGGGGGGAAAATCCTGTCCCGGAGATCATTATCATGAGAAGTATATTATTATTTTTAGGTCTTGTATTCATGCTGGCAACGCACAGCTGTGCTAGCACCGACAGCGGACCAACTCCGCACGATTTAGCGGTTCAAGAATTAAAGCAGAGTCAGGAATGCTGCTATTTAGAATACGGCGTAAAAGAAAAAGTCGAAGGCAAGGCAGTCAAAATTTCAAGAGAGGCAGCAGTCGTCGTCAATGTTCAGCAAGCCAGTGGAAGATACCGTGGAACTGGAACATATTTCAAATATAAGGGCAACCACATTGTGGTAACTGCCGCTCACATCTGGGCAGAGTCGGCACCACAGCCTCTATCATCTGGTGCCTTGGTCGAGTCTCCGCACGAACAGGTGATAGGTAAAATAGTTTATTGGGATCCATATGTTGATATCGCGGTCCTCGTAATCCCTGCACTGGAGAGTAGAAATCCAGCAAAATTAGTAAGAGATCCAGAATATGCAGTAGGCGAGGATGTCGTTTATTCTGGCTTCCCCGGAGCAAATTCGCTTTTGACTTTTGAAGGCCAGCTTGCTGGTGACGGCTATGGAACAGATTTAGCCATGCACTCTATGGCATGGGGCGGATCCTCTGGGGCTGGTGTATTTGACACGAGAGGCAGATTCGTCGGAGTCGTCAGTTCAATCATGGTCGGCCGAGGATTCATGGGCCCACAGCTTGTGGGAACAATCGTCTATGTTGCGCCCGCGAACCTGATCGATATGAACTATTTAAGGGAAAATATTCAAAAACTGGAGGGGAAAAAGAATGAACGCTTTTAAATCTCTCTTTTTCACAGCACTTGTTTTATTTTCTGGATGCTATAGTGGCATGGATTATGTCATCCACGGCGGAGAAGGAGAGGCAGAGACAGAAACAATTATCAAATACATTGTCACGGAACCGGAGGCAGATATTTGGATTGATTCATTCACGCAGATTGAAGCATATGAGGCGATAGATATTGTATGGGTCATCGATGGTTCCTGCTCGATGATATCACATCAGACTCGATTACTCGCCGGAATCGAACATATGATGAACAATCTCCCACCCGATGTAAATTGGAGGCTCAAAATGATAACCGCCGGTGACGGTTCTCGCGTTACACAACCTACAACTTTTCCACTGACAAGGGGTGATGACATCGCAGATGCCATGAATATGTATAATCAGTTGCCCAATGACGGCCAAGAGAAGGGTTTCGATGCTATAAAGAATTATATAACACTTGATGTATATGCTAAAACTTGGATGCGCAGCGATGCTGCACTATTAGTGGTCTTCGTCACTGATGAGAGAGAGCAAAGCCCCATGACAACAACAGACTTTATTAACTGGTATGCTTGGCTCAGACCATCTGTTTATCTGTCATTTATCGGAAATGTTGACACGGAAGATTCGATTTGTCCTTACAAAACAAATTACTCCACCATTGGAAGAAAATATATGGATGCGGTAAGCCACTTTTCAGGTACTATAATTGATATCTGTGAGACTGATTGGTCAGCTGGTGTCGATGACGCAACTCAAAACATTGAGCCGATTGTGGAGTGGGAACTGACCCATGTGCCCTATGTTGATACGCTAGTGGTCTTTGAAGATAATGCCCCGATGGACAGTAGTAAGTGGGTATACATCGCGGTGGACAATATGATCGAGTTTTCAGTAACTCCACCAGAAAATTCTTTGATAGAAATCGGCTATGCTATCAAATTTTATAAATTAAACCCTTGACAAAAAACAATTCACCAGTTATAATGTAATGTAACTATTTATTAATACAACCTTGAGGTATGTTATGTTTAGAAGATTGTTGGGAAATATATTATTAAATTTGGGATATATCCCACGAGAAGACTACAACGCTGCAATCTATGACGGCGTAAAGTTGCAGCAAAATCTTGCGAACTTGACCAAAAGGAGTCAAGATCTTGAGAAATTGAATACACAATTGTCAGGCGAGGTGAAAGCCCTATTAGAGGAAAATGACTCATTGTGGGATATGTTGGATGAAATGAAAGATTCATCTTCTTTTGGTACTGCTCAAATGGAGTCTACAATAGAAAATATAAAAGACATGCTCACAGATGAGATGCTGAAAGATTTTAAGCCAATCGGCGAAGCTTAGGAGTTTTAAAATATGGGACGAGAAAATGCAGAGGGTGAATCCAGTAGCGTGATTATGGAACAAGAAGATTTAAAGCCAAAGCCAATCCCAAAAATGGCACCAAGGGGTATTGAGGCATTTACGGTTTGCCGCCAGCACGATGAGACTGGTGTTTCTGGTGAGGGTGTGATTATTGAGGGTGTAGTTTTAGGAACCGGGCAGTGCATCGTTCACTGGCTTTATCCGCCACCGAGAGGGGGTATAGCTATTTTTGATTCTATGACAGATTTCATCAAAGTTCATATCGAGCCGCACCCAGCAAATAAAACAATTATTACCTATCAAGATGGGGAACAAGACATCTATGGTGACTAATTATAGCGAGGGAAAACAATGAAAGAGTGGGAAGAATATAAAACAATATTGCGTGAGACGGAAGAGTTTCAAAAAAAGATGATTCGCAAACACCGGAGAGGCAAAGAAAGACTTCTTGCACTCGGGCTACAGGCGAATACTGCACCCTATACCAGTAAACCCTCGATGGAGAGATCCAAGTCGGCACCACCGGGATTCGGAGCAATCGGGGAATCCGAGATAGAAGTTGTTCCAGAATTAAAAGATGATTTAAATACAGATATTTGGAATGAGGATAGCAAGCTCACACCGGAAATCTCTGAAAAATTGTTGCGAATCGCGAAAGATTTTTATGACAAATTAGATCTACCCACGGATATCTTAGACATTACTTTTACCGGCTCTATGGCAAATTATAATTGGACAGATTTGTCTGACATAGACCTGCATATAGTTATAAATTATGCAGATGTAAACGAAGATAGAGAGCTTGTGAAAAATTATTTGATGGAAGCAAAATCAAATTGGAATCGCTCTCACGATATTCGAATAAAGGGGCACGAGGTAGAAATCTACGTTCAAGACTCAGGCGAGCCGCACCACTCCACAGCCGTTTATTCGGTGCTTAATGACAAATGGGTAATTGAGCCAAGGGTAAAGACCTTCGAGGTCAGTGAAGACGCTGTGAGCCAAAAGACAGAGCATTTCGTCAAAATGATAGAAGATATTGAGGTTCGCTTTGATGAGGAAAAATATGAAGAGGTCTATGGTGACGCTGATCGTCTGCGAGAAAAATTAAGAAATTATCGCCAAGCTGGCCTGGAGTCAGGTGGCGAATTCTCTGTTGAAAATTTAGCTTTTAAATATCTTAGAAACACAGATGAAATTGGTAAATTAATGGATCTCTCAAGAGACGCTTATGATGCCATGATGTCTGTAAGAGAGGTGCGAGGATAAATATCGTGAATGTCCGATGAAAATATTTATAAATTAGGCGATATTGTGCGCTGGAAAGATTCTAAAATAATTGGTTCGCACGAATATGGAATGGTTATAAAAAAACCAGAGGTAGTTTCCTGCGGCACATACAAGTTTATAAATGAAATTGTTGAGGTCTACGGCGTTAGTGACAGTTCTTTTATTGAAACCCGCCCCGTCATATCGCTAACAGTTTTCTCTTTTGGGGAACAGAGAGTAATATCCCTCCATAGAAATCCAGAGGATATTCCCCATCAAATAGAAAAAGTTGATTTTATCGAAAAAAGTTCTTGACAATCAGCGCCGCAAGGTGTATAATATTATATAAGACGAAAAGACGGAGTTTAATTATATGTCTATTGATACACAACTTTTAATTATTCAGCTTTTAAATAGAGAAATAGCAAAAGCTAATCATATTGCCACGTTAGGCTATCTTGCGGATGTACGCAAGGCCAAAAAGGATTTTGTTCAACACGCAAAATCTCTGGGCAATTGGCAAGACAGGGGGGGAAAATGAAAAGCCAAGATATTGGACCGGGATCGATGATCTACACTGTGATTTATCGGAAATTAAATGGGAGTTTAGACTCCGAATTGGTATTGGGATCACACAGTAAAGCCACTGCATGGCAACAGTCTCAAAAAAAATTTAATAAAAGGGCCCTCGCGCTCATTCCGGGAAACCATAACGTTATTTTGGGTTCTTGACATTTCCTTGACAACTTTTTACTAGACAAGAGGTTTTCAAGCATGTATAATGTATATGTAATTAAGACAGGAGTTAGAAATGAATAACGAATTTGAAATTGGCGAAATGAACCCTATCGATATTGATTTATTGAGAATCCAGCGCGACTCTCTCTTGGAGGTTATTGAAGTTTTGAGTCACTCTAAACCAGACTTTGTTGAAGATATATTTGCTTTTGATAAAGTCGCAACGATAGAAAACCTTGACGGATTGGTTCATCTATGTGATGCAATCCTTGACGAAGCGGAGTTGAATAATGATTAAGAACTGTAAACATTGTGGAATTGAATTTGATATTCACTCACGGCGCAAGAAATTTGTGGGAGGATATATTAATGAGTGTCCTGACTGTGTGGAAGAAAACGGCGGCGATCAATCCGCGCCCATGCACTTTGGAGTAACTGGCTCATGCGGTTCCCTTTCTGTTCGTCGCTTTGATAGTGAAGAGGATAGGAGTAAATTTGAGAAAGACTATAAATCAACCAAGACCCTGAAGGATTACATGTAATGTTCCCATGCGGCACACCCGAATTATCAGATCTCCGCGTTGGGCAAATCATAAAGTGGATGTCAGAAACTTCCGGCAGAAAATCGATATGGATACTGGTGGAAGAACTCTCCCGTACGGGAGAGATTGGAAGCCGTAATTTTAAAATGTGGTGTCTCGCCACATACGATGATACAACCAACCTCCGGCCGGGAGCAACAACACAGTACGAATTTAATCACTGCAACGTTTCGAACTATGAGATTATATCCGTCGTTTGACATTCTCTTGACAACTTTTTCATTGACAACTTTACAAATTAATGCTAAATTAATATTACAAAAGAAAGGAGCATTAAATGTTATTACCGTGGAAACTGGCAGACATAGCCAACAACTTTGGAATTAACCCGAATATTTTCTGGAGCCACCAAAATGGGAGTACTCTCTCGAAAATTTCAGAACTAGTAATCGCAGATGTCACCAGCGGCAAAGTCGTCGAGGGGCAGTTAGAATATGATGTTATATCGAAGTGTGGAAAAAGACTTGAAGTTCGGAACATGTTTGGAAAGGCTTGCTTCGCCCCCTCAACGTCGACGGGCAAGGGTCGCTTTTTCGAGCTTTCCCTTTTTCAGAAAAAGTTATCAAAAACCGATAGCTATATCTTTGTTGACCTCAATCCGACTAGGAAATTGAACCAGCCACAGGTGTATCTTATCCCGGCTCAACTCGTTTCGGATTTGTATGAGTTGGGTGCATTGGGTTCAACCGCCCACATCGATTTTGCAAAAAGAAAAATATACCGTCGCCAGTGGCGCACAGACACGTTTAGGTTTCAAGAGCTTTTTGATTATTCTACCTTCAAGCTAGATTTGACAAATCTTACCAAATCTTACGATGCCCAGGCCATATTATCTCTAGCTATCGAGAAAATTGAAAAAACGTTTTGACATTTACTTGACAACTTTTCCCTAGACAAACATTAAATAAACATGTATAATACATTATAACCTAAACGCAGGAGCGCAAAATGCACAACGACCCATCACGCAAATATCCATATGCTCAAACCTCTGAAGAATTTTATTCCGAAATGTATGATTTCGGAGAAAGTCATGAGCCGATGCCCGAAGAAGATACAACTGAGTGCCCAGAGTGGATTCAGGAGCAATTGGATGAAGAAATCCCATTTTAAAAATAAACAAAAAGTCGCAATTTTTCCGAAACAGGATGCAAGTGAGAGAACGAAGGATAAATTATCTGAATTCGGACCTCACTTCGTTCTTTTCCGAACAATCAACGCCTGGACGGATCCAACAGAATGGGGAACTGATGAGTGTATTGTCGTCGGCTCCATAACAACAGGTGATGACTTTTGGCTACCGCTAGGTGAAATTGAAATTTCTGAGAAATAATGCTTGAACTAAATTATAAGCCGGGGAATTTATTGCAGGAATATTCCTATAGCCCTAAGCGAAAAGAGTATGAATTGCAAGGCTTATTTTTAATTACCAAGATGGATGAGTTTGGCGTTTACGTTGTTTCGATGTATGATAAAGATGAGTGCTATAATCCACCGTCGACCTTCGAAATATCCCACGATGATCTACATAAAAATAGCAGGTTTTTTAAATGGGTGATTCAGTAGAAAATGTGAAAATAGGAGATATAATCCAAGTCACCGGTGATGTCACGCATTTATCTATGCACATTGTTATTGATATCTTCACAACCCCGGCCGACCCAACCAATGGGTTGGAGGAAGAAAAGATGGTTTCTACATATGCTTTTTACTGCCATGATTTAACAACCGACCATATGGAAATTAATAAAATATGGCATATGCCTTTGGAAAACTACTTATCAAGGTCAGAACGCAACGCATTAAAAATATTCAGCCAATGATAAGGGTGGGTATCTTGACATTTACTTGACAACTTTTATGTAGACAACCCTTTCCCCAAAGTGTATAATGTGTGTGTAAACGGGAGAAACTTCATGAAAAAACCATCAGCGATAATCAAGCCAGGAGATATTATTTCTCTTAGGAGAGACTACGAACCCGGCGATTTTCCTCCTCATCGTATCTATATCGTCTTAGATGTGGATGAACTCGAAGGGGAGAGAGTCAAGAGTATTCCAATGATAAGGCTATATTGCATTTACGAGGCCGGAGGAAATTTGTCGGGTAGCTGCCATGACCAATACTCACTTAGGTCGGTACATGAATCGTGGAATAAGTGGAATAAATCCGGCGAATTCCGGCCTCGATATTGGGAGAAAGTAGGATGAAAAAGCAAGTCAAGAAGAGAAACATTGTTGCTCTCCAGATGCAATTCCGCCATAAGAACGGGGGTTCTGCGGGATATCACAGTAAGAAAGGATATTCTCGAAAACAAAAACACAAAGGGAGACAACATGGAGCCGGTTAAAATCAGTGAACTTCATGCTTTCGAGTTTGACAATGGCCAAGATTTGTTAAATGGACCAGTGGGAACATGGTTTATCGCCCCAGAGGATAAGGTTGTTTCTTCAAAACATAACCCCGGCAAAGAAGATGTTATATTTGTTCGCTTGCAATCCTGTGGTCCGGGATGGTATCACTCCCAGCCTAAAGATGAAAACTCTTGACATTTACTTGACAACTTTTATGTAGACAAGAGATAAAATAACGTGTATAATATATATACAAATCAGGGAGAGCCAAATGGTTGATAAGCGCGAAGAGAGAATTAAGAAGTTGCTCGAAAACCCAAATCTTAACGATTGGGAAAAGGGATTCTTAACATCTGTAAATATATACATGGAAAAATACAGTCGCATCTCTAATAAGCAGTGGGCTTTGGTTCAAAAGGTGGAAGCGAATTACTCCCCAGAAGTTATAGCACAACGACAGGCATGGAATGACGATTGGAATGATGAAAAACAATTTCAATGGGAGATAGCCCTCAATTATTATAAAGCCAACCCTCCTTACTTCGCGTCGACGATTCTTCGCTATGAGGATGGTGGCACACCCACAGAAAAAGAGTATCGTAAATTGGTTGATAACAAATATGTGCAGAATGTAATTGTGACCATTCAATCAAAGCCTCTTTATGACGTTGGTTGCCTCGTGCAAGTTCGCCGCACTGCAAAAGGGAAACACTATCGATTTCGCGACACCATCGCATTGGTGGTCACCAATGACGGGCCAGTGATATCGGCGACTAAGGGTTCAAAGCAGTACTCCGTTCTGCCCTTCGGAGAAACGGCACCTATCAAAATTCAAGAGCGATGGCTAAAAAAGAAGAGGGGATAAGCATGAAGCATTACGACGATTTTGTAGTTCAAAATAACCATAAAGTTCTAAGCCCCCTAGAAGTAGAGCCGGGCATGAATATTTACAGCCTTTATAGAGAGCACCCTTTCAAAGTTCATAATCGCTGGCTTGTGCTGGAGATTACAGAAGAAGAATGGGGAAACCCTAAAGCCTTTTGTGTATTATTGTATGGACACCGAGCATATACGCCGGGAGAAACAACAAAATGGATTGAATTGACCACACTAAAGAGAAGCGAATGGAGGATGACATGAAGATGAAGCCTGAAATATTTATGACAGGTGTGATTGTGGTGATAGTGCTATCTCTCACTGCCATGATCGGGCTTATGATGACCCTCGATGTCAGTCTCCAAATCGGACCATCCGTATACGGTACCGCCATATGCCCTGATGGTTCGCCGGTTCATCTTGTCATACCAGTCGATTGTCTAGAAACGTGTGGAGTTAATTTACCAACAGAGAAGGAGCTAGAGAGCCATGGAAGATAAATTTAAAACTATGATGGACCGACACAATAAGGAAACCGCTGAAATTGTTGCTCGCCATGCTGAAAGCGAAGC
>Ga0098052_1000395_pt1 | contig 27497 bp, 25 predicted proteins | sample 15_taG_FD_81591 | JGI IMG/M metagenome (GOLD analysis project Ga0098052, IMG submission 81591) | Marine viral communities from the Subarctic Pacific Ocean - 15_ETSP_OMZ_AT15312 metaG | ecosystem: Environmental > Aquatic > Marine > Oceanic | place: Pacific Ocean | collected 2015-01-18
GGATATGACTTCAGGAAGGCGCTCCTTGAATCACGAAAAAGCGAGCCTTTACCTGTACGGCCTGAATCGGCTGGTTCGGTTTGTGATCACCAATGGGACTATGAGCCGAAGGGCTTTTGCTCAGGCGAGAAAACTAGAACGTGCAAAACGTGTGGGGCGGTTGAAAAAGCGTCAACGCCTTATTAAACCGAACGAAACTAAATGAGCGGTGGCGTAGCCATACGTTCTATTGACTGGTTGGAAAGGAGAATTATGTTTTTCACATGGAGTTCAGCGGTTAAAGAGGTTCAGAGGCAGATCAATGCTGGCAATCATTATGTACGGATGGAAAAGCGATGGTACGGCTGGGTGATTGTCCATCCGTCCAACAGGGAGATCACCTGCCGAGAGGGGTGATGATTGGCAGGTCTATTGATGATGTACGAGGTCTGGTGCATCGGAAGGTTGGGGTTTTATTATAAAGGAACTATATGAATATTGATTATAGATTAGAAAGTGCAAAAGCAAAAAGCATAGCGCTGCTTGCTGAGGGATACGGCATGATCCCGAAGAGTGCCGGTGGCGGCGAGTTAAAGATGGTATGTCCTCATCCTGACCATAAGGATGGAGATCCATCATGTTATATTAATACGGCTGATAACCTATTCAAATGCCACGGGTGTGGTTGGGCCGGTTCCGCGATTGACTTTGTGATGGGAGTTGAATCAGTTAATATTAAGCAGGCTATCGATGTGCTGGTAGGTGAGAAGGAAAGCTCTGGCCCCATGAAGTCCATCACAAAGCCTGTCGCGAAAAAGAAAAAGCATCAGCCGACCCAGAACAATCAAACCGGCCAATGGGATTACCATGATGAGCATGGCAATAAAGTCTACTCATCCATTCGGTACGACTTCCCAGACGGATCGAAAGAGTTCCGCATGAAGACGTGGAAGGATGGATCTCTAGTGTTCGGTCTATCAGGCGATATACAAAGGGTGCCTCTGCATTTGAGTAGCTTCCCGGATCATAACGAGGTTTGGTTTGCAGAAGGAGAAAAGTGCTCAGACGTTCTGAATAAACTCGGTATCTTTGCGACCAACATCGCTGGAGGATCAAAGGCTAAACTCGAAGGTATCGCCGACCATTTCAAAGGAATGGATGTTGTGCTGCTGCCTGATAATGATAAGGGCGGACGCGACTTCATGAAGGCATTTGCTGTTGAGCTGCAGGATGTGGCGAGTTCAGTAAGACTTCTGGATGTGGGAACTCCCAGGAACCCTAAAGGGTATGATGTCTATGACAGGATTAATGATTTCAAACTGAGCGGAATGAATGACGCTCAGATCACTGAGCGCATTAGGATTATGAAAGATGCGTCCCTGTATATTCTGGATGGAAAGCCAGTGAATATTCTGAACCATATTCAGCGCGAAGCTGAATACAAGCTGATGCTTACGTTGGATGGGTTTGATCTCGGGGATTTCATTCCCCAACTGAAAGGTGTTGTCAGACCTTTCGTAAGAGGTGACTGTCTTGGCATCGTTGGAGGAACAGGGTCAGGAAAAACCGCCATGCTCCAAGCTATCTCGGAATGGACCGCACCAATGACGGTACTCAACTTCAACCTTGAGTTGTCAACCGGCGTGTTTTACGAGAGGGAGGCATCATCGGTATCCGGCATCCCGGCTAAAGAGGTGGAGTCCAGATACAACAAGGGCCAGTCTGTAAACACAGGAGGTGGCCTGTCGCATATCTATACGGTTGCCATATCCAGGGTGACACCGGATGAGATCAGAAAGCAGTTCTGGTTATTTGTTAAGCTGACAGGGCTCTGGCCTGAATGGACTGTTATTGACTACGTTCAGTTAATGAAAGGCACGGGTCAGCGGTATGAGCGAACCACGGATAACGCTGAAGAGGTTCGCATCATGGGCAAGGAGTTGGATACCCGCATAGTGTTCACCTCGCAGAAGTCCCGGCCGCCGAAGAGTACCGGCAAAGCAGAGGACACTACCCCTACCCTGCATGACGCAAAGGATTCGGGCGGACTGGAAAACTCGATGTCAGTCTATATGGATATCAGACCGCACCCTGATCACACGGATGTGAAGAAGGGCGTGATCTTAAAGAACACACGAGGGCCGGCCGGTGTTGAGTTTGATATCGGCTGGATTGGCTCCTGCACAAAGTTTGTGGCGGGAGGATTAAATCAGCCGGATGAAATAGAGGATGTGTTTGATGGCGATGTGCCTGATCATTCTGAACCCAGCGAGTTGGATGATGATAACGTACCGTTTTAAGGATTGTAATTATGGATAAGCTTGAAGAAACGAAAAACATCATTGCAGCTGAGTTGGGCTACTGGACAAGGAAACGCGAGGACGAGAAGGATCTCGATGAGAAAATTAAACTCCATGGGGCGTGCTGTGAGATCATGATGTATGCAGGATTTCCGGACAAGATTACAGCTGACTATCTTCGGGGCCGGTATAAGATCAGAAAAGCAAGGGCAGATTCTCCGGACCTGCCTGATAGAGCGCTTGATCTGGTCGCCAGGAATCGTGCGGTTAAAGCGTGTGCCGCAATAATCAAACTTGGAAAAAAAATAAATGAATTGGAGGTAGCTATTGACAAAATGAATAAATGACACTATTATGTTTTCACAATCAAAAACCAAACGGCAAACCAAAACGGTAAACCAAAACAAGGAGCAGTAAAATGGCAGAACTAGGAACGGACAGTGGCGGCAACTTCACATTCATTACAACTTTTGATGGGAAGCTTGTGCAGCGAGTTCCCGAGGGAACAGACGGGGCGGTATCACGCGCTCTGACAAAAGGCGATAATGAAGGAAAGATCGTCTGGGAAAAGCATTACGGATACGTGACCGGGATGATTACAGGCGGCGAGATTGCCGTAAAGGAGTTCGGGAGTAAAAAGGTCCGTGAAATTCATATCAAACTGGATGACAACATCGTCCTGCAACTTCCAATAAACCTGCTGTCCATGTTCGCAAAGCCTTTGCCGAATGTTGACATCAACCAGCCGGTGAAGATTAGTGTGTATAAAAACAAGGTGGGTAAGATTGGTCTGAATATTTCTCAAGGACCATTCCTGTCTGATAATGCAGCCTGGGCATACACTCGTGACAACCCGAATGGGTTGCCTCCGGCAGAGAAGGATGAGCTTGGTGATTGGGATTTCAAAGCCCATGACCTTTTCCTGATTAAGAAGGTTGGTGAGTTCTTCAAAGACGTGCCGATGCCGAAAGAGGAAGCGCCTTCTGCAAATAATCCAGCCGATGAGCTTCCGGATAACCCGGACCTTCCTAATGAATATGAAGATGATATTCCTTTTTAATCATGAAGTTATCAGACGCAATTGATCTGTATCCAGGGCTACTCGTTCCTACAGGAGTGGAACATGCCTTGGTTGGTGTTGTGGAGCGCTTCGGGATTGGTCCCGTTGCGCTGATCAACAAGGAACTGGTTATTAAGGAATACGTTGACGGTGGAATGTCCGAGGAGGAGGCCGAGGAGTTCTACCAATTCAACTGTCTGGGAGCATGGGTGGGCGATGAAACACCTGCGTTCCTGATTACAACAATCGAACATTAAAATTTGCGGTGGCACCCCTTATCCGCATTAATTTGCGGTGAAGCGAGTATGCATACTTGGGGGTGTCATCGCTCCATTAACACAAAGGAAAAAGCGAAATGAAAGAAGCAGGATACAGAATACTGTCATTAGAGATTGTGAACAACAAAGCGATCAAGTGCTTTCAGCTTGACGCCGATGGAAAGAACATCGAGATCGCCGGGGATACCGGCACCGGCAAGACCACGGCCATCTCCGCCCTATGGGATATCATCTCCAAGGGCAAGGACATCCTCACTCACGGGGAAAAGAAAGGCGTGGTACGAGTCTCTATAGGTGATGAGCAGGCTACCTATTACGTTGCTGAGCGCGAAACCACTCCATCCAAGAGCACGGTAACGATCTCAAAGATGCTGGGTGCCAAGGCTCTGCCTATGGACATGAAGGACTTTGAGGCTATGATCTCGAAGCTCTCTGTTAATCCTCATAAGATTACGCAGATGAAACCGAAGGAGCGCATCAAGGCTTTGTTGGCAGCTGCTGATTCGGATGTGGATCTGGAGGCGTTGGATGCACAAATCGAAAGCGCGGAGCAGGATCGCCTTCTGGCAGGACGTGCGGCCAAGGCAAGTAAGCCGGTCGAGGTTCCTGAGAAAACAGAACCCATCTCTGTTTCAAAACTCATTGCAGAGCGTGATGCGGTTCAGGCCAAGAACGGAAAGATTCAAAGGAATCTGGACGACCTTAAAAACCTCAAAGACGTGCAGAAAGCCGGGCTGGATGAACTCAAAAAGGCCGAGGCACAACTTGCCGACCTCACAGCAGCCATTGCTGAGGAAAAAGCAATTCTCGATGAGCGTGAAACGCGTATAGCAAAGGGCGATGCATGGTCCGCAACAGTCTCGTTGGTGGTAACCGCCGAGCTGGATGCGCAGATTTCCTCCTCGGAAGAAATCAATAAACTCGCGGCTGTTTATGAGCAGGCGGTGAAGGATCTGGAGAATCACAACATGCTCCAGTCCATGTACAAAGAGTCTGATGACGAAGTGAAAGCCCTTCAGCAGGAAAAGAAGGATGCTCTAAATGCCATAGAATGGCCGCTTGAAGGGCTCAACGTTTCGGATGGTGCTATCACCTACAAAGGTGTGCTGCTTGAGAACCTGGGCGAATCTGAACAGATGCTTGTAACTGCTGCGATTGCCGTAGGTGATATCGAGAAGCACGAGATCAAAGTGGTCCGCATGGACGGGATTGAATCCATGAGCAAGTATGATTACGAAGCTTTGCGCGACCTGTTCAATAACCGTGGCGTTCAGGTGCTGTCCACTCGGGTATCTCGTGGTGACACTGAAGATGGTGAGATTGTGATTTCAGAAGGAACCTATGAACACAAAATTGACGCTTAGTTTCGGCAGGAAGATGTATAACGTAAAGGCTGAACTTGAAAGACGGGCTGATGCCATGAATATGTCAGCGAGTAAATATTGCATCATGGTGCTTACCCGCCATGTGTCTTCCGGAGAAAAATTCAGGATCACTAATGACTAAAAAACTCCCTAAGACAAAGTTCGTATGGAAAGTTGCGTTGTGGAGATTACCTATACAAGTGGAGGTTCCAAGAAAAGAGAAATTAAAACCAACGGGATATATCGCCTTCTTTGAGTCAAAGAAGGATGCGGTTTCATTCAAGACGCGGCAATTGTCAAAGATTGCGGCTCAATTTGATTACCTTGATGAGCCGCTGCCTAAAATGTACAGCAAACAAATAACTGAAATGGAGAAAGAATATGGCAAAGAAAAAAGTGTATCGGAATAAGAAAGAGCGCCTGGAAAATGCAGCAGGGATGAAGCGTGGCGGATGTATTGAATTGATGCGTCCAATCTCGGATTGCAACCCTGCAGACCTCGGCCTGTCGGAAGATTACAACCCGATCAATGCTGTTGAGTTGGGTCAGTTGACCGGGATGACAGTTGGTGAGCTTTGTGAGAAGCTTGGGATCAAAGAGTTGTATTTCAAAATGGCCACTGAATCCGAGGGCATGCGGGACATGGATGATGTGGAGGCAGTGATGACAGAAAAAAATATCATCGGCACCTGCTTTGCGTATCGCCGCGTTGGCGAGAAGACCCGTGGCATGCAGACGGTATGTGGTTTTGTTGAGCCTAAGCAGGTTCCTGGCGAGGATGGCGAGCAGCATAGTCTGGCTAATCAAGAAGAGGTTGATCGTGATATGGATGGACAGATCCAAGAGTAATTAATCTATGACGGGGTGGAAATGAATCCGCCCCGTCTTTGTGAAGAAGGTAATGGAGGTAGCAAAATGGAAGTAAAAATCGTAGGTATAAGTTTCGCAGTAAATGATACGCCATCATTGGCAATGGCACGCCCGGAAGGCCCGGTCACATTTGCGCTCGAACCGGAAAACAAATTCGACAAAGGCGCTATTCGTGCTGAATGGGAAGGCACAAAGATTGGGTACATCGCCCAGTGGGAGACGGATGAGAAGAATAAGCCTCTCAAAGATGGCGATGGGAATAAAATTAAGAACGCTCAGCGCGAGGCGATCCGTGCGTATAACGAAAAGCACGGTGAGTTTCCAGCCGCCTGTATTGATGATTACTCTTACAAGCCGGCCGGAACCAATGACTTTAACCGGGAGCACATCGGCATCCTTGCATCCATCCGGATTGCGGTGAAGGCTGAAGCTGGTGAGGTTACTGATAATGGTAACTTCAGTCATTACCACAAAGATGGTGAACAGTTCGAGCGTGCGTCTACCATTCTGGAAGCGTTCGATGCAGAGGGCTCAAGAGGTGTTGATGGTGGAATGACACGCTGGATGATTAACGAGTTCGCATCATTTGACGAGTACAGCGCATGGATGACAGACGCTGCAGAGAATGGTACGGCTTTGCATCTCGCTACAGAAAACGTCTGCAGGTCCGGAGTTCTGGATGCGGAAGGGCGCGGTGAAATTGAGTCCGCCATTAAAGCTCTTTCTGATGATGAGTTTAATTCTGTACCAAAAGGGTTTTGGAACTTTATCGTAAAGGATTGCGCGAATTTGAAAGTGCATTCACTTGAAGAAACAGTCTTTGATGAGGACATCTTTGTGGCAGGAACCTATGACATTATGCTCGAAGGCGGCGGCAAGAAAATTGTCGTGGATTGGAAGAGCGCAAAGCAGGTTTATCTGGAGCACATCATCAAGACCTGCTTCTATGCCAAACTAAAGGATGCTGATGAGGCATGGGTAGTGGCATTCGGCTCAAAAAATAAGTGCGGGTATCAGCTCAAGAAGGTGGGCCGCACATCTATTGAGAATGGATATCAGATCATGAAGCAGGTGGCGAAAGCATTCTACTTCACCAAGGATCTGAAAGCTTCCATGAAGGCAGGTGCGTAATGGGCTTTGATTACGAAAGTATTGCTGGATACTGTCGCGGCATCGAGGATGCCAATGAGTGAGCAACACGGAAGCGTGATTGCCAGCTTCTGCTATGAGACTCCGGGCGAGGTAGGCCCGGATGATCATAAGCATCGAAGGATTGGCAAGCTTATCTGGTACAGGTCGCATGACGAGAACAAAGACCCGTCCGCTCAAGTGCGGTTGGATCTGATCCCGACTGCGGCCTGGGCGGCAGGTATCGAATACTTCATAGGAAATTACGAGGAGTCGGAGAAGGTTCCGATTCCGGAATTGATCGAAGGCGATCTTATGGCTGTCACGGAGGATCGTGGTGATCACGTAATGGTCGGTCATATTCATACGAGAGAGCGCGAATCAGATGGCGCTGTCCAGTATTACATGAAGCTTCTTGGAATCCCGGTTCGGGAATGGATTAAGGTCCGGGATTCTGATAAGGAAAAGAAAAGCATTTACCTGAAGGTGAGGATGTATGAAGCGTAGCGATATAAAAAAACTGGAACTTATTGCGGCGAAAGCGCGGCGAGATGTTATCGAGGCGAAAGCTGTATTCATTAATGAGCATGCCACCTTTCAGCGCGGCGATAAAGTGATCTGCACAAAGGATAGTCGCACGTATAAACGGTGCGTTATTCGTAATGTTGAGATAACCGCTGTTGGGTTTCAGTACCACGTCGAGCAGTTGCTGAAGGGTAGGGATTTCGGCAAGCAGCTGCATTTATGGGACGGTTGCAGTATCACGTCAGATGATGGTCGTTCAGTTCATATAACAGCTCATAACTTGGAGATGGTTGATGTGGAGAAATTAGGATGAAACCTGAATTATCAAGAAATGAGCCGGTCCCGCGGCAGGTCGCAAAGCTTGGGCGCGGAAATCTAATGTTCCCAGAGTGGACTGATCTGGATGTGTCAAATGATGGGGGAGCAGGCGACTGCCTGATCTATCCGGACACGCCTCACAACAGGAAGCATTTGGTATGGGCAAAGTGTAATTATAACCGGCGAGATACCGGAACATTTGCCGGCAAGCGCTTTGTGCATCGGTACGAAACGCGCCATGGTGAGCCGGTCATTGTGATACAGAGGATTGTGTGATGAAATTAATTGATCGAATCATCGAGGTGTTCGAGAAATCCAAGGCGCAATCGCTGTCGGACTGGGACATAGCCACAAGGCTGTATCCTGATTTCTGGAAATCCAATCCGTCCAATGGGGCGCGGGTCGCTAACATCAGAAAGGCGTGTTACAAGAGCGACAGGATCATTCAGCACCGAGACGACGTTACTCGCTACTCATTGAGGAGGGAATCATGAGAAAGGTAATAATATATAGGGGTGGTGGCGAGAGCACCTCCACCATCGTTCGGCCGCACGAAGCTCCAGCCCCGCTCTTTGATAAGATGCAGGGATGCTTCAATGCGATGCTTGATCCAAAGATCGACGGGCTTGCGATTGCGTTAAATGTAGATGCGGATTATGAGGAGTTGGCGATATGAATGCTCACTGGGTAGATGTTAAGGTCCATGGATCATGCAGCTTCTGTGAGCGTGGAGAATTATCAGCAGCGGGTGATCGCATCATCCGTCCATATCGCAAAATATGGTTGCTCGAAAACTCAACGCGAACAACGAGCGCCCGTATGTGTGATCAGTGCAAAGAAATATTTCTGGAGGCAAGGAAATGAAATGTAGAATCTGCAAGGAAGAAATGGTGAGTGAGGACTTTGGTGATTACTGCTCTGACTGTGCATGTGATGACTGCGGAACTCCCTTGGAAACTGAAAACGAACGCGGCGCAAATCTTTGTGACGAGTGTAACGAAGATGCTTAAATACAAAAAGGTGTACGCGGAGTTCTTCGGGCTCGGACCATCTGATGTGAGTCCCTGTGAAAGATGCATTCTAAACAGGGAACTCAAGCGATCCATCACCATCAACCAGGCTGTCGATATTCATCATTGTGAGATGAAGGGTATGGGCGGCTCGGATGAAAAGGATGTGATTGAGAACCTTGGTGGCGTGTGTCGCAGCTGCCATGACATGCTGCACTCCGACCCGGTAGAAAACGAACTGTTCACCCAGTGGTGTGCAGAGCTGAAAGCAAGAGCCCTCGTTATGAGGGCTTTTCTTTTCGCTGAACTTTAATCCTCACCGTCTAAAGGCGACACCTTCATGCTGAGCGCCTTCATTATGGAGAAGTCATGCTCCGGCTCGGAGATGGTATCAAAAGCTTCCATGAAGGCATTTACGGCCGATAGCGGGAATCCGGTTCCGATAGATAATCCATTGATTGCGCTCTCGGCTGTGCGGGCATCAAAGTCTCTTCGCGCAACATCATGAAGAACATCGCCAAATGACTCAATTGCTTTGAAGTAGATCTGCGAGCCATCAGCCCCACGCCAGTCATTCACAATAGCGCTGCCGAAGATCGGGCCAATTAATGGCAGTGACGAGATATTGTACCCAATCAAATCCTGCCATATTTCCTCTTTATCTTCCGGCAGCCTGCGTCTCGCAACCATTCCCAGCATCATAGCCGGTAGGAGCAGTGAGAAGAATGCCTTCTGACCGACAGGTCTCTGCCCGTGCTCACCAATCGTGAATGCATCCACAACACCCTGCAGTCCATTTTTCTTCCACCCCCGGTTTAGAGGCGCAGCAATATCGCTTCTGATATACTGGAAGTTTTTCATTAGCTGACCGGTGAACACAAACATAGCGCGGGTCTTCTCGCTACCGGTCTGGATCAGGTTGCGATCTGTAACTCCGGATGCCGGTTGCGTCTTGGAAACAACCTCTCCGGCAAATTTACCGGCCTCATATTCAAGCATTGGATCTGGACGCCCTGGATGCTTTTTCCTTAGCTCATCCATTTTCGACTCGAATGCTGTATTGTATACGGCCGTAACGGTAACAAGGTCCATCATCCGGAATCCGTCCATCATATACTCTGCAACATTCGATTTCCCGATACCAATTCCTCCAATGAATCCGCGCCTGTACATTCCATTATGGATGTCCTGCATATCAGGATCGCCATAACGTTTTGTAATTTCCGGAGAGTATTTCTTCATAGTATCCCACGCCTTTTTTCCAGGCCCGTCAGCTATGAATGGATTATGTCTTCCGCCGAGTGCATCAAAAATTTGCGACGGGCTTTGTGACACCTGACCAACCATTGACCAGAAGTTTCCAAAATACTTCGGGATGTGGCTTGGAGAGATCTCACCAAGGCTTTGAACGCCGGAGATTGTCTGCCTAAGCATTGACGGAATCTTACCGGCCAACACTGAAAGAACAGCTGCTGACTTCATTTCCTTCAGGGTCATATCAAACGTGGTTAGTCGGTCAACCCTGCCATAAGGGAATTTTTCACGTTCAGCAAAGCTGGTTAATGTTCTGATAATCTGATTGCCATGTGATGCACCGAAGCGCTCCTTCATGGCTGCCTGGAATCTGTCGCTGCTGAGCACGCCATTCAAAACGGATAGTGCTCCGGCCTTTGAGCGGTAAATATCCATCTGAATACGATAGCGCTCCACGGCCCCGACTGCATCAAGCATAAGCGCTCCGCCGCCCAATGCACGCTGCTCTTTAATGGCGCTGTTCGGATCTCCGCGCTCGGCCGGCCTTCTCGTGAAAGCTCCAGCCCCTTCGTGCCCGGTTTCGTATTTCATCACGGTAGCTTTATCGGCATCCTGAAGCTTATCAAATGTTATATCTTCACCGTATTGCTTACCAAACAGCCCGACAGTGATATCATCCCTCACTTCATTGTTGGCTGTAAACAAACCAGACAGCATATCCCCTTGTGATGGAAGTCCATCAATGCGGTAGAACGGATAGTAGTTTGCGCTGTAATTTAAATGAGTGCCGGTTTGGTCAAAGTAGGTTTTGTCAGCAAGGGTGTGAAGCTCCTTAGACACCTCTCTCCATGCTTTCACAAAATTCTTAGCCGGGTTTGTTTTCTTATAACCAGGCTTTGCCGTGTTCGATTTGCGATCAAATGTATAATCACCGGTTCCAGCACCGTCTTTGTAGAAAACCGAATATCCGTCCCTGCCGCCCCCCTCAACAAATTTATTCACATCCCGGATTACCGACTCGATATCAGTCCCGAGTTGATGGGAGTTGCTGGCGATGAGCGCTTCCTTTCCGCGCTTATCACGTCCACGGTTTGTTATCAGATAAACGCCTATTGCCTCGGAGATGGTCAGCTCAATATTCTCCTTGCCGAATCCCTGCCTCTTAGACCAGTCAGCCGCCCTCGGGAATGGACCGATTCTTTTCTCGGCATCCTTCATGATCTGCGCTGACTGATCATCAGCGATAGCGCCATCCTGATTCATGCTGTGATACAAAGATCCGATTTCGCGACTGAATACGCCTTCGGGATCTCCATCGTCAAGCATCCGGATATACGTATATAGGTCATCAAAGTTCTGATGAATAAGGTTTGCGTAGCGTGAGTTATTCTTTTCGGCGTGTTGAGCGATATATTTTGCGCGTTCAGCAAGGTTGGGCTCATCACTAATTGCACGCTTTGTTTCATCAATAGATCCAGAGTGCAGGCCGGTAAACGTTGCGATTCTGGATATGATATCCTTAACCGCGCCATCGCGCTCCGACTGCTTCTTATACTTACGCAACTGCTTCTTTGCTGCAGCATCAGCGGTGCGCCTAAGCTCTCCGATAATCTGCTTCTGGTGGCCGATACCTTCGGGCGTCTTCCCTAACTCGGCAAAGGTCATCCCGAATCTGGCCTTGGCAATTGCATCGGTATAGCTTGTTGGAAAGAACTGACTCTGTCCGGTGATGTTCTTTTCTTCTGATGCCTGCTGTGCCACCTGTTGTTTCTGCTCAAGGGTAAGAGATTCCCAGTCGGCTTTGTTGGAGGTTTCCTTTCCGAGGATTGCGGCCACTGCGGCCCTGCGGAAGTCTTGGCCGGAGAGGTGAGCCGCTTTCCATAGTGTTCCGCCTACGTTCTCATCCGTATCTTTGGAGAAGTTGGCGGATTCCATCTGGAACATGCGCTGTGACTTACCCGGCACATTCTCATGGAGGTCATTATTGATTGCTTCCCCTATGAGTTTATGGATCTCTTCTGGTTTTGTTTCTTTGAATGCCTTCTCAAAAAAGTCACGGGTTTCCGGTTTGTAGTTTCCGCCATCCTGCTTGGTTGCGGTTTCGGATAAAAGAATTGTTGAGTCAAATACGAAATCCTGATCAAGCTTCTGTTTCGCTGGACGAAGGCGCACCGCATTAGCAGCATCCATCTCCGCGCTGTCCGTTATCTCATCCGGAACCGCATCTTTGTACTGATCATAGATTACATTCATCTCATCCACAAGTGATGTGATCTTATCAGCATCCATCTGAGCGGTAGCGATTGCTATTTCTTTTCCAAGTCTTCCCATCTCCGTGACAGGCTTATTGTGCTTTTCGTGTGCATCGATGTATTTGTCGAGCAATGGCTGGATGCGCTTCTTGTTTTTCTCGATGATGGAGTTGATCTCATCACCATGCTTCTCACGAAGCTCATTATAAACTATGTATCTCGGAACCCCAGGCTCTGGATTCTGATCGCGCTCATACAGATCTGGATGGTTCTTGATCGCCTCAAATTCGGCAGCAACTCTAAACCCGTAATCCCATTCCTCCTGAAGTCCCATGAACCCTTCTTGTGGATGAACAAGCCTGGTTATTTTACGCATCTTCTCTCCGAATCCAGACATGCCAATTCCATGAGTTTCCTGCGCACGGTGAGATAGATCACCCATATGTTCCAGTAAGTCAACAAGGTTTGCGGGTGCGCCCATCTTCTGAATGCCAAGAGTTGTGTGCATCATTTGATTCTCTGGCTCCATGCGCTGGGTGCCGGCGGCTTCGTTGGCCGCTTTATCATCAATAACTTCTGAGAACTGCATCTCCGTCTGTGTCTTACTGCGAGCATCTACATTCTTTGCGGAGTTCTGCTCGGCCTTGGCGGCATGCGCCTCAAGTGTGGCGTCTCCTTTGAACCTTTCCTGCAACCCTGCAACATCCCCGCCCAGCCACATGTCTGTGCTCTGCCGAATCAGATCGCCAATGGCGCTGTCAGTCATGCCTTTTCTTTTTCCGAACCCACTGATGGCTGCTTCCATACCTTCCGGCATAGGGGCGTAGTTGGAAGAGAACTGCATACTGGAGGATTCCTGTTGTACATTCGCGGCGAACTCTTCTGGATTTACCATAGCCTCATTAAGCATTTCCGCTATTTCATTATCTGATAGTCCAAAGCGTTTGCTCATATCATCGAAGAAATTATTGGCCGCATTTTCAGTTAATCTATCGGCAATAAATCCCGGCTCTGGTTTTTGAGATCCGTCCTCATTTTCAAACTCATCAGGCATATTCCACTTCCAGAACTCGATATTTTTATCGCGGTCATAAAATTCCGATAGATGAACATTATCTTGAAATTCCCTGATCAATTCCGGGGCATGTGGTTGCTTCTGAAATGGAACCTTACCCGCTCCACTCTCCTGCGCACCATCTGGAGCTGTGAATGGTTGTGTGGCATGCATTTCATTTACCGCTCCAAAAACTTTGCGCAGATATCCGAAAGCTTTTTTCTGCTCCTCAGACTCTTCAGAGTCCTGCTTGTTGATAGTAGCCTGTAAAGACACAAGGAAGTCCCTTGCGGCGTACTCGCGTGCCAGCCATAGCTCACGCTCGGTAGAGTTGGCATTGATGCCATACGCCTTATCCAGCGCCTCACGGATCTCCGTAGGTAAGAGCCCGGTCATATCTACATGATGGAACCATTCATGGATCACATCTTCCTCAGTGGCATTCTTGAAGAACACAGCTACACGAGTCTCTGGGTTGTTGGCAGTGTAGATGGCATAAATATCGCCGCCGCTCGATTCTTGAGCGGCATCCGCCTGATCATCAGATAAGATATCTTCAATCATCTCCTCTGCAAAACTAAACTTTTCTTCCTTCTCCCATGAGGTTTCAATCTGCTCCGCATTCGGGTCATCCAGTCTTTGGTAGAACCACGCCTTATCATAATCAGCGCCCTCCTCCAGATTTACACCAACCGGAATGCCGTTGACGTTTGCGATAAATGCGAACTCACTCCACAATGAGTAATCATCGCTGACCCGTTTGAGGGTTGGCTTTTGTGGTGTTATCGGCTTTTTCGGCATAATCTTTCTGGCCTCCCAGAAAGTGTACGCTCCGGCAGGAGAATCTTTATCATTCCAAGGTTCGTAGTTATCCCGAAAATCTTCAGGCTGAGCGTCAAACCAGTCCGCCCATTCAACCATGCGCTCGGCAGGAGTGACCTCTGCCGCCTTAATATCACTTAACTCTGACTCAATCGCTTTGGCGTTATTCTGTTGGAATTGAATGTTACTTGGATGGGATGTATCAATCTCACCATTGGCAAATCGTTTGGCAAATTCCTTTATGCTTGCATCAGAGTCAACGCCATCGGCAACTGAAGTGAAGATGCCGTCTCCGTCTACTTGCGTCTCTGGCGCAACCTCTGCCTCCGGTGCAACCTCTGCCTCTTGAGCGGCCTTTTCCGCTTCGATGAAAGCCTTCATTTCTGCGGCGGCATCCTCCTTGGAGGTTACCCCTGAAGTATCTCCCCCTTGCATCTGCTCGTTTACAAATGCCTCAACCTGATCAGCAGGATACCCAAGTAATAGACCGATTGTTCGGTGTTCATCGGGGGTGATCTTTGGAGAATTGACAAACTCATCCTCGGTAAGTCCTTTTTTCGAGTAAATCTTTTTCAGCTCTTCAGCAACCTCACGTCCGACTTTGTTGTCAGATTTGAAGATTGCATAATTCTCCCATGATAACTGAATTGCCTCAACGCCATCAGGTAGATTTTGCACACCTCTCTCGCCAACAAGGGCCGTGGTCTTTTCGCCCTCAACGACCTTCTGGATGTATCCAGCATCATCCATTGGTATGGATGGATCTGATGGCATTACTTTCGCAGCCAGTTGCTCAACCTTCTTTGCTACCTCTGCTTTGGGTGCAGGCTTTACTTTTGGTGCAGGCTTTACTTTTGGTGCAGACTTTACTTTGGGTGCAGGCTTTACTTTGGGCTCTGGAGCCCTGCGCCGCCGCTGCGTGTCGGGCATACCGCGCAGCGCCAGGTTCATATTTAACCTGCGCTGGTAATCTTTGCGGGCTTCTTTCTCTGCATTTATCTGATCATCAGCATCGTTGATCGCATCAATCTCTTTCTGTACCGATGTGATATCATTCTGCAGCGCACGCAACTCATTCATGCGCTCGTGATTATCTTCCTTTGCGATTTCCTTCTCAATCTCTGACAGGATAATATTTGATACGCCTTCGGAGGTTGTGTTCGCATCATTAATCTCATCCCGGACGGCATCGATTATAGCATCTACAGTATCGAGATCATTTTCCTCAAAGGCTTTCTTGATTTCGGCCCGCCTTTTCATGACCTGTCGATTCTGAAGTAACGCGGCCACACGCCGGCGCTTGGCTGAGTTTTTCCGCTCTTCCACTTCCTTTTGATAATATTCATGAGTTGCGAGGAGGTCTCGAAGTTGTTCCTTTCGAGTGTCCCGCAGCTGAAGCTCGCGCCATTCCATGCTTACCTCTGCAGCATATTTCATAGATCTCTGCACTTCAGTTTCATTATAGGTATGACGCCACTCCTCCGTGCGTGCCATCTCTGAAATAAACGCCGATTCAAGCATAGATTTCTTATCTGCTTGTGCAGATAACGATGATGCATCAGGAATATTTGCCACTAGCTGCATGGCCTTGGCTTTACTGATAGTGGGGTGATTGATCTGAATGATCTCAACAAGCATGCTTCGCATTACATCTGACTCAATCCATGAGGTGTCCTTTCCATCTATCAAGGCCGTGAACATAGAGCCCCCGGCTTTTAGAGTAGCCTTCTGCCGAACCGACCGCATACCAGTACCGGGGCGACCTTTTGGTGCGTTCTCTTCTGCATAGAGGATTCCAGCTTCCTCCGCGGCCCTTTGCCTAAGCTTCTGAATGCGGGTGAGTGCCCTAACCCGATCTAGGTCAGCCTTCTCTTTTCCGGAAAGCGAGCTGTCACTATCAGCTGCATTTGTTTCTGTCCAACCGGCAAGGATTTCATCAGCTTGATCCGCTGTGATTTCTCCATTACTAAGCCTCTCATCGAGAGACGCCTGAATCTCTTCGGGTGTTTCAAATTTTTTAGTTAGCCCAGCGCCTTCTTTGTAATCATCGGTCTGCTCACTTTCAAGCCGTGTCACATCAGGGTCCAGGTCTTTCGCAAAGTCAGCGCCGAGAATTTTTCTATATTCTGCAGCCTCTATTTCATATTGCTTTTTCAGTCCCTCTGCGCGGAACTGTTCGGTAACACCATTTTCCATTTCGCGGAAACCATTGATGTTATCGCGCATCCATTGTACGCGCTTAGCGGGATCTTTGATTGCCCTGAGCTGCTGCGTCTGCTCCGGGCTTAGCTTTGTGTCAGTAAAGAGCGTGTTGAAATCCTCAACATAAGCCGCCGGTGCATTGCCGGTTTTGGCTGACCAGTTAAGCGCGACATTCCGCATTATAAAAGTTACCGCATCAGCACCTTCTTCACCTATGCCTGAAGATAGATCCTCGCGAATGGTGACAAGGGCTTCATCCAGACGCTGAACAGCCGTCTCTCCATGACGTGCAGCGGCTAAAGATTCTGTCTCTTGCATCTCACCGTACTGCTTGAGAAATCCTGACTTGGCTTTATACTCGTACATTCCAGCTACGCCACCGAATATTGCAGCTGTTGGGATAGCCATAAGCCCCTCGGTCAACGCCTGAACAAACTCATCTTTGCCAGTGCTGATGCCGGGACCGTTGGCAATATCTTCATATAAACTTCCGCTCAAAGACTGCACAACCTCTGTCAAAGATTCGTATCCAACACCCTTGGCCCAAGTTCCGATGACGCTCTTTCCGGAAGCCTCTCCGGCAAGCTTCGCTAACTGCTCCGCAATGCCTGATTTCGAGATTGCATTCAATGCAGCTCCGCGCCCAATTTGTGCCTCTGGACCAATGATCTGTTCCAGCAGGGCCTCTGTGCTGGTAGAAAATGCTGCAAGGGCATATTCAGCAAAAGGACTCATCATTCCATTGGATGACTCTTTGATGCCTTCGAGGACATCACCATAGCGCCATGCGGAATAAGTGGACATCTGGCCTACAGTAACTACCGCTCGCGTTCCGGCCGCACCCAGCTTGGCAAGCGCCGCCATAGATCCGCCAACATTTGCGCCCAAAATAGACATAGCCATGATTGGTATTTGTTCACCGACCTGTCCGGCTATGAACTCACCAAAGTTCTGATCCTTAGCCCTTCCGAGGAATCCGCCCTGATTAAGCGATTCCCATCTGCTTATCTTTGAGGAGATATTTTCTTTCAATACAACCTCGCGCGGATCATGCATATCAGCGATAGCTTCCCCGGTCTTCGCCAGACCGGTTCCGATTCTATATGCGCCACGAGCTATCCCGGTTCCGAGTTCACCAATTACGCCACGCGCCTCGCGCTTCATGACGCCGCGATCAATCGCTCCGGCCACATCCTGAAATGCGATATCTGCGGAATGAGTAATTTCCTGGCCCTTTTGCGATCCAGTAGAAGAATCCTTCTCAAGCGCTGAATACTCACCGGCCTGAAATTTATTTCTGATGTCAGCGCTATTGAGTTTTTCCGTGTTTAAACCGCTCATTATTTAGTCCTCATTGCCTGTCCGAGTTCTTTATACGCATTGCCCCTTGTTGATGCCCGAATAACGGAGGCTGTTGGTGAATCAAAGTGTCCGTGCTCTACTAGCCATTCGTGATCCTTGGCAAATTGCCCCGAGAGTACATGATCGATGGTTGCATCACCATCAAGGCTTAATCCGCGAACGACAGCGATATCAACGTACTCAGCCGCCCTCTCAAGCATGGTGTACATTTCTGCGTAATAGGATGTCAAATCATCCATCGAATCGTCTGATCGCATTCCTGATGATGAAAATCTGTCATTAAGGTTAATCATATCATCAAAACCGGTTTTAATCAGAGAGCTGTATGATTCATAAATCTTTGCCGCCTCCCCTGCGCTTCCGGCACCTATAATTGCAGCGGCAAGCTGCTCGGGCTCTGATAGATTATTATACTCCTCGCCCTTGCCTTTTGATGCATACTTAACAGCCGCGTCTTTAATATCCATAAACATCATGCTGGCCATATAATCCAGAGCCTTTATAGGCGAATCAGTTCTTGATTGAATAATCATCTTCCTTGTCTGAACAAGGGCCGCCTTCACGCCTTTGTAAACATCCTGTTGGCGATCAGAACCCAAATCAATCAGATGCTTAATAATCTCCCCGGAGTCATCGCTGAACACAACGCGCTGCAGCTGCTTTTCAAACTCTCCAGCCTTTAACTCAGCCCCGTCAAACGGGTCCCACCAATTGTTTTTGCCAAGATACTCAACAAGTCCCTCCGCGAGTATTGCCCTATTGTCTTTTTTCCGCTTGTCAGCTGACAGACTGGTATTCTTGGTGAGACTATCGACTAAATCTAAAAGATTACTTTGCGCACCATTGAATTTTTCACTACTTAAAACTCCTGCGAGCGCTTCATCTTCATCATCAAGCGCGAGGAGGAAATCATCAGGTACTTTGTAGACCCTGTCCTGCAATGTTGACGGGAACAATTTGAGAGTCTCAGAGTCAACCTTCAGGCGCTTCATGCTTTGGCCGATAACTCTGCTTGCCACATCAGCGTCATAATAAAAACTTGAGGCCGGCGCGAGCGATCCCGGGAGAACAACATCCATCGGTTTTTTAGAAGCCTTCATCGCCTCGTTTACAGCGGCCCTCACATCAGCAGGAAGATTTTCATCATTAATTCCATCAAGAATCTTCTGGCTTTTGATATCACCAACGATGGGATAATATTTTACCGAACCATCTTCTTTATATGCATTGATTGACTCGCTGACAGCAAGTTGAGTGCCGTTGGCAACTGCGGTGCTCCGGTTATAGTTCTTTACGGCAATATTCTGATCGCGATGCATGTCTTTTTGAGCAGCAATGTCGGCGGCATTTGCGGCTATCCGGTAGCTATCTTGCAGGACCCGCTTCATTGCCTCTACTTGTTTTGATCCCGAATATCCATCAGTCTTGAGCATATCTCTCAAATCACCAGATAAGTCCAGACTGCCGGAAAGATTGTCAATAAAAGTTTCGTATGAGACTTGCACCGCGTCAGACCCATCCGACCGAGTTGTCATAAACGTATGGACTGAGGTTTCGTTTTTCATCTCCGCACTTATCTCGGAAGTCCTGGAAAACAACTCGCCATCTACAGCCTCAACACTCGCTCTGGCCTGCTCTTTAGATCGATTATTTACAGCGTCATCAACAAGCGGCTTAAGATTCCGCTTGGCCTGTCCTGGCGTGAGAGATGGATAGTTATTCTGCAATTTAGCGAGAGCAATCTGCTGCAGCTCGGCCGGGCCGGCATCTGGATTATCGCTAAGCAGAGCTGATATATCACTGCGCACATTATTCATGGACAATCTGGCCTGCCCGTTACCGGTGCCTTCAAAATCTTCCCATGTCGAGTATTCTTTTTCGCCCATCGCAACGGTTCCGTCAGAGACAAATCCGCGTATTTTATTTTGCGAGCCAAGTTGATTAAAATAAGCAACATCCTCAGCTGAAGCCGTCATCGGATTAAACTTATTCTTGCGTGCGTGAGAAATAAACTCATCCCAGTTTGCGGAATCACCTCCGGCATTGAGAAAGTTTGATTGCCTTCTAAGAAGATCCTCTTTTAATCTGACAGCGCTTGCTGATTCATATAAACGTTCCTGGGTGCCCTCTCGGACCTTTTCTTTTTCCGTATAAAGATCCAGCTGCCTCTTATCCTCTTGCGATTCAGAGATAGCAATAAATTGTGACAGAATCGGATATTCTGCAGATTGTCCCTCAAGACTGGTCTGTCCGGACGCTTTGAGAATGTTCATCTCTTCCTGCTTCAGATAACTGACAACAGCCTCTCCAGGTAATCCGGTTTTTGCCTCTGCAAACTCGCGAAGCTCGCTGGCCGTTTTAAACTCACCGGAGATAATATCAGAGCGGACCTGTCGAGATGCGGTCCGCATAAGCCTTTCCATATAATCATCAACGGCAGCCCCCGCTTTCCTTCCGCCGCGAGTGTAAGTTGTTGCAATGCTCGATGGAACTTTTTTCCCTTGATGATCCGTATCGTAGCGGACCCTCTCCTTTTTATACGGAGACATTCTATGTATATCCATAACCGCATCAAAATCCTCTGCAGTTGCATTCCCTCCGCGGATTCGTGTGATGGATTGCGTGAGCGCACGCATTTCGTCGGGTGAATAACCGGCAGCTCTAGCTCCTGTAGTTATTGCGAAGCGTTCACCAACAGTCATCTTTGCAAGGCCGGCGTATGGGGACTCTTCTTTGGCCGAAATCGGTTGCTTGTTATCCCCGACGATTACATCCTCGCCCTTTTTTGTTGCCTCTTCCCGCTGAGCCTTTAGAGAGTCTGTTACAGACGCCACCTCGGCCGCCGCTTGTTCCGGGGTTTTTTCTGCAGCACGAACTTCCAGCTTTGACAGCTCGGTTTTTTCTTCGGTCTGATTTTGTTCAGCATCTCCCTGCCCAGCCTGCGCTAATCCGCTATCTGCTCCGGATAGTTTCGCCCCCTCGCTGATTATACCTGCCTCAGTGGCGGCTGGTTGCAGTTGTTTTTCTTCTTCCAGATTACTGTTTAGATCATTCTTACCGTTCATAATTATCTCCGATCTGTCTTGTCGCATAAACTGTGCGCGAATTTCAAATCTATTCCTTCTCTTAAGGTCTATAACTTGGATCTACCTGATGAAGTAGTTGCGGAATCGGGTTTCTGGCAATAGCCTCATTCGCCAATGTATGCCAATCCGCAGACCAGTGTGGGCTGAGATGAATCTCACCTGCCTGATAATCACTGTTTGCTTCCGCGTAATTATCCCATTGCTTCTCGTAATCTTCGATATACATGGTGGAGTGATTACGTGTTGATGTGCTGTTTTTGCGGTAAATGAAAGACGGCATGATATTGTCAGGACCAACCATTTTAACAGCGCCTCGCAACTGCCCGATCACGGCAAAATCTCCACATGACGACACGATGCTCGGGTGCCTCTGATATGCCCCCGCTCTAATTAGGAACCGCTGGCTATATGCATGATTAGTGTGAACCCGTCCCGAGGTCAGCGTGAGACTGCCGTCTTCGCTATCCGTGAACATATTATCGGTATACCAAAGCAACCCCTGTTGCTGATTGGCGATGGTGGAAAATCGATGTGACAGATAAATATCATCATCATCCCATGGGACAATCATCTGTCCCGTAGCTAATGACGCGGCATAATTATATTTGGTTGCGAGATTTGGCGCACGATCATCCATGTTTTTTATCACAACTTGTGAATGATTAAAGATGAGCTTCTGCTTAGGCTCATCGTTTATAATAATCAGTTCCTTCTCACCCGCGTAGTCCTGCATGAGGAAACTCTGCAAGGCTTCCTCAAGCAGTTCCGCTCTTCTGTAAGTTAAACATATTGCTGTTATCTTCATTTTTTACTCCCTAACGTATCCTGAGCCGTCCACATACCATTCACTCGTTCCAAAGGAGGTTCCGTCTGAAATAAGCGGAAGACCATTTGTATTTGGAAGTGTTAATATCGAAAATGCTCCCGTCGCATTGTCATAATGCACCAAACCAGCTGATTCTGGGAGACCCAGAGCGGTTCCCACCTTTCCTGCCAACCATTCATCAGTTGATGATGAATCTCCGTATAACATATATCCATCAGTAGGAGCCGGAACACGGCGCTTGGCCCATGAGACGTCAGTCCCATCGTTCTCTAAAACGTAGTCATTGTATCCGGATATAGGCAGTTTAGCCCAACTATTCAATCCGTCTGCATAAAGGATCTGTCCAATTGTGCATGAAGGCAGACCCGTTGGACTTGTCCATACCGGTTTAGTACCGTCCGTACTTAGCACCTCACCAGATGAACCCATGTCGGATGTTCCTTTGATGTAGCCTCCGCCATCGTGATATACAACTCCCGCATCTACCCCTAAGCCCATGGCAGTCGCGGGTAAACTCTTCAACCATTCATCAGTTGATAACGAGCTTCCGTATAACATATATCCATCAGTAGGGACCGGAACGCGGCGCTTGGCCCATGAGACGTCAGTCCCATCGTTCTCTAAAACGTAGTCATTGTATCCGGACACAGGCAGTGTGACCCAACTATTCAATCCGTCTGCATAAAGAATTTGTCCAATTGTACATGAAGGCAGACCCGTTGGACTTGTCCATACCGGTTTGGTACCATCAGAACCAAGAACTTCTCCGGAGCTTCCTATGTCAGCGGTAATCCACTTGCTATCATTATCGCTGTAATACGTTATATCGCCATCTTTTGGTTCTGACGGGAGTCCCAAAACCCATGTTAGACTTCCGTCATATCCGACAACATGGTCCTCCGCTTTTCCGGACGGAATCAATCGCCCCACAAGCATGCTCACAATACGGGTCAGGACATTCTCATCCTTGATGTCCATCACCTTTTCAAAGTCAGCCATGTTCGGCATTGCATTAGCAAGCTTCTCCTCGTACTCCTCTACAAATTGACCTTCGCTTTTCCTGATATCCTGATCGCTCTCGATTTTCGCCTTGATCTCTTTGTATTGCTCAAGTTCCTCCTCAGCCTCTTTTTGTTCGCGCTCAGCAATCCGCTCACGCTCTCGTTTATCGGGCGCGGCATAGGAAGCCGATCCTTGGGTGGAAGAGATGCTGTCGCTTCCTCTTCTGCGGATTCTATCTAACCATTCAAATGCCATATTGACTTCTCCTGCTAATCTTCTGTGTCGCCTTCTTCCAGGGGATCTGGATCGACTACGGGTGTCCCTTCTATTGTTGAGTCAGGATAGTCAAATCCATTACTCCACATCGATCCAACGGTGTTTCCGTAATTCGGTGCGTTACCTTCATCTTTTGCCCATGGACCTGTGATGGTAACCAATTTTATGGCTGAATATAAAACCCGATTAAGCGGGCGGCTGATTTCAACGGCAGTTTCTACCGTAGCGGCTGATTCAGAATCCTCCACTATACCCTGAATAGCCCCTGCTTTGGTAAGATCCTCGTTGGTGGGTTGACGAACAAACCACTTCAGGTTTTTCTCGCTTGCTGCCACGCGGTACTCTGTGAAGAAAATTGATATATAATTTGAATTGATGTTTCCGACATATTGCCCGGGCGGGAAACTATCACCATACTGGTCGGCAAACCCGCTATAAGCCGTTCTTATGCTGCGCTCCGGCGTCTTTGCTCCGCCGCTGTAGAACCATTGATCGACTGTACCGTATACATCAAATTCATCCTTCTCAGGCTTATCCATAGGGGCAGTGATTTCAACCTCATACAGATCATATGAGATGACCCCGCCCTCAACCCGTTCGCGCTCGGTTTCTGTCCGAATCAGCCGCCTGCCGGTCAGGGCGTTTTCGGTTCCGTCAGCAACAGTGTCCCATTTCTCCGTGGAAGGATTCCATAAAACAGATACATAACGGCCAAGAAGGTCCTCTTCGTTGGGCAATGTCTCTCCGCTGACATGCCTTATGAGTCTTTTTTTCTGAAGCGGCTCTCCGTATTCTGTATAGAAATCGCCATCAGGTTCTTCCGTATTCCCAGCTGTCCATGAGATCTCGATCTCAAGATCGAACAGTCGGTCATCCTCGTCCCGCATACCCCTGCGTAAGACAACTGTACGGCCCTCAACTACCTGCTGCAGGGTTCGGCTGGTTTCCGTGTACGGTGCCTCGTCGATTTCGCCGTCCGGCTCAAACCTGATGGTGGACATCAGTTCGTCTATAGTTAGATTTGTGGTTTCCCACTTATAATAGTAGCCTCTGATGATTGAGGGGGTTGCTTGGTATTTAAAATAGAGTTCTGAGTTTGCCGCATCTGACAGCATGAGGAAGATGTGATGTGAGCCATCATCCTGTACTTCTGATCTCACACGTCTCCTGTACCAGGTTCCTTCCAGGGTTTCATCGAAGCATACGATATCTGTGAAGGTGTCTTGATTGATCTGTTCACAAATGTCATGCGAGGATGATGGAGATACATTTTCAAGCCTCAGTATCGGCTGCGCGTGATTGGCATGATAGTAGTCGGATGTTGCAAGTCGGAATTTTGAGAGATCAACAGTGACCTCACTGATTGCATCAAAAGTGAATGTGCCTGTCCATGCACCTGTGCCTGTATATGTCCCGCTTGCTTCGTCAAAATAATTATCCGGCGTCTGGCCGAGTTCGCTTACTTCCGAGACAATCCATCCATACTCGCTATGATTCCACTTGGCGTATGCATCCCCTTCCGAGTAATGGACCGTCTCGCCACCGTATTCTATCCCTGAATCGTAGAATTTAACATCGGTGATGTCCGGGACTGGTGAGGATGGGTTTGCCACCTCAAGGCTATATGTCCGCACCGCAGTGGTCTCATGACCTTTTGCGAGCGTCTGAATGATGTAGAAATGTTCCCTGCCATCCTGGAATTGGCGGTATACGCGAAGGGCCACATGGCGATACTTACCCTCGTGAGTTTCCGTATCCATCATTGGATCGGTTACGGTCCACTTATCTGAAGGGAGAGATGCCGGATCAAAGTCTGATGGTATCGCAGCCGCAGTGTGGTATTTTCTCAGAAAGGCTACCGCGAAATCAATTGCATCAGAAACCTCAAGACGGAAGACCCTGTTGATTTCATCATTACCGGTTACAACGCCAAACTCTGACGGGAATGACCCGATTGATTTTGCAGAAAGCTCACTGAAAAAATCGCTGCATTGCCGTAGTTGCTCTTTGGTAAAAATCATTATCCGCCCCTTACTGTATACGTATCAGTTTCTGCCGACCCCATTCTGAATGGACTGCCTTGTGCGGTGGTCGGTCGAGGATGCACAAATTGCTTTGGCTCTTTCTTTTTCGCTGCTGCCTTGGCGTCCTCCATTTCTCTCTTCGAGACCGGGCGACGATCCTTTGTTTCGGGAAGCCGCCTTATTGTCAGTAATTCTAAATAATCCGGATAAGCGAATGGGATTACATCATCATCTTGTGTCAATGGGTTTGGATAGGTCCAATAAAATACATCATATGTACCGGATGTAATTTCCTGCTCAGAATAATCCACAAAACGAATGCGCGAAGTTGCTTCGCGGTAAATCGTGACAACAGAGTCCGTCTCATCAAATGGATGGGTTCTGGAAATGTTGAAAGTGGCATCATAGTTCACTGACGTTATATTATAGTAAAAATCCCCATACGTTGGGTTTGTAATGCACACAACGTAATCAGAAAAATCATCGTCAGAAATCGTTTCAACACTGGACTCTTCAATACTGCCGAATGTCAAAAATAACCATTTCCAATCTCCAAGGCCCTCTCCGTTACCGTCAGTAATTACAAAATAACCATCCGGAGTAACCTCTCCAACATCGGCAATTTCTGTAATAATCCATCCGAGGGTAGCGCTATTCCAGTAGGCTAACTCCTCGTTTTCTCCATAGAAAACTATCTGACCATTATTTGTCAGACCAGAATCATAAAAGCGCACTCCAGGCAGTTGCGGATTAAAGAGTGTTGATGGAACAGGATAAATGACCAGCTTGCCCTCCGCGTCCACAACCGGATTTCCTCCGGCGTCAAGTCGGGTATTATAAACTGTCTCTCCAACCTGATGTTTATATAAGTAAGCGCCCTCAGCAAGTGATACCATATCATCGCAGGTCAGAACACTTTCGCCCTCCGAAATTGATCCGGTTGATTTAAACGGCAATCCAAGTTTTGAAAATGGTTCATATTCAATATCAAGATAATATCTTCCAACTTCCTCGTCACTTCCGACTGACCCCTCTCCGCGCTCCCACATGCGACTGCCATCTGAGGTATCTCTAACGACTGATATTCCAGCCATATTTGACGGGAGACGACTCTCTGGCCCAACCGTGATCTTTTTCATCAGCTGCCCAATTGGAAACATTCCTGCAATACTGTTCGCGCTAATGTTTGTGGCATTGATTATCTCATTTTTTTTATCCACAGACTGCCGCGTGCTCATGGCATGCATTACGCTGTTGAGATGCTGCTTAAGTGTTCTCATTAAAATCTCCTTTAGCGGGTATTTTACATAAACAAAAATTGATGGCAAGAGTGCTACGCACCGATGTCACAAACTCGGCCCCGTTCCCGAATTATAGCGGCAATTATTCTGTAAATTAAAAAGACCGCACCGCTTATGAATAAGGCGGCAACGATGTAAACCAGGTACTGTACCATTTCAGCGTCAGCCGCCAGTGTTGCATACACACTTAGACCAGCCGCTCCGCCGATGATCCCGGCCCCTACCTTCCAGCAATCTTTGGCAAGAAAGGACAGGATCGGAATATTGATGAAGCTGACCACAACAATCGACAGACCAAGAATATATGTTGCCAGTGCCGTTGTATGATATTTCTCATACGTTTCCCTGATAAGCTCCTCAAGAGCCAGAGACGCCGCGTTGTCGGCTTGGTGGTTGATCGCATCGAGCTTAGTGCCGTCGGACACATTAGGATTGCTGACAAGCCCGAGGGTGGCGTAGTGAAGCGTTTTCTGTACACCTCTTCCAACCGGAGTACCGCATCCGGTAATAAGAATCAATAAAAGAAGTGTTACAGAGAGCCGCATTATCCCGCCTTCTGCTTTGTCTCGAAATGCGCACCGATACCTTTACCGGCGAATCCGGCACCGAGGAATGTTCCAACCATAAGGTTGACCTCGACCAGACTGAGACCTGTATTTTCCGTGGTCGCAATAATGTATAGCCCAATGAAGCTGTAGGCAATTGCGGCTACGATGCACATGAACATCCCAACTCTAGTGGAGCTAGTGGTTCCATCTTTACTTAGTATTCCATTAAACATATTCAACCCTCCGGTATTGCTTTATTCCATCCTCGGGATCGCCCGAGGTCTACATCCCTTAACCATTCCCTCATATCATTATCACGTTCGTGCAGAGCATCTCGATCCGATTTACTTTCAGATGCCTGCTGTTCAACTGTATGGATGCGTTGGTCTAAATCCCTAATATCACCTGAATGCGTATCTATTATGGCGCGGTTTCTTCCAAACGCCTCATAGTCTTCGTTCAACTGGAGGATGCGAGCCATCAACATGTCCTTTGTCTCTTTCCCTGTCTCACGCACTGGCCGGACGGTCATTGTAACAAAAGAAACAAGACCACCGCACAGGATGGTCAAGAGGACGATTACCGATACAATCAAAGGCCAACTGACCTGAGAGCGCTGTTCCACTCTATCAACGCGGTGATGCAGTTCCCTTCCC
>Ga0098052_1000413_pt1 | contig 26990 bp, 10 predicted proteins | sample 15_taG_FD_81591 | JGI IMG/M metagenome (GOLD analysis project Ga0098052, IMG submission 81591) | Marine viral communities from the Subarctic Pacific Ocean - 15_ETSP_OMZ_AT15312 metaG | ecosystem: Environmental > Aquatic > Marine > Oceanic | place: Pacific Ocean | collected 2015-01-18
AATCAAATGGTTGATAAAATTGTGTTCTCGTATAAATTTACGAATCTACCGAACATAGCTGAGTTGCGCATGGAATGCAAAGTGTGGCTAACAACAATTTTAGATAAATATGATCCACATAGAGGTTCCAAGGCTTTTTCTTATTTTAGTGTGATAACAAAGAATTGGTTTATTCACAAGGTCAAAAAGAACACAAAGAGACTCCAGAGAGAAGTTCCCTATGAAGCCGCCGAACTTGAATTAGAAACCAGCTTTGTAGACCCCGGAGATAGTTATTATCAAGATAGGGTTGAAAAAGAATTTTGGTCGAAACTTTGGGGAGAGATAGAATCTTGGGATGTTGATTTTGAAAAAGAAGCAGAACGTAAAGTGTACGAAGCGGTGAAAATAATCCTGTCATCAGTGGATGAAATAGAAATTTTTAATAAAAAAGCCATTTATTTGTACCTTAGAGAATTGACAGGTATGAATACCAAACAGGTAGTAACTCATCTCAATAAAATGCGAGGCAGATATAGAGATTTTAAAAAAGATTGGGACGATGGGAAAATCTAGATAAATTCTAATTATTAACATGAGTAGTAAAAAACACATAGAAAAAGCAATAAAGAACCTAGAAGAAGATCGTGAAATAACACGTGAGCTCCTTGACGATGCAATAAAGTGGCTGGCTGTTGACGACGCAAGACATAAAGACATCGGTATGACACTAGCAAAGTATGTTGAGACCCTACAGAGATCAAATGAACAATTGGTTAAACTGTGCGGCTTGATGTCCAAAAGTGAAAGTACCGATGAGTTAACAGACAAAGATTATGCTCAAATTTTTGATCAAATTCAAAAATTAGAGGAAGAAGATGACAAAAAGCCGTAACCAAACCAGCGAAAAATCAGATAGAGGTTCTTTTTTTAATGATAAAGTAGAACATTTATGGATAAATTTGTTTTATAATAAATTACCTAGAAACTTTGAAGCAACAATTCTCTCTGGTATTCCTGCGCAATCAAATTCCCCAAATGCTGGGGAAACAATCGGTTCCGAATTTAACGAGACCAATGATAATAGGTACTATTTTGTGAGGGTTCGCCCATTGAAAACTTGTGGAATAATAATCCCAGATCCATTCACTGAAAAAAAATTAAGCAAGGCAAAAAAGCTTATCAATATGCACCCTCTTGCTTACATTGCAGTCAATGACACAGTGTATCCTCCGTCTCACGGTGATGTTTTTTTATGTAGATATACAAGAAGAGACCGTCTTGGTATAGCACTTATAAAGAGGCTTAGGACATCGAATAAGTCAATGATAGCAGCGATTTCGAATAGAGGTGCTCACACATTTCACAATAGCAATTCTCCTACGCTTATGGGGCAACCCCCTGACGAATTTGATGATTCTAGAGATCCACTTAAAGAATATGGACTTAAAAGAAAAAGGGGTATCTATAATGGCGCATACATACCAAAAGGAACAGAGGTCCTGAATGGTTATCCAAAATGGGGAAAACATCTATTAGAATTTCCAAATTCTGAATATTGGCAATATCGTAACGACCCAAATAAAAAGGCAACATACCCTGCAGGGACGATCTTAAAGGATGTAGTTGGATCCTTTAATGAAATGGCAAGAGCTTTTAAGGAACATTTTGGTCACAAACTAATATGCTCGGCTCAAAGAACAGTTGAGGGACAGATACAGACTAGACAAAGAGGAGTTGATAAAGGGACTTGCAGAGACATGCAATCCTCAAGTGGTAAATGGACAAATGCAGCCGGAGAAACTAAAGTTTGCCAAACCGCAAAGCCCGGAAGTTCCAAACATGGCTGGGCCTGCGCTGTAGATATAAGAAAAATAGAAGAAAATTCTAAACTCTCCTTTAGTTCTAAAGAGTACAAATGGCTTCTAGAATGGTCTAAAAGTCCGGAAGCTGGCTGGCACAATCCTTCTTGGGCAATGACTGGCGGATCAAATCCTGAGGCTTGGCACTGGGAACCAAAGGCTTGGCCCATAACTTTAATATAATATGATAGAATTATGTCAAATTTAAAAAATTTATTCGATAAAAACAATAGAAGGTCTTGGTTTAATGGTATCAAGCAATCTATTATAATTGAAAAATATTACAATAATCTACCGGAAAACTTTGAAGCTATCGTTTTGTCCGGACAACCACAGCAATCAAATTCCCCAAATGCTGGGGAAACAATCGGATCAGGATTCAATGAGACCAATGATAACAGATACTATTTTGTTAGAATAAGGCCTTTAATGTCAATAGACAACATATTACCAGACCCGTTTTCTGAAAAAGACATCTCCACCGCTAGAAAGTTGATAAATATGCACCCTCTTGCTTACATTGCTGTTAACGACACGGTGCATCCTCCGACACATGGTGACATCTTTCAGTGTAGATACACAAGGAATGACAAACTTGGCTTTCAGCTAGTTGACAGACTTAGGGACTCTGGTAAAAAAATATCTCTATTTGACAATAGATCAACACATCAACAATTTAATACTCTAACGCCCGGTTTGTATAGAGATTCTGATGGATACGGAGAAGATTTTGGTGGCACTGATACTTTTGTGTCCGAGGGTAAAGTAAAGAGTGGAGGATTGAACTTTACTTTCGAAGAATACAAAGAGTTGTCACAACTAGGTGTTTTCGATCCCATATTGACCTTTGTTAGAAAGCGGGAAACAGGACAAGCAACAGAGGTTGGTGGTAACCAATATGATGCTTATAACTATTTTGATTATCCCAATGGAGAGAAAAAACTTTACACTGGCAAGACCGGCCTTCTTGATAAACCCCTGACACAATATACAATCGCGGAAATAAGACATATTCAAGAAAAAAAAGTGATAAAGGGAGCTGGAACAGGAAGGAAGCGAGATGCCAATGCATGCGGTGGCTACCAATTGATTGGTGGCACGTTTGCTAGCGCTATTGATAATATAACTGGTCTTGATACTGGCTTTATTTTTTCAAAAGAGAATCAAGATGCTCTCGGGGTTTATCTTGTTACAAGGAAGAGAGTCACATTAGGGCACTATTTGTTTGGCGGGAACAACAGCATGAAAAGCGCCGGTAACGACCTTGCTTATGAATTTGCATCCATACATTTACAAAGAGCAGCCGTCAGAACAGATAAAGTATACGAAAAAGACCCAGTTACCGGAAAAAGAATACGCCTACCCGACAGGAAAGTTCCAAGACCAGCGTATACTCGATACTATGATGGTGACGGTATTCATAAGGACAAGCCCCCAAACAAAAATCGAGCCGACGAGGCCCGAGACGCAATGAATGCCACAAGAAACTTAATTGCTGGTAATGCTAGAGCAAAAGAATTATATGAAATAGCAAACAATAGGAAGAAGTAATGTCAAAAGTCAATGGATTAGACGATGCAAACAATATTACCTCTTGGACTAGTGATGAAATTGGTAGTATTTGGGCTGAGTATGTTTATAATCAACTAGAAGAAAAATTCGAAGTAATAATTCTATCTGGACAACCAGAACAGTCAAATGCTCCAAATTCCGGAGAAACAATTGGTACTGAGTTTGGTGTCAAAAACGACAATAGATATTATTTTGTAAGAGTACGACCTCTAAAAACAGCAGCGATGGTTATCCCAAGCCCATTCAATACCAAAAACATTCAAGAAGCAAAAAAAATCATTAACATGCATCCCATGGCATATATTGCCGTAAATGAAACGATACACCCACCAGCACACGGAGACATTTTTCTTTGCAGATATACAAGGAAAGACCGTTTGGGTCTTTCCTTGATAAAAAGAATGCGAAGCTCTGGTAAAACAATAACAACTCTAGAAAACAAAAGAACAATGGCAACCCTTCACAATACACAGCAGCCTCAAAGACTTGCGGAAACTCCAAAGGAACAACCATCCCCCGGACCTTCACCAGCACCAAGAGGACCGATGGCTGATAATACCAGCCATACCGTTGATTCAAATAGGTTTTTTATTTTTGGTGACAGTCAAGCACAAAATAGTGCCATGGGTCAAACATTGAAGGAATACATTAAAGAAAAAAACCCAAAGGCTACTGTGAATAGTGTAAGTAACCAAACATACGTTTATCAGGGACGACCAGTGAAGTATTATGCTAATCTATCACCGATGGACAACTTTTATTTTTTTATTAGAAAAAGAAAACCACAAACAATTTATATTTTTCTAGGAGGTAATCCATCTGGAGGCGATCCACAAACGGACTATGACAACACTAAGAAGTTAATAAAAAATCTACGCCAATATTCTAAGCACAGTAATATTATTTGGATAGGTCCTCCTCCGCCTGCAAACCACAGCCTCTACAGGTCGGAAGCAATACCTGCATACACTGGGCCATATGAGGAGGTGCCTTGGACTGAGGTTAAAACCAAGTCCTCTACGTTTTATAGGGGCGACTATATACATAGAAAAGCAAAATCCGATGCAATAAAACAAGCAATAAGCGAGATAGGAGATGCTAAACTTCAATATATTGACTTGTATGGTTTGCCTCTTTTTCAAAGAATCGATAATGGAGGATTATGGGGTGAACCATATGGCAATCCACAATTTACTCAGGATGGCATCCATGTTAAAGGTCAGATGAGAACACAAGCCCTACAAGAAGCAAAAATAATAAAATAAATTATATTTTAAAATAATTATAGTTGAGGTTTTATATGTCTGAAAAGAAAAAAATAGATAATACTGGTGCATACACAGTTTTAAATGACGACGGCCGACTGGTAGTCTCCCAAGGTATAAGCAGAATGCTGTCTCAAACTAACTCTCTTGGGGAATATGTGAGACAAACAGGGTTGTTTTTGACGAAAAAAGATGAATCACTTCCGGTTTTCAGTCCAGTGGGAGAATGTGAATATGTTATATCAAGGAAACAAGGGTCCGGAGGTAAAGAATCACATTCCGGCTCAAGAATTGTTTTGACAAGAGACAATTATGGACACCGAGGGACCGGAATGGGCGGTAAAGGCTTTACAATGTGTGAAGCCATAGATATCGTAGCAGGATCACTATCAGCTGAAAAAAGAAACTACAGCAGTAATACAAAGTCTAGAGCGAATTTTATAACAGATGGAGCAAGGATATACCTTACAGAACGAGGAGATATCCAACACTATTTCGCGGTTGGTAAAAGATCTGAAGCCGTGAGTCTTTCTTCTAATATGAAGTCTGGTATCGGATTGAAAGCGGACCAAACACTTATAATGGGAAGAGAACGTGTTATGATTTTAGCTGGTCTGGCGTTAGCTGAAGGGAAAGACAGAACTGTGTCTCAGAACGAAAATCCAATACCAAAGATCGTCCTAGCAAGAACAAACGGTTCTGATTCACAACCAGCCGTTCTCGGAACCTCCTTGGTGGAATATTTGACGGATATGAAAGATGAAATCCAAAAATTAAGAAACAAGCTCCACGAAATAAATAAGGAACTTACTGAATATAAATATGCTATGGCAACTCACACTCATCAAGGCTTCGGAATCGGAGCCGTTACTACCGTCCCAAGCGTCGAGGCCGCTACTGAGGCAGTAGTATCTATACCAGAGTTTCTAAAGACCTCAGAGGAGACTTTAAGAGACACATACAATTCTGTTATGGCAGACTATAAAAGTGTGGGGACTAAAGACGGTAGTCTACTAGGTACACCTGACAAAAGAATACTTAGTACAACAGTATATATAGGAAAATAAAATGTCTGATAAAGAAATTAGGTCGCTACAAAAAGATGTGTGCAAGCAGATTCCGGAGTTACCTCCTCTTAAGAAACTTTGCCCTAGGTGCAAACCAAACCCGAATTATATTGAACCAGACTGGACGAGTATACCGGGGGAAACTTATTTAAATGAAAGAACCTGTGAATATCAAGTTTGTGTCACAATTAATGAAGTTGGTAAATCAATGGTTTTAGGGTTAATAGATGAAGACCCCAGAGACAGCTTGCCGCCTAGGCTACCTGAAGACCCTGTTGAAAGGAGGAGGATTTTAAGATCTTACGTCCATCCAGCCATAACAATAATGTTGGAAGATCAAGGTAAATTAGTAACAGATCAAATTATTTGTGCGTATCATGAAGGCCCTACGATGGCAAGCTTGAACCCTGAAGATGTCATTTTATTATTGAATAATAACGATTTAGAAGAGTTATATCAATTAATGCAAGCTGATCCACTCACGGATCGATGCAGAGATGAGACAGATACTTTAGAAATGCAAAATTATTTCCCGGAATTCCCTCCGGATGAACCGATAGATAACACTGCTCGAATGGCTCAGATAATTTCTTCCCTCCCGGAAATAAAAAACCCACTCGCTTTGGAATTACACACATATGTAAGAGATTTCTACATTGATCCATTTGACTCAATGTTGAAAGTTCTCATTGCAACTCCAGCACACATATTTGATTCTGTACCTAATGTCCCTACAAAAGATGAGCTAGATAAACAATCGAAAAAATTAATACAAGAAGTTGAATTAGATGTAGAACAATTATACGGCCAAATTAAAAGACTCAGAGCAGCATTGTATGTATATAGTGGGTATCAATCGTATTTTGAAAATGTAGATGGGGGTAATTTAAAACTGTTTTTCAACGATCAAAAATACAAATCCGAGCCGGATTATTATTGTTTATTGTATTCGAATGAAGTCAATAGTTTTTATAAAAGCCTGAGGTCTTTTGCAAAAAAGAATGGCTGGAATATAAAAAGTAACATAAAAAGCGTTGCTTTGCAAAACGCAAGCAAAATTAAGATAACTTTTGACACGTCAGATGAGAAAAATCCTTATGTTATCTCTAAAATTGAAGTAAAAAAGATAGGCTGTTCATATGTCAATATTACCAAAAAGTTTGATAAATTCTTTATTACTAAATCATTAACAGTGGGTCCCAAGAAAACCCCTAGATATAATTCTATAGCCCTAGGTTATATTGCAAAATTAAAAGAAATAGACATTGCTTTAAGGGCCCGGCAATCCTATCCTTGGTTAGAATTTTTAATGAAATTTACTTGGCCCACTATTAAAATAGACTACGGAGACCAAAGTGAGGAAAAAATAAAGGATGATGCTGGTGATTGTGTCGCCAAGAATGCCTTGACTTTTGGCTTGGACATGAAAAATTATATTTTAAATCAATCATTAAACATGGTTGAAATTTTAGATTATGAATATAATAGGAAAGGCTGCTCGCAATTAGAAAGCTTCGAAAATGAACCCGAAGTAACCGAGTTTAAAAAAGATTTTAAAAACGTAGGAAGAGAAGCAAAACAAGAAGTAAAAGAAGTAAAACAACAGCAATATCAAGATGAATTCTTGCGCAAAGACAAAGGTGGGTCCAGCTGGGTTTTTCTTGGCGATGAATGGATGAAACAAGAATGGAATAATGAACAACATTTAAATAAAAAAATAGAAGATTACAAAAAAATACTAGCAGAAACTAAAAAAGAATTCGAAGATGATAAAAAAAAATTAGATAACAAACCTGTAATGTCGCCGACCAGTTTTGTTGATTCAATAGAATGGAAGGAAAATAAAAGCTTTCTAGAGCAAAGAATAGAATACAATACTCAAGCTATAAAGGATATTCCTAAGGCTATTGGAGTCTTAGAAGAAGACTTGATAAAATACAGAAAGTCAATATCCAAAGAAATAAGAAAAGAAAGAAGAAAAGAAGAAAAAGACAAAGACATCAAAAAAGCTAGAAAGACAGCAGAAAAAGAAGCAAAGAAGTCTGCAAGAAATAATAATCACCCTTACGTAAGAAAAGCAAGAGCAGCCGCACTAGAAGAATTAAAAAGTCAAAATTCAATCCTTACTTCGTTGATTGATATGGAAACTTGGAAACAAAAAGGTGGTGGCGGTCTTAAGTTTGATGATCAAATCAGCCTTGAGGATTTAAAAGATAGAATGACATATTGTAGTGTTAAATCTCTAACAGTTCAAGGTATTCGCTGCCTAGTGTCCGGAGTCACTCAAAAAGCAGCATTAAAAAAAATTATAAGAGTTGCTTTGGAAGAAATGGACATTGACGTTTTTGGTATTTTCATAAAAAATCTTCCTCCAGCTTCTCAGGTAGAGTTAAGGCAACAATTTGAACAAGAATTTGGCAACTTACCACTACCATGGGAAGAAGGGTATGATCCGGGATCAATGGACAACACAAACCCTTATACAAAGGCTTTAAAATTGTCCAATTTTGAACGGAAAAAGAAAATAGATTCTCCCAAAGCCACGGCTCAGACACATAAACAACGCAAAGCCGAAAAAACAGTTACAAATTTCATGAAACCAGACGAACTATACATTAATGTTGACCAAGTAGGTCGGGCTCGTGCATTTGCAGAGGGAGAACAAGCTCTCCCAGTTCAAGACGCACTGTATTCTGAAGACAAACGAATGATTCAAAAAGTGTCCTACCAATGGAACAATGACTACCACTTCGACAGTTGGATATCAACTAGAGCTGAGGAAGATCATTTTCGAGAATGGATTTCGAGTCACGGTGAGTATAGCCAAGAATCCTTCGAAGTAGATGGAGGAGCAGCTGATACTCTAGACTCCCCATCACCGACAGAGCTTGGTAACAAATGGGTCAAGTCCGCTTTCGAAAAGTATGGTGAAGATTACGCGACGGATTATACTTGGGATTTTTATGATGTCAATTGGACAACAGACCCGCTAGGCTCCGGAGTTTTATTTAAAGAAGAAGAGATTGAGGAAGAATATGAATGGGGTGCCGAAGAAGTACAACCACTCAACCCCGAACTAACCTCAGAAAAAGAGTTTCAACAAGTTTCTAGAAGACTTGAAGGAATAGAAAAAGAAACCGAATTGCTGGCTTCAGCGGAAGAAGAACTTACCGCGCTACTTGAAGAATCTGCTTTGACAAAAAAATGGAAAGATTTATCTGACGAAGAAAAAGAACAATACAAAAAATCAGCCATTGAAAAGAAAGATCCCCATCATAAAGGAACTTACGGAGCAGCATTGGGAAACATACAGAAACTTATAACAGATGCATATATTAAAAATATGATGGATATGTTACAAATAGATCAACTAATGTCGGTTTTAGAAAGATTCCCCGGGGCTGAATTGTTACCTCGTATTCTAAACAAAACTGGCTGTGCCTCTCAGGGCTTGTTCAATCCCCCTATGGATAGCTTCTTGAGCACATTTGCGCTTGATACTTGTGGTGATTTGGGTGTTGGCCTTGGTACTCCAAAGATGATTAAAAACCCATTACCAAATTTCTTTGACAGAAATGTCATGACAAAATTAAGAAATCAGTTTATTGAAACAGTTGAAAAAACTTGGACAAAGATTTTAACTGATATCTTAATAAAGGTCCTTCAATCAGTTGATGCAGCAATTTGTAAGGGATTTAATGCATTAGCAAAAGCAACCGCCAGCAGTATGGGATTAGATAACGCCATAGCGGACACTTTTTGTCCTGATGGGGACCAAGCCGACGTCAACAATACTAAAAACAAGTTGTTTCAGGCTGCTGGGATAGTACCAGATGGCATTGGCAAAACAAAGATGTCAAATGGTAAGCGAGTCACAGAAGACTCATACGAATGTTTATTCAGGACAATCAATGCAACTACTTCACGACAGGAAATTTTAAACTTATTGGTTGAAAGTAAAGATAAAATGGATCAAAAAGTTTTAAGGAGAATAGCGGAATTAACAAACAGTAAATGCCCAGAATTTGCTTCCGTTTTTGGAACACCAGAAAAGGTAGCAGAAAAATTTATGAGAGTTTCCAATTTTGTTCCTGTTGAGTTAAGAAAGGCCCTTCAAGATGAACTGTCCAAAACAGAACAAGCGCCGATATTTCAGAGCATCTGTCTGACACAAACACAAAAAGATGAATGGGATAAACAAAGAATAAACTTACTAACAGATAAAGGACTTGATGAGGTCATAGCAGAAAAAATGATAAACAACGCTAACCAACGAGCCTTAATTGATCTAGGTAGTTTGTCCAAATTAGCAGAGAAAGGGGTAGATGGATTTTTAGGTGAGGCATTTGGGGGAATAGTAGATCCGGCTTCCCCTTATGATGAACCTTGCAAAAACAAAAACATCGAAAACATATTTGAGAATGAAGATTCTAAAAAAGAAAAAACCGACGCTATTCAAATCCTCTTTGAAATTGTTGAGAAAAAGTTTTTATCTGACATAATAAAAGGAAATAATGGTGTCTTAAATAACATTTTGAGGGACAAGAACAACTTTAGATTAACAAAGCATGAGTTGAGAACAAGTTATCCTTTTATATGGGCCAACTATGCTGACTCTGAAGAAAAGTGGCAATATCGAAAAGACAATGCAAACCTGTGGGTCTCAGAAAGAATGAAAGAGAGTTGGCAAACCGGATTTTACCCTGAGACTGTTGGTATTAGAATGAGAAACGCTCTTTTAGACGACCCTGACGACGATGAAGGAGAGAAAAAATATAGGTTCATCTCAGATCAGCACGATGGAGAGTATAATAAGAATTATCAAATCAAGTTGTTGTTCGAAGACAACCCAGAAGATAAACAATATGAATTTTCTGCAACTTATAACACCACAGGAGAAATGGAATCAAAGAAAAGAATAACAGTTAATGAGACTTTCTATAGAAAATTAAGCAAGAAAGAAGCAGAATCGCTCGGTATTGATCCGGATGAATTCGGCGAAAATCCAATGGTATCTTCCGGATCAACCGACATTTTATATACTGAACCTTTTGATCTTAGCGAATATTCTATAGATGATGAAGTTTCCTATCCACATGAATATGCAGTGTTTAGATCTTTACTGGAAAAGCATCTAGGCCAGCCAATAAATAATTTCCCTTATATCGAAAAACATTGTGATAAAATAAAATCTGATGTTTTCAATTTTACCAAAAATTCTATTCTGAAAGATAAAGATGGGAACATACCAATAGGATTCAAGTTTGGATACTCAGATCAAAAACCAATTACGTTTGAGGACCTCCATTACGTAAATCCAGATGCTAACCCTGATGATAAAAAGACTTGGGTATATACACATATGCCACAAGAGAGAGTACTTGGTAAAAGCGCAACAGAGAATCCAAGAGTTCACTTCTTGGATCCCGCTATTCATGGTGGGTCATATGCGTTTCCTAAAATTTATATTGAACCAGCGACTTACAATGGATGGCTTGGTATGGTAAAGACCTTTATTCCTGAAGTTCAGAAGTGCGAACATTCCGACAATGGTTTTCTAAATGTTACTGAAATTGCAAAAAGAGTCAAAGAAGTAGAAAAAAATACAAAATTTGATAAAAGATTGTCACTGGCCCCTGATTGTAATACAGAAATACCTTTTGACAAACAATTTGCCCCAGCAACACACGGCTTGATGGAAGGAATTGTCATATCGACCATAAAAGTGTATGCAACTGAACTTATACTTCGAACTTTACCGACATTTTGTAGTGTTGAATTTTCAAAATTAAATGTAGACACAGCATTCGAAAAAATGCTAATACAAGAAATGAAGAAAGATTTAACATCCCAAACAACAGTTTGGAATTTAATACAGGGTTACACCTATTATCTTTTGTTTTTGGAACAAGCAGTTCAAGTAGTACAGCGACAAATGAATGATGAATTGATTGATTCAACACCAGAATTAGAAAAAGCCTTCGCTGTCATCAATGATACTATGGAAAGTTTTAAAGCTATAAAAATAAACCCGAAAGAACTCATAAAGAACCCAAAAGCTTATGATTATTCTGATATTTTGGAAATTTTCAAGGGTTCCGCCATCATAGGTTTTGGAGAGGATTTTTGGGAAGAAGAATATAATAGACTGATAAATCCGGAAAGCTATAAAACAGCAGCGACTAAAATATATGCAGGAGCATTATCAGGTTCAGGAGCAGTTGAGGCCGCCGAAGCAGCATCAACCTTTGGCTTGTCCATAGACCCCCTCCGCACAGCAGCTACTGGGATAGCTGTTGGAGGAGCTCTAACAGCTACTGGGATAGCTGTTGGAGCAACTATAGCAGCTGCCACTGATCCAACAATTCAGGCTTTAAACCAGCTGGTTTATAGACTTGGGGCCCTTACTCCTTTTAAAATTGAACTTGCTAGAAGGATTTTTACTATACACAACGTAACATCCTCAGCAGAAGTAATAATGGCTGCCTTGATTAAAAAAGAACTTAGTGTATTAATGAAAAAAATAACATTAGACTTAAGACCAAGACCATATGTTTCTGATATAACAAAATACATGCTATCTAAAAATGGAATAGTAGTGGGATCAACATTAAGATCTGGCGAGTCTGAAATAGAGCAGCCAACGGTTGAAGGCGCAACCGGCTTTGACTATGGCCGAATTTTGGATGTTGTCAGAGACCCAGAAACCGAAAACCCAATCAATTCTTTAATTCTACCAAACCAAGGAGCAGTGGAGTATATTGAAAATCTTCAAAAAGGATTCTTTTATTTAGAAAGGTATGTTAGGGTTTTTGAGAAACCACCAGTGTTCGCAGCACAACCTGAAGTATTCGAAGAGCCGACAACAATAACTGGTCCAACCAGTGAAACGACAGATCCCCAGCCAGACTTTGATATAATAGGGCCCGATGAATATACTGGGCAAGTTTATAACATAAAAGAGTTTCAAGAATTATTACCCACTCTAGGTTTAGACCCGGAAAGTTTTATATCTGATAATTTTGGAAATGCCACTATAGCGGGTCCCGAAATAAAACAGGTCATCAGAGGGACTATCGGAGTGAAATTCGGAGTTAGATTAATATTCTGCCCACCACAACAAGTTCAATATTTCACACCTGATAATTATATCGATGAAAGAACATTCCAGTTCCCTGTTGGTGAAGTTAACGTAGAGATACCAGACGGTTTTCAAAGGTTCCCGGTGACTAATTCTGACTCTGCCCTCCCTGTCGCTGTCTTTGAACAGGACGTTTTCGACAAAAAAATGTCTGAGATTGATATGACAGACGAGAATATGGGCGAAGATTTAAAATGCTATATCGATAATTTGGTTGCATCAAAAGATTTTCAAACTTTATTTGGTTATTGTTTCTCTCCAAAATCATTTGTATCCTTGTTGGGTATTTATACTTATTATGGGTTCTTTGAATCAATAGGTAAGGATATAACAAACATAGATGAAGTGGAGAAAAACCCTAGAAAACTCAAAGAAAAGTGGAAACGCCAAGTGTTTAAAGGTACCAAAAAAGAATTAAGGAAAACCTTCAATTCTATCTATAGAACCGATGATGACGATCCGAAAGAAAAGTCCAAAAACAAAAAAGAGAAAAATACTAACTTTTTAGCAAATCTTGCCCCTTCGGCTTTCTTGAATTTGGATCTAAGTAGTGTAAAGTGGTGGCAGTCTTTAAGAATCGTAGAAGTTCGCCCATTCGACCCAGATGGTAAAGAATGCCCAAATCCATTTCAAAAAGTATTCATGAAGGAGAAATAAAATGACAATATCGATAGCGTGGCCCATGGTCAACACCGGGAACAACATAAACTGGCAGGACTGGCAAACAAAAAAAGCAATAAAACAAAATCTAAGAGTATTGCTTTTGACAAATCGAGGAGAATACCAAAACGATTTTTATTATGGAGTCGGTATCAGGAAAGCTATCTTTGAACCAAACACGCCCCAGCTCAAAGATGCCATCAGAGAAAGTATTTTAGATCAAACAAGACGGTATATGCCTTATATATCGGTTTCAAATGTAACTTTTGACGAATCTGATCAATCTCCGAATTATTTAGGAATTAAAATATCTTATTTTATTAAAGAAACAACAGTACTACAGACCTTTGCGTACTACATTTCCCATGATACAGATGCTGTTTTATGATTAACTTTCCTTAAATAAACTATTTATTTTTTAGAAAGAGGATAATTAATAATGAGTAAATCCAAAAATACACCAATAAAATACACAAGCAGAGAATATAACTCAATCAGAGATGATCTTATTCAACATGCGAAGAGATATTATCCTGATACTTGGAAAGATTTTTCCAAAGGAACCATTAATTCTCTACTGGTAGACGTCGTCGCGTATGTCGGTGATGTTTTATCATACTATTTGGATTACCAAGTTAATGAAAGTTTTTTAGATACAGCCATCGAATTCGACAATATTAGAAAACACGCAAGAGCATTGGGATATAAATACGCTGGCTCTCCATCTTCTTACGGGGTTTTGTCGTTTTATGTTCTCATCCCTGCAAACAGTAATGGAACAGCTCCTGATAGATCTTATTTACCAGTTGTGGCCCAAGGGACGTCGTTTTTGTCCAATAACGGTTCGCCTTTTTTTCTAACGGAAGATGTTCGTTTTGATAATTCAAATAATGAATTCGTCGCGGCAAGACAGAATCCTGTAAATGGCGCAACTACCTACTTTGCTGTCAAGGCATTTGGTCAAGTATCTTCCGGTAAATTCCAAAGAGGAGAGATAAACCTAGCGAATTCTTCTTATCAAAAGTTTAGAAGAATTAGGATAGGCCCATCCAACATTTCAGAAGTTTATTCTGTTGTTGACAGTGACGGAAACAAATATTATGAAGTGGATAATTTAGCTCAAGAAGTGGTGTTTTTAGAAACTACAAATCCAACAGCAGCAACCGATGGTGTGAGAAGTATTATAAAGCCATTCGTCGCGAGCAGAAGATTCACGGTTGAACAGGATGACACTGGAACGTATTTGCAATTTGGCTTTGGAAGTGACGAAGAGATCACAACAGATTCTGGCCTCGCAGAGCCATCAAGACTAGTGGTTAATATGCACGGCAGAAGGTCTATCTCGGATATGACTTTTGACCCTTCTAAACTAATAGGGACAAATAAATTAGGCATAGCGCCCTCCAGAACCATTTTGACTATTACAACTAGGACTAACGACTTTGGATCAACAAATGCTGCAACAGGTGACATAACTCAAATAACAAATCAATATGTAGAATTCGAAGACATTGAGACGTTAACTACAGCTAAAGTCCAAACAATAATTGGATCTCTAGAGGTTATCAATGAGAGCCCAATAGTTGGGAGTGCAGAGAAAATGACAAACGAGGAATTAAAGCAAAGAGCAAAGTCTCACTATTCCTCTCAAAAAAGAGCAGTAACAAAACAAGATTACATCTCGCTATTACACAGTATGCCTAAGAAATTTGGAGCTTTTAAAAGAATAGATGTTATTGCAGACCCTAGTCATACAAACAATAGGATTGCGATTTATGTTATCTCAGAAGCAGCAAGTGGTAAACTAGCGACTTCCGGAAGTAGAATTAAAAGTAATGCAAAGATTTGGCTAATGCAGTATAAATCCCTTAACGACGCAATAGATATCTATGATGCTAAGGTATTGAATTTTGGAATAGACTTTAAAGTAGTTTTGGATCAAAGATTTTCCAACCTAGATGTTATAGGGAAATGCATAGATAGATTAAAGAAATATTTTGCAGACCAATTGTATATTGGCGAGCCTATTTACATAACTAGATTATATAGTATCCTAGGTAAAGTTCAAGGAGTAGCTGATGTTAAAAAAGTCGATGTTTATCAAAAGTCTGGAGGTTCCTATTCCTCAATCATCAACGACTTCGATGAAGTTCTATCGAGAGATGGAACATATATAAAAACACCCAAAAATGTTATCATGGAATTAAAGTACCCTGATGTAGATATTAAAGGAACAATTGTATAATGATAAAAAGATATTACGCTACTGCTAATAACACAATCACTAATGCTTTTCAAGAAGGTTTGGCAACCCGAGGAACAGGTTCAAACTCCGGACAGTCAGATATACTTGAAACATTTACGATATATGGACAAGTTTCTTCATCTGTGTCGGGAATCTCGAAAGAAAAAGCTAGAATTTTAATTAAATTTGATATTGACAAAGTAAAGGAGGATCGCGATAATGGAGTGGTCCCAGCAAACGCGAATTATTATTTAAAGATGTACAATGCTTCGCATGCAGGAACTCTCCCTAGGAATTACGATTTAGAAGTCCTTAGAATTTCAGAAGACTGGCAGGAGGGCCTCGGTCTAGATTTAGATGGATACCAAGATTTAACTTATGACATTAGGGGTTCAAACTGGATCCGGCGATCTGGTTCAACTAGTTGGTCATCGCAAGGAGGCTCCACAACAGGGGATCCCATAACAGGCTCTTTCCTTGTCGGTAATGAAGACTTGCAGATTGACATAACCTCCATGGTCACTAATTGGTTATCAACTAATTATGGAGCTTTAATCCGTATTTCTTCTTCCCTAGAAGATCAAGACGCATCATATTATACAAAAAAGTTTTACGGCAGAGGAACAAGTCATTATTTTAATAAACCAACCCTTGAAGCTAGATGGGACGACTCCAAAAGAGATGATAGGGGTGCTTTCTATGCATCCTCTTCTCTAGCCCCCGCTGCTGATAATTTAAACACTCTTTATTTGCACAATTATGTCCGCGGACGCTTAACAAACATACCTGCCATCGGCACTGGAAATTTATACGTTGATCTGTATTCTACACTTGGCGAAGCTGCACAAACATTGTGTCTTGACACTCCTGCAACCGGAGGGTATGTTTCTACTGGTATCTATTCTTGTTCTGTTTGTATCGATACAACCGCAACAACACTATATGACGTTTGGAGAGCATCCGATGCGGCTGGATCAACTCAATACCACACTGGTACAATCGATGTCAAATCTCAAACAGCCTACACCTATACAGACACTGGGCGATATGTTCTGTCTGTATCTAATAGAGAAAGCGAATATTATCAAGGTCAAACTCGTAGAATAAGGTTGTATGCTAGAAATAAAGGCTGGACTCCCAACATATATACGACAGCCACGGCTGTACCTAATAGTCTTGTTTTTGCTAGTGCGTCTTATCAACTTTATAGAATTGTTGATGACAGGGTTGTGATCCCATACGACACTGGCTCTAACCAAGCTACTAGATTATCTTATGATGTCTCTGGTAACTATTTTGATTTAGATACTTCCGCCCTAGAACCGAACTATACTTATGGTATAAATTTTTCAATCTATGATCCGGATACATCTAATTACGAACAACAGTCATTTACATATAAATTTAGAGTGGTGAAGAATGAGTATTAAGGATTTATTTGGAAAATCTTTCAAGAATTACAGCAGTGCCAGTTCAGATGTAGAGTCTTCTAAATATGTTACGCGCAAGGTTGTAGATAGAGAAACATTCATTCCAAACATTGATTTTTCAACAGCTAGTAATTTTGCAATTTATGGTTCCGCTGAACTTTATTATTCTAATTCCATCAAAAGGGTTTATAATAATTATCCATATGATGGTTCAAACAGGGAAAAAGTAGAATTTCATTTATCATCATCTTATTTAGATCGTTGGATATATGATAGTAAATACCCTAAAACTACTGGATACGTTCATTTGGGCTCGACCGGGTACAACTCTGTCATTACTGATGGTTACGGTGGCACTGTAACTCCGGAGTATATAAGAGTATGGGGAGGTCTGCACACTGCTTCTTCGGGTATGTCAGTCTTGAGTACTAGTTTCGAACAGTCGACAAAATATGATTTAAGTAGAAACCTTACACAAAATTGGAGACTAGACGCCTCCAGCGGCTCGACTGTAGAATTTTGGCTTAAGAAAGATGCTTTCACTTTATCCAACTCAGAAAGAGAGGTGATTCTCGATCTTTGGAACGGTGAACTCTCATCTTCTTCAAATTATGGTAGATTAACTCTAGAACTAACAGGTACATCAGGCGCGTGTTTCGTAGCTACATATCAAAGTGGAACCGCAGGGTTCTATAGACAAACAATTAGTTCTCCAACCGTAACAACTTCATCTTTGACTTCATGGCATCATTATGCCATGTCGTTTTTAAGCGCCGCTAGTGGTGTCACATCGCGTTTCTATGTTGATGGTAAGGAAAACCACACACAAACCATTGGAACCCCTCTGGGAGAGATTTATGGGCGAATAGATGGCTACATTGGCGCCTTACAGGCTTCACCTTCAGGGTCAACTGCAACGGCCTATTCCGGAAAACTATCAGCATCTATGGATGAATTCAGATTTTGGAAGACCAGAAGAAATTCTAATCAAATAGAGGTTAATTGGTTTACCAATATTAATGGCGGCGCAAACCATGACGATGATACAACTAATAACGATTTAAGTATATATTTTAAATTCAATGAGGGTATAATAGGCTCCACAACAACAGATCAAACAATTTTAGACTACTCTGGTCGCTTAGCAAATGGTTATTGGAAAGGATATAGTTCCACGACTCAAAGAAACACAGGCTCGGCTTTTGTTTCCTCTTCTCATTCGCTGGTTGAAATAGAAGATCCAATAATCTATTCTTCTCATTCAAGAGTAGTTTCTCTTGAGAGCGAAATGACACTTTCTGGGTCCCAGCATGATAATTTTTATGGCTCATCTATGTTCAGTTCACTTCCATATTGGATGCAAGAGGAAGATGGCGAATATGAAAATAACTTGAAAAAAATAGTCCAGATAATGTCGACATATTTTGATACGTTACATTCGCAAATTGGAGCCTTATCTGACTTGCAAAACAAAAGATACGTTCAAGAAGGTAACAAGCCCCTTCCGTTTGCAAAATCATTACTCACAAGCAAGGGGTTCCAAGTAAAAGACATTTTCGCGAACTCAAGTGTTTTGGAAGTATTTGCAAACAGAAGCAGAGAGTCAATTTATTACGAGAATAATCTAGAACAGATAAAAAACCTTATATACACAAACATATACAACAATCTTGAGACCATCTACAAAACCAAAGGAACAGAAAAATCAGTTAGGAACTTGATTCGTTGCTTCGGTGTTGATGATGAAATTATTAAATTAAATGTCTACACTGATGGTGGGGTGCATTATTTAACTGATAAAGCAAAAGCAACCTCGTTAAAAAAGAAATATATCAATTTTGATAAGCCAGAACATTTTTCTTCCACAATTTACCAAACATCATCTGCTACCAATTCATTAACATTTATCAGCGGCTCAACCGCAAGTACCAATGGCTCAAGTGCTGCTTTCACACTAGAGGCCGACATAATTGTTCCTTTTAAAAAGAGCGTCGGAACGACAGGGTTTTACAACACTTCCTTTTTGTCTTCGTCAATCTTTGGTTTTCATGAGGCTATAGAGAGTGACCCATCAGACTATACTTGGGCTACCAGTACAACAGCTAGTTTATCAGTGTATCTCGTGCGAGATGTTCTCGAATCCAAGAGGGCTAAATTTGTTGTAAAAAGCCAAGATGGAACAATCGATTTATCGTCCGGTTATATTTCCAATATATATGACAACAATCACTGGAATATAGCATTAAGAATAAAGCCCGATACTTATCCGTATGCTGGTAATGTGACAAACACAACCCCAAATTATACTGTAGAATTTTACGGAATCGATTATAACTTCGACGAGATTCAACATGAAATAACTTTATCCAAATCTATTAGTAATACCAGTGGTTCTGCTTTTTTATCAAATGCAAAAAGGGTTTATGCCGGCGCTCATTTGACAAATTTTTCTGGTGCTGTCCTACAGCAATCGGATGTACAGATAGGTTCAATAAGATCTTGGTTAGATTATGTTGATAATGACACTATAAAAAGTCACAACAAAGATCCTTTCAATTATGGAAACAACAACGTGTTCCGTGGCTCGAACATTTTTGTTATTAATAACAAACAGATTCCATCCCACGAGCTGAGCATACTAAATTGGGATTTCGACACGGTAACGGGCTCTGATTCTTCTGGAGAATTTATAGTAGATGACTTAACTAGTGGCTCCACTGACACAATTTATGGCTGGATCGATGAGGTCATCCGTAGAGAATACAGAGGTAAAGGTGATAATTTTGGTGCATCTAAATCAACTTTTATAGAAAATGAATTTTTATATTCACAAAAGAAAGAATTGCCCGAGATTTCCTACACCAATGACGACATTGTTATAAAAGGTGATAAAGAAAAATATTTTATAAAAGATGATGACGTTAGTAATAACTTTTATATGGTTGAAAAGTCTTTTGGATTAGTTGTGTCCGAAGAGATGCTAAACATGTTCTCATCTATACAAGAGTTTGCAAATTTAATCAGTGCCCCAGTCGATCGATATAGACAGAACTACAAAAGATTAGATAAAGCAAGACAACAATTTTTTGATAACATAGAGGGGGACATAGACCAAGAGAAGTTTTTAAAATATTTTAAGTGGATCGATTCTTCGATTTCAAATATGATTTCTCAATTAGTTCCTGCATCTGTTAGATTCGGCTCTGGGGTTAACGACGTAATTGAATCACACATCTTAGAGAGAAACAAATATCAACGCCGGCCGGGGTTATTAAACGCCGTAGATAACTCAGAAGGTTTTGCAGCATTCGAAGGTTCAACTAGAGGCATTGCTGAATTAACATATAACTGGAGCACCGGTCATGCGCCCCTTGTCCTTAATGATAATAAGAACTGTTTATGGCAGAAACAAAGAAAAGAAAGAGAGGACATCCCAGATAGGGAAAGAATAAGGAAAGTTCTTAACAATAATAATGAAAATAAACTTGCAACTCTTGCAACACCCAATAAATCAACATATCAAGCGTCAGCTTATGCCACTAGAAGGTTATCGAGGCCTTATAAGTTAAATTTTTCTTTTGCCAATTCAATCCACGGAGGTATCAATTTTAATAAACAAAAAAACAGGGACTTTTATAAAACAACCATAGGTATTCATGGGCCAATGAGCACTGTCGGAGCACCTAGAAACATCATCGGCATCGGCATTGGTGCCACCGATGGTATTAATAATAGACAAAAATGCGATGATACCACAGCCCCAAATTCAAAAACTTTTTATGATGCAACCGTTATGGTGGGAAAATATACAGCCGACGCCGCAGGTATCATACCTCATAACGATTCTGCTTCCTATAGCCACAGACTCAAGGCTTCCAATTGGTGGCCGTTTAATTTAAAATCCGGAAGTATATCTACGGGCTATAATAGTGCTATTAATAGTTCATACGTTGAGAATCCCTTGGTTGTTGTAAATTTGCATTCAGACACCACTGACCCAACTAATGAGATTCCAATGCAAGGTCCGTTCACACAAGCTCATGTTGGAGGTCACCAAGGTCGACATGTTAATCTTAATAAGTATGACACTTCTCTCATAACAGAGGGCGGCGGTACACCAGTCAATAATATTGATGACCAATACTCAAGACCAGAAGCATATCGTCTTTTGGTGGGTGACAACCCTTATAATACTTTTACACCTGACGGTGCACTGGGTATTACTGGTCCAGACTATGGATTACCATATCCGAATACGACCCGAGAGTGGGCAATCTATTATCGCGAGGAAAGAATTAAGCGCGCTGTTAATATCAAAAATATCCAAACAACAACTGAGTCCTCTATTCATGGAAATTTTCAGCATAATTATGAAGTTGTTTCAACTTGCGGAGGACAAACACACTTATTCAGAAAATCAGAAAAAAATCTGTTGCCCGACAGCATATCCAATATACTTCCTAAAACAACAAACTATATGACCCTAGTAAGTCAAGATGCCAGCAAAGCCGGCAACGTGTTTGGGGTCGAGGGAAACAATCGACAACCACGAGATAGAGACATCGAAATACCAAGAAATGATTTGACTTCTTCGAAAAGCATAATTTTGAATCGCTTTTCCGCCCCGGGAGGTCCGGAAATTAATTCTAGAGGATATTTGGATGTTTCAGAAGGTGAATACTCCGTATATAACTCCATAAATTATAGAAATTTATCTATTCGAGGTAGTGGGTCCGGTGAGAGTGGCACCATTAGAGTTAACTCGCATGCCAACCGAAGAGAGGGGTTAAGAACCCTAAGAACTCGGCACCAAGGACAGTTTGGAATCGACAGTCAATATGGGGCCGTTACTTCAACAACATATGAAACGGAACCCTCTTATCACAAACAACACCGTAATTCTTTACTTCAGCCTTATATAGTTGATACAATCTTTAGAAAAGCAGTGCTAGCACCTTCCGGCGCGGCGGCAACGACGCTAAGAATGAAAAATGAATCCCCTTTCGGGTATCCTCAAAGTGGAGGCTTGTCGTTTAACTTTTGGATTAATTTTGATAAATTATCCGGAGCAGAGCAATACATTTTTAATGCTTATCAATTAACGGAGCCATCAATAGTAATTTATAGCGTAAGTGGAGAAATTTTCTTTAGAATTTATAACATAGACAGCTCTGATCGCTTGTGGGTGTCAAAATCAACAATCAGTACTGGAAGTTGGCGCTTTATAACAATTTCGTGGTCAGGAAAACACTCAGAGTCTCCGCACATGTACCTAGACGGTTTGGAAGAAGAAATGCTTGTTTCGAGCACTTCAACTCCTGCACCTGTGGACTTAGATCTTAGAAAAAAAGTTACAAGATTTTATCTTTTTGATAAAGGCGGAATTGATCATCGTTATGAATTAGAAGGTTCTCTAGCTAATTTTTCTGTATTTAGTAGCCAGCTCTCAAAAGAGGAAGCAGAGTATTTACAGGAACAAGATGGGATTGCAACCTCTGTCGATGGCCTTGGAGCTATTATAGATTATTGGGAACTCGGTACAGAGCAGGTGCTAAGTCCTTTTTCAGTGGGGGACCCAATAACACCTACAGGGACGATAATACCTTCAACTGTTGGCAACAATAGCCTTGAAACAGAGAGTACGGAACTACTAATCTCTCAAGGTCCCTATGAAATTAACATAGTTGCAGATGAAAGAATTTATGATAACTTAAATTACAATTCCCTTCTCCCTCGTTCTGATTTTCAATATGCTTGGATATCAAATACAATTAGTGGATCAAATTGGGAACAAGGACAAAAACTCAGAGGCTTCTCACACAGAAGCGGAGAAATGAGAATTGTGGGTGCTGGGTTTGCTCCACAAAATGTTGCAACAATAACCTTCCCAACAGCATCAACATTATACGGAGAATAGAATGTCTAAATATTATCAAGATTTTGTAGGGCTTAACACTTTTGTGTATGAACCCGGTGGGTGGACAGAAAGCTATTTACTCGAAACTGGTTCTATGACCTCGACTACAAGGGTTTTGGGATCTGACAACGATTTGACTTTCGGCTCTTCTTTAAACCATATTGGCTGGAGGGATTCTTCAGTTATTGTACTCCCCCCTAGCCCATCAGACCCAAGCCATCTTTCTAGAATAGGGAATTATAAAAATAATTTATTTCCAAAATCTCTGGCTCAAGATGCATCTTTGTTCAATGCTCTTCTGGTAAAAAGAAACGGCCCATATGGTTATCCTTCTTGGAAACAAATCCGAGCTGGCTGCAATCCGCTAACGCGAAAGCAGCGAGCTAATAACATTTTCACATACGTAACAGAGCCGGGTGAATCTCGTGTGTTTCCGTTAAATGGAGGGCAATATAATGTCAAAGATAGGTATGGAAACATAAATGCATTAATAGAGCCCGTAGTAACTGATAGATGCAAGCCATTAGAGTTGGTGGCAGGTATTAAAATCTATAACGAAAACACAAACACTTACGACATGAAAAATATAAAAATAAAGACTTCATTCGACAATGAGTTGGAATATTTTGCTAATGACGAAATCAATAGATACCACGAAACGATAGAGACAACAAGTGAAAATTATGAAAGATTCAAAGATCTCTACTTAGATGGTAATTTAGATGACGATTCCTCTCCTATTGATGCCTTTACGATGGTGACTTACAAACAAACAGTGTGGCCAAAACAACAATATGCATACCTAAACAAAACCAGATCTCGAACTTATTTTGTTAATAAGTTTTGGAGAGATGCCCGAACAGATAGAACAGAGACTGATGTTAGTAATAGATTCGGATCATTAGTACCATCACAATCTATGTGGCCGCTGGATGTCGCGGCAGATTGGGCCACTAGAGGTGCACCTCATTATTACAGCAGTAGATATGTTTTTTATTATACTGGAGCCCGAGCGGGCAGTACTGGTCAAGGCGGCTTTAATACAGGAGAAGATACCTTAGGGGCAAACCCATCTTCATCACTGGGTGGAGCAGGGGTTTTGATGAACTCATACTCACAGTTTGCTCGTGGAGAATACGCTAGCACAAGTGATAGGATTCCAACTTTTAAATCAGAACACCCAGACGATGTTTTATCTTCTTCATGTTTTTACGCCTCTAGACACACATTGAATCCACATAATTCTGTTGTCTCTCCTGCTGGAATGTTGTTGGCGGAAGTCAACCGAGGTGACATAATCGCCACAGGCTCCTTGTTTGAGGGTCTGGCCGCTTGGGATGCCGGTAAACAATCTGGAAAGAATCCGTTTTATGATTCTCACGAATCTTATGCTTTCAACATCAGGTTGAAAGGTAAAGGATATACGACTATACCAGAGTTTAGAATCAATTCTCATGTTGCAACATATCAGACCAAAGGGGTAACTGAGGAGCTAGCTAGTATTTTTGAGATTTCAGGTGCACTTAGAGAAAACACAACAACAGCAACAGACACTGATTTTTACGAGGTCTTGAATACGTCTGAATTCATGAAGAGTTTTGAGTTGATCAAAAGTGATCACAGAGATTTTGCTGCTCCTTCTGTGTTAACTCTGAGATGCAAAGCTATTAAAAAATTCTTACCATACGAGGGTTTCTATCCAGCACAAAGAACTGTTCAGATTTCCCAGCAGTTTCGATCCTCATATGAACAGTATATAAAATCATATTCCTATACAGGTTCAGTGATCAGTGAGAATTTGAATTATGCACATCAAATAATAAGCCACCCCTTGTTTGCACCGGGAGTCTTATTTAATACAATAAAAGCCGGTGTTGCTTGTGATTATCCCATAATATACGATAGTGATAATTATGGAACAGGATCTTTTTCTGGTCCTTATCAACAGGGTACAACAAATAGAATTAATATTTTAGTTACAGGTTCTAATCTCGCTGGGTCATCAAGTGCACTATATGAGTCTGTTTTTTCCACAAGAATTCCTTTCGAGGCCCTTGTGGAACCAGAAACTCACCTAGCGAATCAAGAGATTCTTTTAAACGAACCACACCCGTTTAGTTTGGGAGAGAGGAACTTAACAGCCAGATGGGATGGGAACGGCAATAATCTTTATAAGAAAATGATTAACAATTTCTTGGCAGAAGTGCCGGAATTTTTTCTGAAAAATCAAAGTTTCTCATCTCTAACTTCAATAGAATCGTCTGATCCTAATTTTGGTAATGCACAATCTGGATCCTATTATGTTATGCGCGTTAAAATGTGGAGATCACGAGATCAGTCTAACGATCTCTTGTTTGGGCTAAACAATAGTAAGGTTGCCCCACCACAAGATTTATATCCCCGGACCGGCCTCCGGGAAAATTTCACGATGTATTCTAGACCAAGCGCTTTTGGTCCACCAACATGGGGTGGTGGCTCAGGGTCCTTTGACAGAAACTCGGTGACACACACCTTCTCTGGCTCGGACTCAATGCACGGGTATAATTTTCCATACACTCCTCCATACTATAACGGAGAAGCATGGTGTGATTTAATTTTCAAAGCGACTGAGAGCAAAAAATACACGTTACAAGAAATAATGAACAAAGCAAAGGAATTCCCTTATTACTCTAGGTTTTGGTGGCCGGGGGAAAATGATGCGCTTAGAGATTTAGTAATGACACCAGAGCTGAAAGCAGCACACGGCTCTTATACTGGCATTTACGAAGATTATGGCTCATCCCCTTGGAGATCACTCCCTGAGTCTATTGCTGGTACTAATACTCCATCTAGTGCTGATTGGGAAAACACATCCATTGCCGGATGTTATTCACTTAGAACAGATGGTACCACAGGCCCTCAGCACCCCTCTGTTTTAAATTATAATGCCATGCAATTAAACTCTTCAGTTAACATTTTTGGAAAAGGAATTATAAAGAAAAGAAACTTAGATTCTAGTGGAATCAGTGAGAGAATAGAGGTTTTATCTGATACGACAAACGATGCAAAATCTAGATGGGTCATTCAAACAAAGTTTGAGACTCCCATGTTAAATTTCAATAAATATACGGACTTATCCCAAAACGATTGCACTTCACCAGCATTTGGTAGAGAATCTGTCCCTCGAGGAATGTGGCACCAACATGGTGAACTTCCCAATAATAATGAAGGGGTCTACTTGCAAGTAGGAGATGTTCCGACTAGTTGGCTGGAAGGAGCTCTCAATGTCCCTAGGAAAAAAATAAAAAGAACAATAAAATCCCTAGCAGACCTTTGTGGTTTTTCGAAGGACCCAGTGAAACTAGGAAAAATAGAAGAAGTTAGGCAAATTTCAGAAGCCGTTGTAGCAGTACCTTTTATTGAAAAATCCGGAGTAAGACAGTTTTTCACAATTCCTAGAAAAGATATAGATGATAGCTTGTCTGCCTCCGAGAGAGAAATCGAACCAAATGTTTATGTTGCTGGAGGACCTCCTAAAGTGGGAAACTCAGTTATAAACATGGTAAAAAAGATACAAAAATATGTATTCCCACCATCGATGGATTTTGTCAAATACGATCAGATTCAACCTTTTGCGATGTATATATTTGAGTTTACGCATAACTTATCTAAACAAGACTTGTCTGATATTTGGCAAAATTTACCACCAACAATTGGAACTTCATTTGAGGAGTCTGAAAGTGTAATAACCCATGAATTGTTAGCGAAAGAGTTGTTAGGTGGAGGATCACAAGTTACTGACGGGAAAATGGAATCTGACATTCCCGGTAACGAGTTGTCTTCTGAAGTCCAATGGATGATTTTTAAAGTTAA
>Ga0098052_1000414_pt1 | contig 26922 bp, 32 predicted proteins | sample 15_taG_FD_81591 | JGI IMG/M metagenome (GOLD analysis project Ga0098052, IMG submission 81591) | Marine viral communities from the Subarctic Pacific Ocean - 15_ETSP_OMZ_AT15312 metaG | ecosystem: Environmental > Aquatic > Marine > Oceanic | place: Pacific Ocean | collected 2015-01-18
AAGGACCGACTGGTGCAACTGGTGTTCAAGGACCAACTGGTCAAACTGGAGCCACTGGTGTTCAAGGACCTCAAGGAGAAACTGGTGCAACTGGTACTCAAGGTAATAAAGGTGACACTGGAGCAACTGGTGTTCAAGGACCACAAGGAGAAAGGGGAGCCACTGGTGCAACTGGTGTTCAAGGACCAACTGGTCAAACTGGAGCCACTGGTGTTCAAGGACCTCAAGGAGAAACTGGTGCAACTGGTACTCAAGGTAACAAAGGTGACACTGGAGCAACTGGTGTTCAAGGACCAGCTGGTCAAACTGGAGCCACTGGTGTACAAGGACCAAAAGGAGCAAATGGTGGAGTTGGTGCCACTGGTGTTCAAGGACCATCAGGTATAACAGGTGGACAAGGACCGACTGGTGCAACTGGTGTTCAAGGACCAAAAGGACCACAAGGTGAAACTGGAGCCACTGGTGTTCAAGGACCAAAAGGTTTAGGTGGTGCAACTGGTGTACAAGGACCAGTTGGAGCTACTGGTGCCGGGGGTGGTGGCGATTTTACAGGACCTTGGAAAACACAGATAGTTTCAAATGCTATATCAATCGAAGGCCCTTCCGCCACTAGAAGTTTCTGGGGTGGGGATAATATAAACAGTACTTCAGCTCCATCAGCTGGAGGTTGGACTTATTGGAATTGGTCAGGCGGTGCTTCTAGCTGGAGTATTGGCACCACTCTTACTCAAACTCAACTTGCCAAACATGGAGTTAAGGCAGGATGGACAAATGAAAATGCAGACGACCACCATCTCTGTTATACTATTACCTGCGATGTTGGAGGTTCCAGGTGGAATATATCTGGTTCTGTTTATGTACTGGGTTATCCTTGTGCGAAGTCAGGTACTTCTTCTCAACTGTGGGAGTTTTCTCAATCATATACTCTGAGTGATAAGACAGACCCAACATTGTGTGATGCATTAGAGATGACTGATGGTGATAATGAATATGATGCATGTGATTATATCATTATAGGAATATCCGTTACTTCGGCTTCAGATGTGAATTATCTTTACTTTAACTATACACTAGCCGGTGACGTTGGAAGAATATCACCATAAAATAATGATGAGAATAATTAGATTTATAAAAGCATTAATAAAGTATATTTTTATCGGTAATCGAGTAGATCATACTGTGCACAATACGAGATTAGAAATATGCTCCAATTGTGAAGATAGGTGCGGTAAAAAATGTTGTGTATGTGGGTGTTATTTAAACAAAAAAACAAAGTGGTCAACAGAAAGTTGCCCTAAAAATAAATGGTAAATTATGGGTTGTGGTTGTAATAAAAAGATTAAGAAAGAAAAGCCAATCTCTAAGGCAAAACAAGTTTTGAGAAAAATGTGGCAAAACAGCCAAACAACAGCCAAACCTTTAAATGTTAAAGAAATAAATAAACCATAATGAATTTGAGCAAAGTACTAAACGATAAGACATCATGTCTATTTACAGATAAACCTTCATGTATAAAGGAGTTAAAGGAATTAGCTGCTTCACTAGGTGATCGTGATGTTATATTAAAAAAGGATTATAAGAAAGTTAAGACTGTTATTAATGATTCTGCGTTAAGTAATGCACAAAAAATAAAGAAAATTAAATCCTTGATCAATGGCGGAAAATAATCAAAATGGTTGGAATGAATATTCTAAATTAGTAATTGCTGAATTAGAAAGATTAAATGATGGTATAGCTAATCTTAATGTAGAAATACAGGATCTCAAAAGCCAGATTGCAGAGATGAAAGTTAAAGAAGATTTCGCTAAGGAGCTTTGGAAATGGAAACAGGCAGTTGACGAAGTTGCAAGTCCTACACAACTAAATCAAACAGTTAAAGATGTTCATGATTTAAAAACATTTAAAACACAAGCTATAACAGTATGGCTTGTAGTACAGACATTATTTGGTATGGCTATAGCTTTACTTAAATTCTGGAAATAAGATATTTATAATATGTTAAGAAAAAGATTTGAATTAACTTTCAGATCTTTTTTAGTTTTGTTATATTTAAATAAATAATAAAATAACAAATATGATAAACGATTGGTATGATTCAGATCCTGAAGATGGCTTTAATCCACAAGACCATAATATTGAAATGGATGAAATAGCTAAAATGTATGCTATGGCAGATATGAAAGAAGACAAACATATATGGGCAAAAGAACAAGCAGAAAAGTTTTATAGTGACTTTGACAACCTAAGTATAGAAGAATCTGTACTAGCGGTAAAGTCTTTAATAAAAACGAAAAGCGTTACTTTATCCGATACTAATGTTCTATTAGATAATATGATTCAAGTATTTCAGGATGATGAGGAATATGAAAAATGTGATATTTGTTTAAAAATTAAAAATGGAATCAATGATCGAATTTGAATCTACTAATTACGAAGATCTCGAAGAAGAGGCTCGCCATCGCGCAGTAGAAGTATCAGTATCTATTGTTAAAGCTATATGTAATGGTTTGGATGCAGGTGCCGATGTAATAGCTTTAGGATTTATGAAAAATATAAATCTTGATATTAATGTAAATAAAGATAAATATCTTGAGGCACTAACATTAAACTTACCTCGCGTAGAAGAAGCCGAAGAATTTGAGTTATGCCAAAGAGCATCAGTATGGATTGAAAAACTTATCTTAGAGCAAGAATATGAGCAGTAGACACACTCTACTAATATCACCTAATGTTTAATAATCATTTAAAATAAACCTCATTACAATTAATTTAAATTGTTAATAACTTTTTTCATTTTTAGAGAAAAAAGTCTCCCAAAAATTTTTATTTCCCAATTATTTTTATTATATTTATAATATAATTATAAAACGGAAAACAACATGGATAATACATTCTACAAACAAATCGGAGACTACAAAACATCAAAAGACCCAGTATTAGGTAACCTAAGATTGGTCGTCCACCTTGCTAAAAAATATCAAGGTATGGGGCTAACTTTAGAGGATCTAATCCACGAGGGTACAATTGGATTATGCCAGGCCAGAGATAAATGGGATCCTGCAAAATCAAATGGTGCAAAATTCTCCACACATGCATCATGGTGGATCAAGGCAACAATTCGCCAAGCTCTTAATAACAAAAGCCGAACAATCAGAGTACCGGCTCATAAGACTCACCTTACTGAAGAAGCACCAAAAGTATGCGTATTAGATGATTCATATCAAGGTTCATATCAACCGCAGATTGAATCTGATCATAATGAATCTCATATGAATCATACTATTGCAGGTTTACTTACAAAACTTAAACCTAGGCATCAAGAAATTATCAAAATGAAATTCGGTATTGGTTGCCACGAAATGAAAACTTCTGAAATTGCAAAGGAGCTAGGATTAACCGTACAGGCAGTAAATGGAAATATTCGTAATGCACTCAAAACAATGAAAGGCTAATATGATACCACGAATAAAATTATACTCCAAAGCATTACACCCTTTGCTTACCTGGTATTCTGAAAACCCAGAAGATACAGATACTAAATATGCCATATCCAGAATAATAAGATTTTCATGTGATAACCCAAGACAACATGGAATTCCTTACATGTATTCTTTAGGTGCATTAGAAGAAGCAAAGAAATTAAATATACCTAATCCTGAAGAAAGATTACAATGGGTAAGATGGAATCAACAAAAACATAAAAGTGGTTTACGGGATGTAGGGCGAAAGAAAGGGATATTTCACCAAGAACATATCATACCAGTTTCTCGAATAGCAAAAGAGCTTTATGCCTTAGATAAAATAACAGTTAAAAATATCCACGACGTTTTAGTCAACAATCTTAAAATTGCATGGATACTAAAAACTGAACAAAAAACATTAGATGCCGTATGCAGATCCGGTATAAGAACTCCAGAATTATTAACCTCCTTAGATATTCACATTAAAGGATTTAACATTTAAATATGCCAGAATTAGCTGAACTTAGATTAACCTCTGATTTTATTAATAGATCAACAAAAGGTTTAAAATTTGTAAACATCAAGAAAAATCCAGTACATAAAGGTATAGAGATAGAACCTCCATTTGAGTTTTTTAACATTTCATCAGAGAGTAGAGGTAAAGAACTTATGATCACTATGAGTGATGATGATTCAGATAAAAAGAAACATCTTTTAATGACAATGGGAATGAGTGGACATTTTGCTCATACCAACACAGGTAATGAATTAAAGCACTCTCATCTTATGTTTATGACTAAAGATGGTACTACCTTATCATTCGTTGATGTTCGAAGATTCGGCAAATGGAAATGGGTAGACGATTGGTCATCTAATCGCGGTCCAGATCCCACTAAAGAGTATGATGCTTTTACTGATAATATTATTGACAACTTGCATAAAGCTGCGTTCAACCATCCTATTCACACCGTACTAATGAACCAGTCATACTTTAACGGTATAGGAAATTATCTCAGGGCAGAAATACTTTATCGTTTACCACATATAAATCCTTTTGAATCAGCAAGAGAAATATTAAGAAAGGAACCAGATATTTTTGCACTATGTAGAGATATTCCTTTAAGAGCATATTCACTAGGTGGAGGTCAACTTAAAGACTGGGAAAATCCATTTAATACAGATCCTGAACCATTAAGAGAATTTATGAGATGTTATGGAAATACAAAGATGGCTTCTATAAAAGATAAAAACGGTAGAACTTTCTGGTACGATCCGAAGTGGAATAATAATGAGGTTCTTCTGTAAACAAACTTACATTTTAGCTATATAAAAATAAATCAAAAAATTTTATATGGCAAACATTGATAACAAATGTAAAGATCTCGATGTAAGAGATTACTTTTCTGAAAATGGTTATGGTAATTCTAAAAATTCTTTAGAGGATTTATATAACTTACAAGCAGAGACACAAAAGATGTATTTTGAGAAACAAGGCAGAAAACCTTTTTCTGAATTTAGTATAGGTGATGTTGTAGATTTTTTAATGGTGACTAATCATGCAATCATTGATGAACTACATGAGATGATGGATGCAGTAGGAGGCATCGATGATGGTAAAGGTAATGCTGCATGGAAACCTTGGAAAGCTACAAACCCAGAAGTACGAAAACAAAAATTATCTGATTTAACCCCAGGTGATTTAAAAGAGTTAAAGATGGAATGGATAGATGTAATGCATTTTGTATTTAATGCAGGTTTAGCAATAGGTGTTACTCCTAATGAATTCTATAATTTTTATTTAAGTAAGAATGAAGAAAATTGGAATCGTCAAAAAAACAATTATTAATATTTACTTATAAAAAATAAAATATGCTATTAGATATTACACAAGAAGATCGCCAATTATGGGTATCTTATTTTAACCTTGATGGTAAAACCAGATTTAAGACTTATGATCTTAAACCGGAGGATATGTTTAATTGGGAAGTTTGTGATGAAGGTGATTCTGATGCAGATTCTAAAATGAAGAATTGGGATGGTCGACCAGTAAAAAAGACAAGAGCAAGGTGGCTTAATAAGTATAGGGTTATTGAATATATGGATCAGATATCTTTTTCTGATAGAGAACTAATTTTTGGTTATCATTTTCCAAGAACATATTTTGTAGATATTGAGGTTGAGGTAACTGACTCTTTTCCTGAGCCAAGTAAAGCACCTAATCCAGTAACAACTATTTGTATTGTTACTCCAGAGAAACAATGTATTGTTTTAGCAACTAAAGATTTGGATAATCAAACCCAAACTAAAATTCAAAAACAAATAGATGAACATTTTAAAGATATAGATGATGATTTTTCTTTTACTTTTAAATGTTTTAAATCCGAGTATGATATGTTATCAACCTTTATGATGTCATTCGTACAAAAGTTTCCAATGATGACAGGTTGGAACTATATTAAATTTGATTGGCAATATATTATTAACCGATGTAAAAAATTAGGTGTTGATATTGGATCTGCTTCTCCATTAGGAAGAAACTTTGGTAGAGATGAATTTCCTTGTCATGTTGGTGTGATGGATTATTTAGATATTTATGCTAAGTGGGATAGGACTGTTGATATTAAAGAAGATTTTAAATTAGATACAGTAGGAGAAGCTGTTGTTGGAATTAAGAAAGTTAAATATGAAGGTACTATCCAAGACATGTATGAAAAGGATTATCCTAAATATGTTTTCTATAATGTAATTGATACGGCTTTAGTTTATCTTATTCATCAAAAGATTAAGACGATGGATATTGCATTAACAATTGCTCATATGACTCAAATTAGTATATTTAAAGCAGCATCACCAGTGGCAGTTACTGAAGCTCTACTAGCCAGAGAATTCTTAACTAGGAATTTAGTAATGGCAAAAGATCCAAGAGCACCACAACCAAAGCGAGAACAGTTTGAAGGTGCATATGTTAAAGAGCCTACAACAGGTATGCATAACGCTGTTGCTGCATTTGACTTTGCTTCTCTATATCCTTCTATTATGAGACAATTAAATGTATCTCCTGAGAGTTTTAAGAAAAAGGTTTTACCTGAAAATAGAAAAGAAGAAGAAGGTAAAAATAATATCGTATCAGTTACTGGTGCAGTTTATGATACTGAAAGATCTGTACTCAAGGATGTTCTTACTAGACTATACTCACAAAGGAAAGAATATAAGACAGAATCATTTAGGCTTCAGCAAAAAGCTTATGATTTAGAACAAGAACTCAAAAAGTCTTAAATAAATAATAAATTACCAACCAAATTAAACTATGCAACGCTTGTTGCATATTTAGTCAAAACAGTAAAACAAAAACGAAATATGAAATTATCAAACGAGATTCTATCAGACATTACAGTACATATGAAGTACGCAAAATTCTTACCAACAGAAAATAGAAGAGAGACATGGGAAGAGTTAGTAGATAGGAATAAAGCAATGCACATTAAAAAATACCCTGAACTCGTTGAACAGATAGAAGAAAATTATCAGTTAGTATATAACAAAAAAGTTTTACCTTCAATGCGATCAATGCAATTCGGTGGAAAGCCAATTGAAATCTCGCCTAATAGAGTTTACAATTGCGCATATTTACCAATTGATCATGTTGATTCATTTAGTGAAACTATGTTTTTACTGTTAGGTGGAACTGGTGTTGGTTATTCAGTACAGAAACATCATGTTGATAAACTTCCGATGATTAATAAGCCATACCCTAAAAGAAAAAGAAGATTTTTAGTAGGAGACTCAATCGAAGGTTGGGCAGATGCAGTAAAAGTTTTAATGAAATCATATATGAATGGTGGTGGAAGTAGAGTGGAATTTGATTACTCTGATATTAGACCTAAAGGAGCGCAGCTTGTAACATCAGGCGGTAAAGCACCAGGACCTCAACCTTTAAAGGAGTGTATATTAAAAATTAGAGGTCTGCTTGACCAAAAAGAAACTGGGGATAAACTTACAACTCTAGAAACTCATGATATTATTTGTCATATTGCAGATGCTGTATTGGCTGGTGGTATTAGAAGAGCCGCACTTATTTCTTTATTTAGTGCAGATGATGGTGAAATGATTGGATGTAAATCAGGTAATTGGTGGGAATTAAATCCACAAAGAGGAAGATCAAATAATTCTGCTTGTTTAATGAGACATAAAATCACAAAAGAATTCTTTTTAGATTTATGGAAGAGAGTTGAATTATCAGGTGCAGGAGAACCTGGGATTTATTTAAATAACGATAAAGATTGGGGAACTAATCCTTGTTGTGAAATTGCATTACGTCCTTACCAATTCTGTAATCTTTGTGAAGTGAATGTTTCTAATATAGAATCACAAGAAGATTTAAATGAAAGAGTAAAGGCTGCTACTTTTATAGGTACACTACAAGCTGGGTATACTGCATTTCATTATCTTAGAGAAGTTTGGCAAGAGACTACTGAAAAGGAAGCATTAGTTGGAATCTCAATGACAGGTATTGGATCTGGTGTCGTGATGAATTATGATATGAAAAAAGCAGCCAGTATTTGTAAAAGAGAAAATACGAGAGTTGCTAAATTAATTAACATAAATAAAGCTGCGAGAATAACCACAGTAAAACCTGCAGGAACTACTAGTTTAGTTTTAGGTACTTCCTCAGGTATTCATGCATGGCATAATGATTATTATATTAGAAGATTGAGAGTAGGTAAAAATGAATCTATATACCAATACTTAGTAAATAATCATCCAGAATTAATAGAAGATGAATATTTTAGACCGCATGATACTGCTGTAATATCAGTACCACAAATGGCTCCGAAAACTGCTATCTTAAGAACTGAATCTCCGTTTGATTTATTAGAAAGAGTTAAGAGAGTAGCGGATGAATGGGTAAAATCTGGTCATAGGACAGGTTCTAACACTCATAATGTATCTGCTACTATTTCACTAAAGGAAGACGAGTGGGATAAGGCAGGTGAATGGATGTGGACAAATAGAAATTATTATAATGGATTATCTGTTCTACCTTATAATGGTGGAACTTATACACAAGCACCTTTTGAAGATATTACAAAAGAGAAATATGAAGAGCTGATGAAATCTTTAACTAATATAGATTTAACAAAAGTTGTTGAATTAACCGATGAAACTGATTTATCTGGAGAACTTGCCTGTGCTGGTGGAGCTTGTGAAATTATTTAATATGAATAACTATACATATATACTCGGTCCTTGTAGTATTGAAAATGAAAAGAATTTTTTAACTGTAGCAAAAGAACTTAATCCTTTAATGAAAGGTAAAGATTGGTATCTTAAAGGATCTTTTGATAAAGCAAATAGAACTTCTATACATTCCAACAGAGGGCCGGGTTTAGATGAGGGTATTGAAATTATGAAAATAGTTAAAGATCATTTTCCTGATGTTAAAATTATAACAGATATTCATGAACCTAAGCAAGCGTTACCATTATCTGATGTCGTAGATGTTATTCAAATCCCTGCATTCTTATGTAGGCAAACTGACCTTTTAGTTGAATGTGCTAAAAACTTTAATATAATTAACATTAAGAAAGGTCAATGGTTATCTGCCAATGCAATGAAGCATGCAGTTACTAAGATTAAAGAAGTAGATCCTAACTGCGAAGTGTGGATAACTGAAAGAGGATCTAATTTTGGTTATGATAGACTTATTGTAGATTTTAGAGGAGTTGATGTAATGAAAGAATTTGCAGATAAAGTTATTTTAGATTGTACTCATTCAACTCAAATGGCAGGTGAAGGTATAACTGGAGGTAGTCGTAAATTAGCAAAACAGTATGCAAAGGCTGCAAAGATTTTTGAATATGATGGATCATTTATAGAAACTCACCCAGATCCTGATAATGCGATATCTGACTCTGGTAGCCAGGTAGAATTAGACTGGTTAGTATCTCAAATAAACAATATATGAAATTAGCATTATACGGTTACGGTGGGCATGCTCGTGAAGTTGCATGTCAAATAAATAAAGAAGTAACTTTTTTTGTAGATGACATATATGCTAATGATATAGCTAAACCTATTTCAGAATTTAATCCTAAAAAATATAAGATGTTAGTTGCAGTCGGTGACTCTAGAGATAGAGAAAGTATTGTGGCTAAGCTACCTAAGGAAACTAAGTATTTTACATTTATTCATCCAACCGCTCAACTTATGAATGATAATATTGAAATAGGAGAAGGTGGATTTATAGGTGCAGGATCAATTTTAACTACCAATATTAAATTAGGTAAACATGCACTATTAAATAGAGGAAATCATATTGGTCATGATACTGTTATTGGAGATTATTTTAGTATGATGCCAAATGCTGTTGTAGGTGGTAATGTAACTGTTGAGGATTATGTATATTTAGGAAGCTGTAGTAATATAAGGGAAAAAATTAACATATCACCTGATGTTATTATAGGAATGAATGCCGCTGTTATAAAGAATATTACCGAAGGTGGTACATATGTAGGTGTTCCTGCAAAGAAGATAAAGTAATTTTCCTTTATTCTGATATATAAAAAAAATAAAAGTAATATGATAATTTCATATAATGAATACTTACTTATAGAAAATTTTATATCTGATCCTTCATTTGAAATACTTAATGAAAAGAACCTATCCAGTAAAATTAATAGTGATATAAAATTTGGAATTGTTATGCCAACATATAAAATGGGCAAAGATTCAGGTGTTCATAAAACTAGATCCAATTATATGACTTCTATACAAGTTCTTAAAGATTCTTTAGGTTCTATAAAAAATCAGAAATTTAAAAATTGGAAATTATTTATAGTAGGAGATAAGTATGAGGATGATCAAGAATTAAAAGACTTGTTATCATCTACATTTAAACCAGATCAATATGAATATTTTAACTTACCACAACCTGGTGAAAGAAATTCAAATATAACATCAGAAGAAAAAAGATTAACAGGTGGTACTAAGGCTATTAACAAGGGGCTTGATATGGCAGATTCCGCAGGTTTTGATTATGTTACCAGACTTGATCATGATGATAAATGGGCACCTAATCATTTAGAGCTTTTAGCAAAAGCATATTCACAATTTCCTAATCTAGGATTTGTATTTACACAAGGAAAGAAAAAGATTGATGCCACTAATTCAACTGGTGGATATATGATGATGCCTGATGCTTCTCCAGAATTAGACATTGATAATAAAGGCTATGCAACAGGTAACACTGCATCTAGTGCATGCTCATGGTGTCCTAAACTAATAGGTAAATTTAGGTACAGAAATCCTGCTGCGCAAAAATCAACTGAACCAAAACAAAAGAAAACTGTCGCTGGTGATGTAGATATATTTGGAAGGATGATGAAAGCAATAAAAGATAAAAAACATAAATACATGTTTATACCTAAAATGACGGTGTATCATAGGAACAGAAAAGGTAAATTCTAATGAATATATAAAAAAACAATAAAAATTAACTATTATGGAAAAATTCGAAGAAATCAAAGCTCTTATTGAGTCAGTAAGTGAAGATGTAGATAAATTTTACGCAAAAGGAAACAAAGCTGCTGCTGTAAGAATTAGAAAATCAATGCAAGAAGTTAAGAACCTTGCACAAGAATTAAGACTACACGTTCAGGAAACTAAGAACAATATGTAAATCTTATATAACCACTGTTAAAAGGGCTATCTTTAATTAGATGGTCCTTTTTTAGTTTTTATTATCCTATTTAATTGAAACCATTTCACAATCCTCTATATAATAATAAATAAAGGAGATAAATGGAGAAATGTTTAATACTAGATTTTGATGATACTTTAGTTTCTACTATAGACACTCATGCCGATTCTTGGAGGCATGCATTAGAAAGAGTCTTAAATAGAGAGATACCGTTAGATGCTATAATGGCAGATATTAACTACGGTATGGATGTTCTTTTGCAAAAATATCAATTAACTGATAGCGAATCAAAATTGGCACAAAGTTATAAACGAGACATCTTTTCCGACAATCTTTACAAAACTAAAGTTAATCAATTACTTTTGTGGGTAATTAAAAATTCTAAGTTTGATAAAATTATTATAGCATCTAATTCTTCCAGAGAAAATGTAGATAGAATTATGGCTTATCATAATATTAGCCCACGCTTATTTAATCTTATAGTAACAAGAGATGATGTTTTAAATAAAAAGCCACATTCTGACATGGCAGATTTAATATTTAAAACTTTTCCTAATTATGAACCAAAAGATTTTATAATGGTTGGTGATTCAGAAGTAGATTCAACATTCGCAATAAAAAATAAATTTAAATGCATACTGGTAAAGTTTTAGTAGGAAATAGTGGAGATAGAGTATATCTCCAAGATGATAAAGTTATTAAAGAGGCAGGTGTTTATCCTTTGAAGTTTAAACAACAAATGGATTGGTTACAAAACTGTACTCATCCTAATTTTATAAAGATTAAACCTATTTCAGATACTTCATTTGAAATGAAAAAGTACCCAACATGGTATGATAAAATTTGTGAGCAGCCTTTGATTAAATCAATTGATCAATTAGATGATCTTATTCATATAATAAATGATTTTGATGGATATGGTGCTGATGTGGATATAAGATCTTATTTAGATAAATTAGAAGGAAGAACCGGCTATAAGTATGAAGGAACATTAGATGCAACTTCTTCCTGGGGATTCGTACACGGTGACCTAACAATAAGTAATATTTTATATGATAAAGATTTTATTTTTATTGACCCAAGAGGTACTGAAGAGCAAGATTATTATGACTACGGTAAACTTATGCAATCTTTTGTAATGAAATATGAGGCCCATATATACAATGAAAGGAATTCTAAATATCTTAAGTTCTGTAGAGAAGCAGAAAATATAATGTATGAATGGTATGATGAATATCAATTAAAATTCTTTTTAGCCGTTCATCTATTAGGAGCAGTACCTTTCTTTGAATTAAATGAAAGATATGAATTAGCTGGGATGTTCCTTAAAAAGGGCCACGAATTATTTGACGAATTAGAAATTAAATATAGCAAATGAGCAGAGTAAGAAAAGCAATTATTTTAGCAGCCGGTAAATCTACAAGATACGGTAAAAATAAATTAGTAGATCCTATCTTAGGAAAATCAACAGTAGAATACTGTGTAGAATTTTGTATTGAAAATGAAATAGAGGATTGTTATATTACAATTAGTAAATCTGACTTCTTTTTTAAGAATAGGAATACAAAGTTATCTCATCCTATTATTGAATGTTTATCTAAATATAAAGACAAGATAAACATTTGTTATGAATTCCAGGAGGATGATGAATATGGACCAGGTGCCGCAATTAAAGCATGGGAAGGTAAATTTTATGAACCTTTCTTATGTCTCTTTGGTGACAATTATTACCAAGGTAATATTGGTTTAGAATACCATGATCCAAACAATACCATTGTTACTTATAAGGATTATGAAACAAGAGCAAGAAATTTACAACTTGCTACAATATTAGAAGATGTGGTTATTGAAAAACCACACGGTGTTGTAAATGGAAGATACTTCTGTGGGTATATGATATTTGCAAAAGAGGCTTTTGATAATTTGAGCAGTATTAAATTATCCAATAGAAATGAATATGAAATTACCCATTTGATAAATTCAATGGATAATTTACAATTCGAGGAATTAAAAATATGTTGGTATGATTTAACATATGAACAAGATAAAAAGGTTATAGAAGATATTATTCAAAATTGTTAAGATGAAAGAAAATGTAAAAAAGGTTGGCTTTTTTAAATTAGGTAAAGCCATTAAGTTTAATGAAAACAGTTGGAGTGCAATCGGTGGTGATTGTGAACCTAAGCAGTTAATAAATTCAATTGCAAATAGAAATCCTAATATTGAATATTGGTTATTGAGCCCAAATGATTTAGGTAAGTTTAGGGCAAAACAAAAACCTAAAGTAAATTCTTTATTTGGGGATCCTACCACAGATGAACCAATCGTACCGACTAACATTAAGGAATTTCATTCTACTATGAAAGAGAGAAAATCTACTGATGAAGCTATTGAAATTATTAAAGGATTAGATTTAGATTTTATTTTCTTTTACACAGGGCCTACAAGTACTGTAAATATACCAGAATATATTAATAAGAAAGATGGTACAGGTCAGGTTAAATCATTGGACTTTTTTAAATATTATGCAGCTCCGATAATTCAGGCAATGAATAAACTAGAAAAGAAAGTACCTATTGTAGGATTACTTGTAGATAACCGATATATTCTTGCATGTAAAGATTGGGGAATTAATAATAGACCAACCTATTACTTAGCACAAAATACATTCACAAAAGAAGAAGAATATTTTTGCAACCCACCACTAAGAGATGTTAAAACCATTACTTCTACTTATGAATATTCAGGTATTGAAACGGTCTTTCTTTTAGATAAGAAAAGATATAACACTGATGAATTGTTTGAAATGAAAAAAACTGATTCATTTATGATGTTACAGAATCAAGGTAAAGGTTCAGGTGGAATGGACCGATGGGATCCGGTAAAAGAGTATATTGTAGATCAAGATATTAAAACTGATATTTATGGCAAATGGGATGATGAGATTAAAGAAAAATATCCCCAGTGGTTTAAAGGTGAAACGAGAATTGAAACAATGACCGATGAATTACTTTCTACTAAATACACTTTCTGTGTTCCTATTAAAGAAGGTATGGTCACTTCTAAATATGCTGAAATGCTACACTATGGTATAATACCTTTCTTACACCCATCTTATGACACCGACTTTAATGTCTTCCCTGCAGGTCATTTTATTAGGTGTAAATCGGCGGAAGATTTAAAAAAGAAAATTGAATTCTTAAATGCAAACCCAGAGCATTATAAGAAATTATTTTACAACCTCCAAGAAAAGTATCTTAAAGATTCTTATTACACTGGAGAACACGTAGATAATAAAATCTGGGAAGCTTATAATAAAATAACAAACTAAACATATGTATAATTCTGAAACTAAAATCCTAGTCACCGGTGGTGCTGGGTTCGTTGGTACTAATTTTATCAATGATTTATTAAATAGAGGACATAATCCTAAATGTATTGCTGTAATTGATAATATGGAACATGGTACTTATATACCTAAAGTTCATGATCAAATAGAAAACTTTCATAGAGTTGATATTAGAAATCAATTTGTAGAAACTATTATAGAAAAATTTAATCCTGATTATGTTTATCATTTTGCAGGTTTAGTTTCAATTTATGATTGCCATGAAGATGTATATGAAGCGGTAGATAATAATATTTTAGGAAGCATTAATGTAATGAATGGATGTCTTAAAGCAGATGTTAAAAGAATTATATTTAGTGAAACTTCAGCTGTATATGAAAATTGTAAAATGGGAGAAGGTGGTTATAATGAAACTCAATCAGATCCTACTACAATTTATTCTACAACCAAAGCATGTCTTGCTCTGCTAGCAGAATCATATCATAGAACAAAAGGATTAAATTATACTGCACTTAGATACTTTAATGTAGCAGGGCCTTTACAAGATTATGAAAGAACTATACCACCAGTATTTGCCGGGTTTATCTTAAGAATCAAAGGTGGCCGTAATCCTATCGTGTTTGGAGATTATATGAAAGCAAGAGATTATATTGATGTATCAGATGTTAATGCATTCCATATTCTTTGTATGGAAAATGAAGATACTGCAAATCAAACATTTAATTTAGGAACTGGTAAAATGACTAACCTAATGGATCTTAAAAATATGATTGCAGAAATAATGGATGTTAAAGTTGATTTTGATCATTATGATGCAATTGCAGGTGAAGCATTAAATTCCTATGGAGATATCTCTAAAGCTAAATCTATGGGATGGGAACCTAAGAAAGATATAACTGATACAATTAAAGAAACAATTGTATATTTAGAAAATGAAATAGAAGAAGGTAATATTGATCCTTTTACATTCATGGAAGATTTAGAAATTGAAAAAGTAAAAATATGAACGAAGAAAAAGAATTAAAATGGGGTACTATAATTCCACTAATTGGCGGAAGCGCAATAGGCTGTAAAAAATCTGCAGGTAATGAACCAGCATTTCATTTAAGTTATGATGCTTTTGCAGCTAATGAAAGCCATATTGAAAAATACTGGCCTGATGTTCCAATGTACCGACTAGACCATGAAGATTTAGATATACCTAAGAAAACATTCCAGGAAGTAGATTATGTAAATTCAGTTTGTCCGTGCGCAGGTTTATCACAATTAAATTCTGCTAAAGGTAGTGCTGCATCACGAGGGTCTGGTGCCACACAGAACCAATGGATGTATAATTCATCAGAGTATATTTTAGAAAATGTAAAGCCTAAAGTTCTTTGGGGTGAAAATGCACCTGGTCTTTTTACTAAGATGGGGGAGGGTGTGGTTGATAGATTGAAAGCCATCGGTGAAAAACACGGTTATAGTTTTTCTTTAATTAAAACTAATACGGAATTGCATGGAATTCCACAGAGAAGAATACGAACATTTTATTTCTTTTGGAATACACCAACAGTACCTATGTTAAGTTGGAAATTTAGAGAAAAGAAACTCTTAATCGATTATCTTAATGAAATACCAGAAGATGCAACACACCAAGACATGTTTATGGTTAAAGGTAAAGTATCCGATCACTTCAAACCGTATGAATATGTTTTAGAAAAAGAAGGTTTAACACATGCTGAATTCGCTGCTAAATTTAAGAAGGGTACTATTGCACAATATTTAGAAAATAATGACCTTATAGAAGATTGTATTAAGTGGTTAGAAAAACATTATCCTAAAAGAGGATTTTCTAATAAAAAATCTACAAAGACTTTTATTGATATGTTAGAACATCAGCAATATAAAACGAGTCAAGGTTTAGGATATTGGGATGCTTCTCCGCATTTCTTTCATGAAAGCTTTTCAGCTCTTATAGGTAGAAATATGTTTAATGGTGTTCACCCAATAGAAGACCGATACCTTAATGTAAGAGAGATGCTCCATTTGATGGGTCTTCCACTAGACTTCGGTATTGAAAATCCTAAACAAGTTAATCACATTGCACAAAATGTACCAGTGACTACTGCAATGGATATGGCAGATGAAGTAAAGAAATTTTGTAATGGGAAAGCGAAGATGACAAATTATTCTTTCCTAAAACAAGATAACACAACTCATAAAATTATTGATTCAGAAGAAATCGGCGCAGAGCCTAAAAGAAAATATAAAGTAAAAAGTATAATTTAAAAACTATGAAAGAAAACGCATTAGCGATTGGGATATCAAGTCTAGAATTTACAAACATTTTATGCAGTTATTATCCTAAGAGTATTAAAGAAAAGTTTGATGTTTATCTATTTGTAGATGATAGTAAAATAGATCTAGACAAACTTAATGGTATTTTTAATGAGCATGACTTAGATATTTTTAAGAATGCAAAGATTATTATTTTAAATGACCTTTATGACTATTACATAGATAAACATGGCTATGAAGGTAAGTCAAAAGAATTTTTATTAAGCCACGGTTGTTTATTTAAAATCTTAATGCCTATATATCTAAAAGAAAAATTTGGAGTTAAGAGAACTCTTGTATCAGACGATGATGTATTCATTTTAAATGACATCAGCTATATGTGGGATGAGTACGAAGAGTTCGGCATTAAAAAAGAAAATTTATTCTATATTAGAAATAAAGATAAGCATGAAGTAATGGCTGCCTTTAATGAAATATTTGAATCAGATTTTACTTTAGATGACATGAATGCTCTTTCAATAAATGCAGGTAATATAATTTATGGAGAAGATCCTAAATTAGAATATTACTTTGAAAGATTTATGAAGCACCCTTTTATCCATCATCAGTATTTTAATTTTACTGGATATACTAGCTGGACAGTAGAACAAAGATTCCACCATTTTAATATACATAGGTATTTAGCAGAAGGAAGAAAGGTTAAATTTACAGAAAGTAAAGACTTAAGGCTAATGCAAAATAGAGATAAGATGATGAAGGCTGGTACTCCTCCTGACAAATATCTTAAAGTGGTTGTACCATCAATTATTCATTATGCAATAGGTACAAGAAAGCCATTATGGTTAAATGATTTTTTACCTGGTTTAGAATGGAGGTATGGATTTAGATATGAAGCTAAGTATGAATTAAAAGATATCCTATATGATAAGAATTGGCAACCACCATCTTTTAAAAGTGTACAAAAAACAGGATTTAATTTATCTCAAGAATTTAAAACTAATTCAATATTTTAACTATGAAAAAAATCATTACAGCAACATTTAAGATGGATAAGGGTGACATCATCTTTAGATTACTAGAAGAATCACCAATTCATACTAATAATTTTATTAATAATGCAAAGGGCGGTAAATTTAAAGGTGTAAATTTTTATAGGTTAGTAAATAATTGGATCGCTCAGACTAGTCCAACTGAACCAGGTAATAGGATGTGGGATGAATTAAAACCACCCAGAAGATTAAAAGACAATAATACACATTTCTTTGGCGTCTTAAGTTCGGCAAATGCCGGTACTGAACATACATCTATAGGGGCATTCTTTATATGTTTAGGCAGATGGAGAGGAAAGGATTTAGATGAAAAGTATACAACATTCGGTCACATATTAGATGGCTGGGAGAACATAGAGAGGATAGAGAAGGGTGATATAATCAACGATGTAATTATTAATACATATTCATTAAACTAAGTAAGAAACATCAATATAATAATAAACAAATAAATTTTTAAATGGAAACAACAATTAACAAAATTGACGGTTATGAATTAAGTTCATTCGTTCGCAAACTACTTCCAATTGACAAATTCATATTCATGAAAATAGCAAAAGAAGGTACCGTATCTTCTGTATACTTTCCTGAAAGAGATGCTGTAAAATTGGTTAATACTCCAACTTCGGATATCTTTGATGCTGATATCACTGAACCTGTAAAAGTAAGCTTTTATAATGGTACTAAAGTTATTGATGCATTAAGCCATTTTAATGGAGATGTAAAAGGCCGCATTAAATATACTGAATATGATGGAGAATTAATGGCAAGTGATTTTATTTTAGAAAATGAAGATCTTCAGATTAATTTGGCATGTACAGATCCTTCGTTATCTTTTATGGAAATGAGTAAAGAAGAAACTGATAGAGCATTTGGTACTGATTCTAAAATGTTTAGTTTTGATTTACTTACTACTCATGTAGATAAAATGAAATCATTATTTAATTTAGATAAAGATGAGGATGTCTTTACACTTTATATTGGGGAAAAAGGTATTAACATTAAAGGTACTTCTTATGATGCTACATTATGCCACTCTTATGATTCGGATGTAGAGAAAGGTGCAAAGGTTGTAATTTACAAAAAGTATGTTAATCTTTTAGATAAAGAAAATTATAAAGTAAGTGTTTGTGAAAATAAAGTAGTATTTAAATCGTTAGATACTAATACACATCTTACTGTGGCTGTTGCTATTACTGACGAGGATTAATAATCTTTTATTTAAAGGGCATCAGATAACGGTGCCCTTTATACTCTTAAAAAAATTACCGAATAAGAATGACTGAAGTTGAAAGACATAAAATAAAAGAGGAGCTAAGAGTAACGAAAGATGAAGCTTCTAAATTTTATAATTATGAGCAAGCCGTTAAGCTTGCCCTCAATAGCATATATGGTGCATTCGGTAATCCTTACTTTTATTTCTTTAATGTTGATATTGCAGAGACTATTACACTTCAAGGTAAGGATGCAATTCTCTATACAGAAAAATTAGTTAATAAGTATTTTAAAGAATTTTGGCATAAAGATATTTCTGCTCATAAAGCTATGGGTATAACCGTAACTGGTAAAATTGAAAAACCCGTAGGCATTTATATTGATACGGATTCAGTATATGTTAAATTTGAAGAACTTATTAAAAAATGTGAAGGGTGGGAAGGCGATGAAAAAGAATTCATTTTAAAATTATATGAAGTAAGACTTAAAGCTTATATAGAGAAAATTCTACAAGTATATGCTGATAATAATAATGCAGAAAATTTCTTGTCATTTGAATTAGAAAGTATTGCTAAAAATGCAATATGGTTAGCTAAGAAAAAGTATATGCAGAATATAGTTTGGAAGGATCCTGATATTCATTATGATGATCTTTCTAAAATTAGTTCTAAAGGATTTGAAATCATACAGTCATCTACTCCAATTTTTGCTAGAGAAAAACTTAAAGATCTGTTAACATACATATTCTCGGTTAGTGAATTAGATATGGGTCAATTTGCTTCTTTGCTCAAAGATATTAAAAGACAATTTAAACTAGCAAATGTTGATCAAATTTGTTTTTCAAGAAAAGTAAATAATTATCAAAAATATATTGTGGATGATTATGACACATTTGAAATTGCATCCAAATGCCCTATTGGTGTAAGATCTGCTGGGTATCATAATTACTTGTTAAATAACTCCAATGGTAAAGGTAAATATCAACCACTAGGAAATGGTGAAAAATGTAAAATGTATTTTTCTACCGATAACTCATGTGATGTATTTGCATTTGCTCCTGGTGAATATCCTTATGAATTTGCACCTAAGATGGATTATGATAGACAATTTGAAAAAACAATATTAGATCCAATAAATAGGGTTGTAACCGCTATGGGTTTTAAATCATTTAATAGAAATCTGATTTATACCACTAGTCTATTTTAAAATAAAAAAAATTAATTAATATGAAAAAATTTAGAATACATGTTTTAGGACTTCCTCATACAATCACAAATGATGATTTTGTAGCCTGCGCCTATACACAAAAAGCATTAAAGTTTTGTAAAATGATGAAAGATAGAGGTCATACCGTTTTTCATTATGGTCATGAAGATTCAAAAACTATGGCAGATGAGGATGTAACAGTTATTACAAATAAGGTATGGAAAGAAGTATACGGCACTCATGATTATAAGAGTAAATGGTTTACATATGATGTTAATGATAAGGCATATTTAACTTTTTATAAAAATGCAATTGAAGAAATCGAAAAAAGAAAGCAGCCCAATGATATTATTCTACCTTTTTGGGGGAGTGGTGTTAGACCAATCTGTGATGCTCATGCTGATTTACATATTATTGAACCTGGTATAGGTTATGCAGGTGGTCATTGGGCTCCTTGTAAAATATTTGAATCATATGCAATATACCATGCTTACTGTGGTCTACATAATGTAGGTACATGTGCACAAAGTAATTATGATATAGTTATACCAAACTATTTTGATTTAGAACAATTTGAATACAGTGATAAAAAAGAAGATTATTTTCTTTTCCTAGGAAGAGTTTATCAAGGTAAAGGTATTCATATTGCTGAACAGGTATGTAAAGCTGCTGGTGTTAAATTAAAGGTTGCAGGTCAAATTGATCCAACTTATGAAGGGTATGAATGGCCTGATCATGTAGAATTTGTTGGTTATGCAGGTGTTGAAGAAAGAAAAGAATTAATGAAAAATGCAAAGGGATCATTTTTAGCATCTCAATACTTAGAGCCTTTTGGTGGTGTTCAAATAGAAAATTTACTTGCAGGGACTCCTACTATTACTTCTGATTGGGGTGCCTTTACTGAAAATAATATTGAAGGTGTAACAGGTTATAGGTGTAGAACCTTTGAAGATTATGTAAGAGCTACAAAAAATATAATGGCTGGTAAAATAAAATCTATTGACTGTAGAAGACATGGTGAAAAGTTCTCATTAGATAATATTGCTCCTATGTATGAAGACTTTTTTAGAAAAGTTACAGATCTTTCTCTAGGTAGAGGTTGGTATGAAATCTGGGATAAATCTTTATACACAAAAGAATATTTAAAAGAACAAAAAAAGAAAAAATAATGAAAATATTATATTTTGGAGATTGCACCGATGGTGCAATGGGAATAATTCATCGTGATATTAAATCTATTATTGATGAAAAGTATACTGATATCCAATTTGAATTAATGGATTGGGCTGTTGAGGCTTCTTATCTGCACCTGTTTAATGAAAAGGGCTGGAAGAATTGGGATCTTATAATTATAGATCCTTATATGGCTTCAGTATTAGATAGAGGCTGGCTCTTTAAAGACTTGCCTATAGAAGAACAAAATGAACTTAAGGCTAAGTTTATACCAGTATACCATCATGAAGTTGATGTACCAGCAGATCATTTTAATCACGGTTGGTATGAAGGGTGGTTTACAACACCAGTCTGTAGTATCAATCCTTACATAGTAAATCAAATAAGAGAACGTGGTTGCGAGAGTGCCTTATTACCTATTGGTGTTAATCTTAAAAGATTTACTCCATTTAAACAAGTCAATAAAATTGAAAGCTTAGGTTTTGTAGGTACTTCCCCAAAAGATGATTGGAATGCAATAAAAAGGCCTAATATGTTTCATGAAATATGCGAGGCGGCTAATCTTAAGGCAATAACAATAAGCGGAAGAAAAAACGGAAAAGATATGTATCATGATGTTGATGCTATTATATGTACATCCACGGCTGAAGGTTTGCCTACATATTTTGCTGAGGCTGCTGCATGCAAAATACCTTTTATATCAACAAATGTAGGTATAGTAAGATACTATGATAATGTTAGTACATTTGAAACTGTTGAGGAGGCAGTAGAAATTATTAATCAAATAAATGAATCTAGTGATATTCTTAATGAATACTCCGCTCAAATATATGATGAATTATTTCCTGATAGAGGTTGGGAAAATATTTTAGAAAAGTATTGGATCCCCCACTTTAAAAAAATGTACAAACGTAACGCATAAATAAGACACTTATATAGTTAAAACAAACCTCATATTTTCTATATAATAATAAAATAAAACAAATATGGCAAAAGAATTTTCATTCGCAGATTTAAATAAGGAAATGCCAAAACACTCCACCTACGGGGAGACATTAGATAAATCTACTATTTCAGAAATAGATCATTATATCCCAACCGGTAATTGGCATCTTAATGCGTGTTTAACAGGTTCTCTGTTTGGTGGTTACCCAAACAATAGAGCAGTTGCATTAGCCGGCCCTTCAGGAACTGGTAAAACTTATCTTATCTTAAATGCAATTAAACAAGCACAGGCACAAGGTTACAGTATTGTATTTTATGATTCTGAAAATGCTGTAGATAAAACATTAGTTGAAAAGTTCGGAATTGATGCCACAAAATTTAGATATGAACCGTGTAATACTGTTCAAGAATTCAGAACTTCTGTTACTGCCATTACCGATGTTTTGGTTGAACAAAAAGCAAAAGGTATTACTTTACCTAAAATTATGGTAGTCCTAGATTCTGCTGGTAACTTGGCAACTCAAAAAGAAATTGATGATGCAAAAACTGGAAGTAGTAAAGCTGATATGACAAGAGCAAAACTTTTAAAATCTACTTTTAGAATTATTATGACACAATTCGGAATATGTAAAATTCCTTTCTTATTTACAAATCATACTTACCAAACACAAGATTTATTTTCACGACAAGTTGGTGGTGGGGGTACCGGTCCTGAGTATGCTGCATCTATTATCTTATTCTTAGGTAAAGCAAAACTTAAAGAAGGTATAGAACAAACAGGTATTATTGTTACTGCCAAACCTAATAAGAATAGATTTGCAAAACCAACAAACATTAAATTCCATATATCATTTAATAAAGGTATGAATCCTTATATTGGATTAGAAGAATATATTAGCTGGGATACATGTGGAGTTGAGAGAGGAAGATTTATAAATGAAAATGCATTTAAAAAATTAACCGATATCGGTAAAGCTGAATGTAGAGAGCATACATACAAAAAAGATAAAAAGGATGTTACTATTTATTTTCAACCTGCAGCAACTGCACGAAAGATATGTGTAAAACATTTAAATGATACTGTTGATCTCAATCAATTATTTACACCACAAGTTTTAACCGATGATGTGCTCAAGGCATTAGAACCAATCGTTGCTGCTAAATTTAAATATGGCGATGAGATTGATGTTGAAAATTTAACCGAAATGCTAGAAGCCGATGTTACCGAAAAATCTTAATACTGCAAAACTTAAAGTAAAGCACGTATTAGGAAATCATACAACATTACCCAACTATCCAGATGCTGAGGATATTATATATGAACTAATACGAGATTATTGTGGAAAGGTTGCAAAGGAAATTAAATTTACCAATGTATCCTTGAAGAAAAAGTATAGCCTAGATGATGAAAAGGCTAATTCAATAATTATGCAGCTTAGAAATGATAAGATAATTAAAGTATCATTATCTAATTCCGCGTATACTACTTATGAAGTAATCATAAATCCTTATGAATAAACTAAATGTAGTTTTAGCCATATAAAAATAAACAAAGATGAACTCAAGCACAGACCACGAAAAAATATTTTTTAATTATTTTCTTAAGAAGCAACATTATTTAAAAAGTACAGGGCCTGGTTTCTTTTCTAATAGTGATTTAGATCATATAGCAAAATTATCAAAAAAGTTTTATACTGATTTTGGCGAAAGTCCATCAAGAGAGCAAATGAAAGCTCTTATTAAGGATGATCCAAATGAAATACCTGATGGTATCATATCAAGCATTTATGATATTAACATTAATGAATATGACCAAGATTGGTTAAAGAGAACTGGTGAGGCATGGATTAAATGGAAACATTTTGACAAACAATTAGTAAGAACTATTGAATATGTAAAGACTCAAGATGTATCACCAGAAAATGTTGAGGATGTAGTTCAACGTGCAATAGGAATGATCTCTACGGATGGATCATTAAATTTTGACACTGATATTGGATTAGACTTTTTTAAACCAGAAGATCACGTACAAAGAACATCAAAGAAAATTGAAACAGGATGGACTTTCGTAGATAATGTTTCTGGTGGAGGGTATGATACTAAATCTTTAATCGTTTATGCAGGTGAACAGAATATTGGTAAATCTATTTGGTTAGCCAATGATGCTGCTAACTTTGTTAGGATGGGTCATAATGTTGTTTTTATTACAGCAGAAATGTCGGCACAAAAGGTATTAAAAAGAATAGGATCAAATCTATTAAGTATACCGATGACGCAATACGATGAGAAAACAGGTAATAGAGATTATATGAAAAGACGTCTTGAGAAAATATCTCGAGGATTATTACCACCAGGTAAACTTTTTGTAAAGGAAATGCCAACATCACAAGGTACTGTTTTAGATATAGAAGCATACTTAAAAGATTTAGAAGAAGTACAGGATCATAAAGTAAATGTATTAGTTGTTGATTATATTAACATTCTTGCAAATTATAGAAATCCTAATACTGAAAATACTTATATGAAAATAAAACAAATTGCTGAAGATCTTAGGGCTTTAGCTGTTAAGAGAGATATGTTAGTAATTTCAGCCACACAAATTAATCGTGGTGCATGGGATGCTACAGAAGTAAGAATGGAAAACATTGCAGAATCTGCCGGTCTTGCACATACAGCAGATGTTATGTATGCACTGATTCAAGATTCTATGATGCACGCTGAACGTGAGTATTGGTTAAAGGTACTTAAGATTAGAGATGGGCAAGGCAAGGGTACTCGTTGTAGGTTTAATATTGATTATGACCACATGAGGTTAACCGAAACAGATGATATAAATTAAATAAAAAAAATATATGTGGGGAAGAAAGAAAAAACCGAAATTAGATGAGAATGGAAAACCAATCCCACCTAAGTTAGCCGATAAAGACAAAATTTTTAATAATTCATACGGCGATCAAGATGTAACCGAGAATAGGGTAAACTTTACTGTTGCCGCAACTTTTGGTGATAGTATGGATCCTGATGATAGGATGCATTATCAAACACTAATTAAGAAAATTGATAAGCTTATTAAAGGGAGTGAATTTGAACATTTAAATGAAGCAACACCAGAAGGGATTATTAAAAAGTTAAATAAAGTACAAATTAATAGAGTATATTCTTTCGTAATAGAAAAGATAGGAACTGGTTATACAAGAGTTGATTTATTTAGTGTTATATCAGATTACTTTGATGTATTTCCTAATAAGTTTTATAATTCCCTTTCAAATAAATTTAAGGATGAACTTATTAAAGAATTAGACGATAAGTACAATATTCTGGAAAAGAGGAAAATCAGAAAATTATTTTAAGCATGGGAAGAATTTGGATGGTTTCGGACTCACACTTAGGTTGTAGGTCCAATTCTGTATTATGGCTTAGTATTATTGAAGATTACTTTTTTAACTTTTTTATTCCACTAGTCAAAAAAGAATATAAAGAAGGGGATGTTCTTTATCATTTAGGTGATGTTTTTGATAATCGCCAAAGTGTTAATTTAGCAGCACAAGATTTAGCAATTAGAGTATTTGAAGAATTAGGAAGAATATTTCCAGACATTCATATCATAGTAGGTAATCATGATATTATGAGAAAGAATTCAAATGAAATATCATCTGTTGATTGTTTAAAATATTTACCTAATGTTACTGTACATAAAGAGCCTAGGATTTTAAAGTATGGGGATACTAAATGTTTACTTATGCCGTGGCGAAGAGATCATGAACATGAAAAAGAAACTTTAGATTCTATTAAGGAAAATATTGACTATATGTTTTGTCATACCGAAACGAGAGGTGTACAAACGTCTCCTAGTACAAAACATTTACATGAAGGTGGTAATGATGTTGGTATATTTAAAAGATTTAAAAGAGTATACTCTGGTCATATTCACTACAGGCAAGATAAACAAAACTTTGTGCTTGTAGGTAACCCTTACCAAATGACAAGATCTGATAGAGGTAATCAAAAAGGTATTTATGTATTAGATTTAGATACTGGGAAGCATGAATTCTTTATGAATAAGAGGAGTCCAGAATTTATTAGGTATTATATTAATGATATCTTAGAGATGCGTATGGACGATATAAAGAAAGAAATAAAGGATAATTTTGTAGATGTTTTTATACCATCAAATGTACTAGGTAAATATAACATTAATATGTTTATGGATTATTTAGATGGTGTTGCTAGAAAATTAGAACCAAGAATTTATGATGAAGAAAATCCTTATGATAGAGAAGATGGCGAGATGTCAGATTTTGATGGGGAAATTAACTTAATGAATATTGCAGCAGAATATATTAATTCATTAGAATATGAAGAAGATTTAAAAGATAGATTAAAGGCATCAGTGCAAGAATTATATCAAAGAACATTATCACCTAACTATGAAGATTAATAAATGCTATAAGGATTAATAAGGTAGGAGTGTGATATATAAAATAAAACATGTATATCTATAAAACGACCAATTCGATTAATGACAAATTTTATATAGGGTTAAGT
>Ga0098052_1000415_pt1 | contig 26911 bp, 42 predicted proteins | sample 15_taG_FD_81591 | JGI IMG/M metagenome (GOLD analysis project Ga0098052, IMG submission 81591) | Marine viral communities from the Subarctic Pacific Ocean - 15_ETSP_OMZ_AT15312 metaG | ecosystem: Environmental > Aquatic > Marine > Oceanic | place: Pacific Ocean | collected 2015-01-18
AAAGCAGAGCAAGTTACAACTAAGTAATAAGTTAACTTAAATAGTTAATAGGCCAAGCCCCTTCCATATGGATGGGGCTTTGTAGCATATAGACAAAATTTAAAAAGGATAGGGCTATAAAGAAATTTAAAAGATTAATTCATATTGGCAGGTCAACTTCACTAAGTTCATCTGTGGTTGAATTGTCTGTTATATTTAAGCCCTTACCAATTTATATAATGAATAAGAAAGGAAATAAATAATGTATTCAATATTAATAACCATAATAGCAGTGTTATATATAGTACTTCTTGTATTAGATTGATTTGAAGAACTTTCAGAAGTAATAACAACAGAACTTAATAGGGATAATAAGAGAGGTAATAGATGAAGACTAAAGATTTATATATAATATCTAATGCTCCTGTAGGCGAAATTCGTAAAGCAGGTGGATATAGAAAGTACATAGATAAGGTTAAGTCTTATAAGTTAAAATCTACTAAAGTTAGTAGAAATGATAAGTGTCCTTGTCTATCAGGTAAAAAGTTTAAGAAGTGTTGTATAAACAAGTAAATAGAAAGGTAAAGATGGTAAGTAAATATAGAGTTCTAGAAGTTAGTGATAAACAAATAGAACTATTATTATATGCAATAGATGTTTATGTAGATGAAACTAATAACAAGCTAGACAAAGAAGAAGCAGATGTCTATCAAAGATTGAAAGCATTTCATCAAATTAATAACAATTATAAAAATTATATAGAAGGAGTTATAGATGACTAGGTTAAAGTGTAGAAATGAAACTATAAAAGCATTTTTAGTAATGATAATATTTCAACTAATGATAGTTGGTATATATGGTATATTTAAATTTCAAGAGTGGGTTTTAAGTCTATGAAGTTAATAATTGAAACTATTAAAGATTTAGGAATAGACCCTGAACCACATGATATATGTGATATTTGTAATATGTATAGTAAGCATGATATATATAAATATGAATTAACATCATATTATGATGATGGCTCTGTAGGGGTGACAGAGGAAACCTCTGTATGCATAGACTGTTATAATTATATTATAGGTAAATAAAGAAAGGTTAGTATATAATGATTGTATGGAAAAATAAAATAGAACAATTAATAATTAGATTAATATGGGCTATTATTGTATGTGGTGCTTTAGGCATTTTATATATATGGATAAGGATTATATCTATATGTCTAAACTAGTAATTGATTTTAATAAAATAGATGATATAGAATTTGATATGTTAGGCTGTAGAGAATACCCTGACTTTTCAGATGCTTATATTATAAGCTGTGATGTTTATGATGAAAAACTGTCTAAGTATAGACAGGCTACAGATAAAGAACTTGATATTATAAATGACGATAGGTCATTCGTATATGAAAGACTGATGGAAGGGATATTTTAAGATGGGGTTAATAGTTAATAATAAAAGAAAGGTAATAGATAATGAATAATAACCATGAAGAAATACTATGCAAAGCCATAGACATTCTAAAGAGAAGGTCTAAAAGACCTTATATATACAGAGATGAAGCCCTTGATGTATGGACAAAACTAGAGGCTTATATAGAAGATGTTAGAGAAGCTCATATATGGGCTTTAGGTGAAATAGATGACTAAACTACAAAAAGCATATAGAGAAACAGGTGGTCTATCAAAGCCATCTAAAATGCCCTGTTATAGTTGGGGTATACCTGCCCAAACATGTAGAAGAGCTAAACAGCTAATGATAGATGAACCTGATAGTATATGTGGTAAATGCTATGCTATGAGTGGGGCATATAATTGGAATGTAGTTAAAGATGCTTATGCTCGTAGATATGATAGTTGGAAACGACTACCAAATAGGGAGTGGGTTAACTATATGGTTACTATTTTAGACTCTAACAAGGTCAAATCTAAAGGTTATTTCAGGTGGTTTGATAGTGGAGATATTCAGAGTTTATCTATGATATATCAACTTATAGAGATAGCAGAGAGAACACCTGATATAAAACATTGGGTTGCAACAAGGGAATATATAGATATAACTATGTCTATGACAGAATATATACCAAGTAATATGGTATTTAGATTGTCTCATACAAATATAGATGAGATAGATGAAGTTATATCTCATACAGCAAAAAGCAAAGGTGTTCAACAGTCAGTAGTTATATCTACAGATGATATAAAGCTAACACCTAAACAGTATACTTGCCCATCTATGAAAACACATGGGAAATGTGCAGATTGTAGGGCTTGTTGGAATAGTAAGGTAGAACAGGTAGCATATGTGCTACACTAAAACAATAACAATAAAAAAAAAGGGAAAGACAATGAAGTATAGATATACAAAGATAAATAATGTAGATTATTTTAATTGGGTTAAAAAGTTAAGACAGGCACATCTACATAAAGAGGGTACTTCAACTTTATGTGGCATGTATATGTTAGGAAACAATTATGCTGATATTTATACTCCTGATATTTGGAATAAATGTAAAGAGTGCTATTCTATAGCCCTTGAAGGAGTTCAGAAATGATAGACTATATATTAAACCCATATCTATTAGTCAATGTGCTTTGGATGATTACATCTATAACAATTATACTTATTATCACAAGGAGATATAAATAAATGGTCTTAGAAGTAGTAAAAGCTCAAATATCAGTAGGTTCATCTATGGTGTTTTGGGGTATGTATATATTCTCAGCAATCATCATAGCATTAATATTAACAGGAAGTATATTTAAAGATTAGCTTTAAATATTAATTAACAATAAAAGAAAAAGGTAGTATAATGACTGACATAGAAAAGATAAAAGAAGCAATAAATGAAGTAGAACAGAGCATAGATGGTATGTCTGACGAAGTATGTTGTGTTGAAAGTAATATAGAGGACGCACAGGGTTCTATAGGTTATCTGTACGATAATATATCTTATGCTGAAACTGAAATTAGAAAGCTAAGAGATGTTATATCTAAACTTCAGCCAACAATAGAAGAAGGTTTTCAATCTATATCTATTGAAGAATATAATGAATATTTATCACTTAAAGAGTTTAAAGAAAACTTTGATAAGTTTATAGATGATAATTATATAGGCTCTGCTGAAGATGGTAAATTATGTATAAGTTAATACCAAAAGAATCTATACATAAAATAGTAGATAAAAACAAAGCCAAAGAACTTATCTATAAGCAGAGGGGGAAATTCTTCTCTGCTTGGTTCGTTAAAAAGAATGGTGAGATTAGATATATGAACTGTAGAACAGGTGTAGGTAAACATCTAAGAGGTAAAGGAAGGTTATATGATTATGATAATTTAGTCTGTGTATATGATATACAGGCTAAAGATTATAGAAATATAAACTTAGATACTCTATTTAGATTAAAAGTAGATGGTGATTATATATTAGTTGGGGGTATCATAGATGAAGGTTAAAGAGAATGAATATGAAGATAATGAGAATGAATATTCTGTTACTATTATAGGTGGTTGGAGTGTAATGGCTGAAAGTCAAGAAGATGCAAATAGGTATATAATAAATCAACTGCAAGATGGAAATACTTCATATACCTGTGATTTGGAGGTGAAAGATGAAAACTAGAAGATTTTTCTTCCACTATAACAAACCTGTATCTAAAAAAGAGGGTAGGAATTTTCTTACCCTCCACTATAAAGGGGAGTGTCACTTAGTTAATAGAATAGTTTGTGATGTATCTACTGAGAGCCATGACCAAAAAAAGCAACCTCATTGTATTATACGAGGTTGGGCAAATGATGTAACTATATACGATAGTATGTATGGAAGGACAGGTTATATAGAATGAATAAGTTTATATGTAATGAATGTCAACAAATAGTTAAAAGTGAAGCAGAAGAAGTACCTTATGGTATTTCATGGTCTGATGGACATAAATGTACTTTTACAAAAATAGATGAAGAAAGGAATATAGATGAAAACAAATGACATAAAAAAAGGTATGAAGATAATGACAAACCAACTTGGTATACCTGTTAGTGGAACTATGGAGGATAACCAAAGAGGGAGTACAAGGTTCATATATACAAATGCAGATGAAATAGGTATGGTTAGTGAGTATGGTTCTGTATATGCATATAATATAATAGAAGTATTTGATGAGTCTAAAAATGAATGGGTTAAGGTTGAACATACACCCAAGCAACTAAATATGAAAACCATTGTATTCTAATATATAAAATAGATGGGGTTGGTAGATATTCTATCAGCCCTTAATCTATTAAAAATTTTTTATAATTTTTTTTTGAAATTTTAATATTTTTTTTAGGTGGCTCAGAAGTGGGAACTTTTTTCCTAGCATATGCACCATTGGTTATAAATTGCTCCTTATAAATTTAGGCTTATAAATTGTAAAACCTAAAATAATTAATTTATTATAAATTTGACCTTATATTTTCTGTTTTTTTTATTTTATTCGAATTATCTTGTGGGGAATATTAAAATACCCCTATATTTGGGTAATATGACAGGCGAAAATAAAGCACTTTTGGGGTTGATTGAAAAAATAATCGAAGATTATATTTTTGACCTTAGAGATAAAAATGATGACCAACAGGGTCACACTAATTACACTTATAGAGCAAGTTCAAGTGGAATGTGTATGAGAAAAAATTTCTACTCTTCAATGACAGAGGTAGAAGAAACAAACAAACCTGATAGAAGAACATATAGGTTGTTTAGACTTGGGGACCAAGTACACTCAGACATTCAAGAAGCATTTGAACAGGCTGTAAATAAAAACAAAGAAATTAAAATATAATAAAGTATTATATATATTATATATATATATATATATAGTATATAGTATATATAGAGAGAAAGGGTTGCATGGATTTTAAACTGAAACAAGTATTTTCAGAATTAGTAATTGACCTCATGCCAAAATATCCAATCAAAGGTCATGCAGACCTAGTATTGAAAATTGATATTGATGGTGAAGAGAAGATTATATTACTTGACATCAAAACAATTAATGCTTATGGCTACTCTAAGAAGTTTGGACATAAGAAAGACCCTAATGCTCAGATTCACCATAATTATCAAGTAGGGACATATGCTATGGGTGTAGAACATATGTTTGGTAGGTGCGATGCAATCTTTATGTTGTATTATAAAAAAGATAATTCATATTTAAAATTAGTAGAGGTGGATATGTCTTATATTGACAAAGCTAGAGAATATTGGGACAATATGTTAGAAGAAGAAAAAAGTGGTTTACCTAAAATTAAAGAGGGGTTTTCCCCTGCCTATAATTGGGAATGTAAATATTGTGCATTTGATAATCAATGTGCAGTTGATAATAAGAAGGGATTGTAGTATGGAGAGTAAAACACAAGTTACTGAAATAACGAACAAAAAGCCCTCTCTAAAGCATCTTCAGGCTTTAGTGGGTGGTTATATTGAAATTGCTTATGATGATGGGTACACTCAAATTATTTGTAATGAAGAAGGTTTGCTATTAGGATTGCCTTATAATGTAGGTGCAACAGAATATTGGAGAGGTTGCGTATATGGGAATATAAAGCAATATAGTAGGTTGTATGGAGATGTAGTTATTTTAAAAGAAAAAGGAAGGTTAGATTAATGGAATCAGTTGTAAAGATAAATAAGTCTGTGCATGGAGATATAATAAACAGACATAATGAACTATCTCAATCAATTACACCTAATGCTTATATAGAAAGTAAGCAGGGTTTTGATTATGTAGATGAGGCATATATGAGACATCTACTAAATAAGAATTTCCCTATATGGTCTTGGGAGATAAAAAGTTATGAGTTGCTAGGAGATGCAGTTATAGTTGTTAATGGCAGATTGACTATAGAAGAGTCAGGTGTTGTTAGGTACTTTGATGCATTAGCCTCTCATAGAATTGCAAAAAGTAGGCAGTCAGGAGATTATGTAGATATAGGTAATGATATGAAATCTGCTAACTCTGATTGTTTTAAAGTTGCAGTAAATAGACTTTGCAATATCGCAGATGATGTTTATAGAAAACAAGTTATAGATTATACTCTATCTTCAAAAGATATATCCTTATTAGATGACTACTGCAAGAAGTTGTCTGATGCAGGATTACATGAAGTTGCAGATAAGGTACAAGCTAGTATAGATAATGATAAGATAACAAAGGCTAACTTAAATTCATCAATCGCTAAGTTAAGCCAATTACTAAAAAACACAAAGGAGAAATAAATGGCTGATGTAAGCACATTTGATTTAACAGATGATATAGTAGTGGGTATATATGACCCTCTAGAAGATGTAAAAAAAGAAGTATTAGTAGCTAAGCAGAATTATCCTGCTCATATTACTGAGGTGATAGAGAGAGAGGTTAGGGTTAAAAATAAATACAAGGCTATTGTATATAATTGTAGAGTTGAAATTGCACCTGAATGTGCAGATAAAACTTTTAAAACTTTGGATGGTAGAGTTATTAAAGGTGATAATTATGTAGGTAGAAGTGTAAAAGTTAAGGGTATATTTATGTTCTTAACCCCTAAAAGTGGTGATGATTTTAAGGCTAATGCAGGTGCTAATAAGGAGTATTTAGATTTTTGTAGTGCTATTGGCTATGAGCTTAAAGATGTTGAAATAGAAGTGGGTGGGGCTAAGAGAACAGTAAAGCAGTTTCCTGTCTTATCTAAGGATGATATTATAGGCAAACCTATGATGGCATTTATAGATGATTATAAATGGAAGAATAGAGAAGGCAATTGGGTTACTACATCAAATGTAAAAGGTTGGAATAGTTGGGCTGAAGGTGGGATTAAAGCCACTGAATATGACGATGGAATACCATTTTAATATAGTTCGTGTTGTTCGTAGTTAGAGACTACAAGAGAGGGATGGATTTTTTACTACCTTTCTTGTTCATCCCTAGTGGTCTCTATATAGTAGGTTCGTCTAATGGTTAGGATATTTGGTTTTCGACCAAATGATAAGGGTTCGACTCCCTTACCTACTACATGGTAGAGATAGAAAAGATAGGTAGAGAGAGCTTTCAATGCAATCAATGTGTAGCTACTAAGTTTACAAATAAGTATAGGTGGAATACACCTATAACTAAAAAGACTTACTATATATGTAATGATTGTTGCAAAAGAGAATTTAGAAAAATAAAACAAACAATAGATGAAGAGTATAAAGGAGAATGATGTTAATAGCTAAACTAAGTATAGATGGAAGAGGTAGAATACAGATACCCTCTACCTTTGTAAGGGCAAATGATTGGACAGCTGATGGTATGGTATTATTAAAAAATCATACTAATAGTAGGAAAGTAACACTTGAGTATGTTCCTTATGAACCACCACATACACCAATACAAGAAGAAGTAGAGGCAGAAGTTGAAAGAAAAAGAGTTGAAGAAGTTAGAGCAAAAGTTGGACTATATTAGTATAATAAGTATGGATAAATATGTCTATTGGACAACAATAGATAACAAAGAAAGGAAATATGAGTATAAAATTACCACCTCAGTCAAAGGAGGCAGAAAATTCAGTAATAGGTAGTATGATAGTAGAGCCAAGTTGTATACCTATGGTTATGTCAATTATAGACATAACTATGTTATATAATAGTTCAAGCAAAAAGCTATTTAGTTTACTATGTGATATGCACAATGACAAACTATCTATAGATTTAGTTTCAGTTTGCTCTGCTATTACACCAAGTATGAAAGAGGATGGGATAACCCCTTATTTTATCTCACTACTCACAACAGATGTTCTAACCTCTAATCACGAGCATCACTCAAACATTATAAAAGATAAGTATCTTCTTAGAAATATAATAGAAAAGTCTAGGAAGATAGCAGAAGCATCCTATGATAGTATGAAAGATGCAATGGGTATGTTGTCAGATACACACAAAGAGATAGGTGTGCTGATGAATACTAAAACTACGAAGGCAGAAACTATAGAAAACCTAGTAGATAAAACTGCTGATAGTATAGCCAATTCAAGCAAGAGTCTTATATCCACAGGGTTTATGTGCATAGATAACTTGTGTGGGGGAATGACTAGGGGTGAACTTACTGTTGTAGGGGGGAGACCTTCTCATGGGAAAACTACACTTGTTATTAATATGATAAAATCTTGTATTGATAAAGGGTTAAAGGTTATGGTTTTCAATAGAGAAATGACAAATGTAGAGATGATAAAGAAGTTACTAGTATTAGAAAGTGAAAAATTGTCTTACTTAAAGGTTAGAAGAGGTATGATAAGTGACTTAACTGATAGTGCTGAACTTAACAGCACTCTTAACCTTATAAAGAAAAAGTATAATAAGAATGTGTTTCAAATGTTTGATGATATTCAGACTCTAGAAGGAGCCTCTGTAGAGATACAGAAATTTAAACCTGATATTATATTTGATGACTTTATTCAATTAATAAGACCTAAAAACTCCTCTAAGGATAGAAGGTTTCAAATTGAAGAGATAATACATACATATAAATGGTTAGTAAAGTCTGTAGATGCTGTTGCAGTACTAGTATCTCAGTTAAATAGAGGTGTTGAGTATAGAACAGGGGCAGATGCTAAACCTAAGATGTCAGATTTAGCAGAGTCAGGCTCTATAGAGCAATCAGCAGAGAATGTTATATTTGTATACTATCCTTTTAAAGTCTCCTTAGATGAGAATAGAGATAGTAAAAATAAGCTACAATTAATAGGTTCTAAGGTTAGGTATGGAGTCTCAGGTACATCTGATGTTGGGTTTGATGGAGACAAAGTTAAGATATATCAATCTGAAGACCACTATAGAAAGGGTAAATAATGAAAAAGAGGAATATATATACAACTAAGTGGGATAAACATTGGGAAAGCCAAACATTTAATGCGTGGTGGTTACCACAAGTAAAGTTTGTACCTAGAAACAATGTAGATAGCGAAAAAGAAGATAAGCCAACTATGAGGCATTGCTTAAAATGTGATAGTGTCTATGATAGAGTTTGGACTAATAGTTATTATAAGGTTTATATATGGGATGACTTTCCTAAAAATGGTCAGAAAAAAAGGGATTGTCCTGCATGTAAAAAAACTAAAGACTATCGAATAGTAGTGGGTGGTAATTTATAAGTTGTTACGAGTAGGTGTGCGAAAGGGTAAAGCAAGGCTCCTCTTGGGGTCAGTCTTAGTTGATTGCGTAGGTTCGAGTCCTGCCCTACTCTCAAGAAAATATAGAGGAAAAAATGATTAGTTATTATATATGTTTAATGTTTGGATTTTTAATGGGTTGCTTTGTTGCCTGTTTGATGACAAAAGGAAATACAAAAGTAGATATGGATATCCATAGTTGGAGAAATAAATGAAATATGAGATAGGGCTACCTACTAAAAATTTATCAGAAGAGCAGATTAAAGAAGTAGTATATGCTATATATAAGTGTGGTTATGAAGTATACGAAAGTTGGGACACTGAAAAAATAAGATGGGCAGTTGAAAATGATGATGAAATAAAGGCTATAGATGAGGGGTAAACATCATAAAGGTAAACCTTCGAGTCATCATGCAATTTGCGAGACTGAAAAATGTAAAGAGTATTTTAATATAAACTATAAAAACTGCAATGGTAAATGTAATCATTGTAATAAAAAGGAAAAAAATGAAAGAAATTTATCTAGGAGTAGATGTAGGTAAAAATGGTGGATTAGGTATTATCATTCAAGATGGGAAAAAGTGCGTGAAAAGAGCTGTTAGATATACACACGACCATGGTATACTAAGAGATTGCATAGAAAACTTAATAGATGATAACGATTATCCCCAAGTATACTGTTTAATAGAAAAGGTACATTCTATGCCAAAACAAGGTGTTAAGTCTGTATTCTCTTTTGGTGAAAACTATGGGTTTTGGAAGGGGCTGTTGTGTGGGTTAGATGTTTATTACAAAGAAGTTACACCACAGGCTTGGATGAAGTATTTTAAAATACCTAAGTTTGAAAAGAAAACATTTAGAAAGAACTATATAAAGGCATTAGCTAGTAAAAGGTTCCCTGCTATTAAAATGAACTTATATGTATCTGATGCGTGTATGATAGCACAATATTGTAAGGAGAATTTTAATGACATTTAAAGAAAGAGGTGCTATAGGTGATGATGCAGAGCGAAGGGCAGAGGACTACTTTAAAGCCAAAGACCTCTTTATAGTTAGGTATGGTTTAGATGCTAAAGAATTAAAAGGTGCTTATGAGAGTTGGCAATATATACCTAGTGTAGTTGCAAATACTCCTGACTATATAGTTGTAGCTAAGAAAAAGTCTTATTTCTTAGAAGTTAAGGCTTGTGGTAAAGTATTAAAAATGAAGATGCATGATATTTCTAATTATAAACAGTGGAATAGAAATATATTTAAAGATATGAGATTAGTTCTTTTTATATACTCAATTACAGAAGATAAGCAATATATTTTATCGCTTGACAAATTGTTAAATCTTATAGAAAGTAATAATTATAGTATTGATAGATATGAGAATAACAAGAAACCTTACTATATAATACCTTTGGAGGACTTATAATGAATGATGAAGATAGAAAAACACCCTTTAATCACATATCCTTATTAAGAGCAAGAATAGTAGAAAGGAATGATAAAATATTATCAATGTATAGAAGGCAGTTAAGTGACCTTCAAGACTTGAATAATATTCTAAATGATTACGAATTAGAAGATGACCTAGAGGATTGGTATGTTGATTTATCTAAATATATGATTGGAATAGGTATTGAGGGAAGTAAAGGTTGATTCAAACCACTTGAATAAACTATTACCATACTTCCCTTATACCATAGCTAACATGGTGAATATTTGGTGCAACCTCATCAAAACTAAAATTATTATCTTTAAATCTAGCTAACATTAATTCATTTGTATTTGAGCCATTAAGTGAGAATATAAAGGGTATATGAGTTCCCATTGTTTTATCTATAACTGAAGTATATAAATTAATCTTTTCATAATTGCTAGAACCACCATCATCATCCAAATTCATTAAATCGTTACTATAGTTGAAATCTCTTGGCATTAAGTGGTTTTGACCACTAGAGCTTGAGCCTATATAAGAATAAGATATATCATAAGACCTTCTACCTGATGGGATAGACTCTTTAGGATAATTATCTAATGTTTCTTCATCATTATAAAGAGTCCCCTGCTCTGCATCACTATATATATTTATAAAAGGGTTGAAAGGTTTAGATGAGCCAAAATTACTAGAATATGTTGAACCATATTCAGTGTCTATAGTGGAAACACCATCATAACTAATATTCTTTTTAATGCCTAAGTCAGGGTTATAAGGAAGTGTATATGTATTACCAATAGATATGCCTGATAATTGAAAATCATCACCATTAAGGCTTATAAAGTTAAAATCTAGAGAGCTTTGATTTTCCAAAGCTACACTAAGTATCATAGGAACATAATCAAATGTCGCTGAATAGAAAGTATCTCCTGTGGCTTCATCCTCACTTATACTCACATTTGATATGATTCCAATCTCATCAGTTAAGCCCTCTATATTAAATGATATATTTTTATGCCCTAATATCATAATATATGAAGAACCTTTTAACAACCCACTTTTATTTAAAGAAACAGATAAAGAACTATCTAGACTGTAAGATTTGGGACTGTGCCATGATGATGATAGAAATACAGGGTTTATTGTATCTACAAAACCTTTATTATATAAACTTTCTATTGAATTAATGTAAAATGTTGGTCCTGATAGTGAATTATAACTCATATTTGTTTTGCCTCTTCTTAGTTAGTCTTTTCTTCTCTGTGTTAATCTTTAAATCCATAAGATAATCTTCCCAATCTAAAGTCATATCTTCCCATTTAGTAGTTATCTTCCCCCAAATATCTATATCTGTAGGTATAACCTTAATACCTATTTTATCCACAATACAATTTAATATCCTTATATCTCCATCATAATTAAATAATAGTTCATCATTATCATAATTACTATTCTTCTTTGGGGTAGCTATAATAATATTTCTTACCCTTACAAATGTATAGTTTTTATTTATATTGGTTATTAAAAACCCACCTGTATATCTTATTTTTACAGTAGATTTATTATTTAAGCCCTCTATAGTTGTATACCCTAATCCATATTTTAAATTCATCTATTCTTTCAATATTTTTATATTTAGCCCTACTCCAAGTTCTTGCATTGTATCTTGTAGTCCTGAAGATGAGTTATGTTCAGGAGTATCTAAACTACTTGGGATTAATTCCCCATCTACATATCTGAGGTGTTTTTCATTGTCAGGGTTTCCTATTAATGAAAACTCCTTGCCTATATCAGGAATCCAATTATTAACATATATTCCTATTTCATTATTAACTATTTCTTCTTCAGTGTTTTCAAGTTCTTCTTCAGCTCCTATATCCTTTAAAACTCTTAAAGAGTGATTATTACTAGAATCATGAGTGTGTAGTGTAAATGTATGGAATGGCTTTATATGTGTAAGATGGGCTGATAGTGGTGAATCATACTGATTGAAATTTGTAGGACCAAAAACAGATGTAACATATTGTGTGTAATAACTTGCGAATATAATTGCATTGAAGTAAGTAATACCTGCTATGTTTCTAGATTTATATTTAATATGTTGTGGTCCTACATAACTAAACCTTCTAAATCTTAAAAAATAATAACTATTTTCTGAATCAGGAGTAAACTCGAATTTTAACTTTCTTTTATAATTACTATTATATAGATTGTCATTGAAATGCCACAATTTAGATAAATCTTCTATCCCTACTGTATGTATAGTTCTTGTTTCTCCTGCTGTAGAATTACTATAAGAACCATCATCTATAAGAGTAGACTCCACCTCATTATAGTTATCAAAATTTATATTTTCTTCTGATTCTATTAATCCTGAACCACCATCTACTTTTAATATTGACACTTCTAATGATTTATAGCCATATGTTTTTATATAGTCTCTAAGTTCTTCTTTGGTTTTTAAAAGCAAACCTTGCTCGTCAAATACAGAGTCTTGTTCTGTTTCTACATTAGTGTTATAATCTAAAATAGTGAGTGTATCACTATTGCCTGAGTCAAAATCTTCTGAAACAACACACTCAACTTGGTGTAATACATCCCCCTCTAGTGGTGAATCTATTGTTGATGTTGTGGAGCCTATAGCTAGAAAGAAATCCCTGCTATACTCTGTTTCTGTATTATAATTATACTCATATTCCAAAAAATCATATAAATCTCCTGATGATGAAAATAACTCATTTAATGGGTGTGAATCTTCAGGGTATGAATCAAAATCATGTTTTAATGTTAGGGCTGTTATGTTTGATGAAGCAGTCTCAGTATCTATAGGGGTAATTGTATTAAAACCTGTACTAAATGATGAGAAATTATTATTTAAACTTGCCCCAAATAAAGTGCCAAAAAGATTGTCTCCTAGAATAGGGTATAAATTGCTGTTAAGTGAATTTAATATATCTACATTGTCTGCCATAGAAACATACATTCCACTTGGAGTTTCTTCAGGGAATAAATAATATTTAAGTTGGAACTCAATACTACCCTCTATAATAGTATTTGGTGGTATCGCATGTCCATATCTAATGTGTGGTACTGATGTTGTGGGAATGTAGTTTGAGTCTAAATAATCACCCCCAAATATGAGAGGTATTTTTACTTTTAAAATCCACTTATCACCATAAGGAATAATAGTTACTCTATATATACCATCATCACCACTGTTTGGTATTTGGCTTGTATGTAAAGTTGAATTCCCTGAACTAATAGCATCCCTTATAGTATTAAATGAAAATATCATATTTAATACTCCATTACTACTTTCAGAGTATAAAAGTCCTTGAGTTTTTATATACCAACCAACAAAATCCCAAGTTGAATCCTCACCAAGAACATTTAAATCGCCAAAAGCCTTATATGGGTCAGGTAATAATATAAACATATTAACACTTTTTTTATACGAGTCCCAACCCACAATGCCAAGATTAATATGCTTAATTCTATTATGTAATTGGGTTGGTGTGTAGAATATTGGGTTGTATAGTGGGGATGATTCTCCACCTAACTCATCTAACACCTCATTAAAAGATTGTTCAAACATGAAGAATACATTGCTATTATAATTAAAGTCCTCTATACCTGAATTGTAAAAATTAAAGAAGTCTCCCCTCCCTGTAAAGTCAGATAAAAGTGGCACTTCAGATATATAAGTGCAACTCCCATTATCATGAGTTGCATCAGGATTATAGTTGGTAGCATCAGTATCAGTACAGCCATATATAATATCGTTAACATCTTCACCTAAACAATAATCTTGATTCGCTATATATTGAGTGGCTAATCCTGTAGCAGGGTTTGTAAATATTCCATCAGTATATGAGTTTACCATAGATGTACCTGTTTCCCAATCCACCCAATTATCTAACTCTAGTACATTATCACTTGCCATTTGGTCATTATTTATAGGACAGAAATATACTTGAGTTATATTAGACTCTTGTGGTTGTTCTATATCTAAATTATGAAGTTGATATAAATTAATCTTTATATCTTTTGAAGTTTTTGTTATAGAACTAATAATAAATAAATTATATTTTATCTGCCCATTTACAAAATAAGCACCATTTGAGTAATCTTCTCCATACATTTTTTGATTATTTATGAGACTACTAATCTTTACAAGGTCTCCTAGCTCATAATCTATATATGATAATGGTAAAGATATAACAATATTGTTATGGGGGTTACAATTACTCATTAGCAGGTATGAGGCAATAGTATATGCAGATGTGTCATCATATACAAATCTACAATCTAGTGTTTTAGATATCCCATTTAAATTATAAAATGATGAGTTATAACCCTCTAATACATCTTCTGCTTTTATTGTTAATGATGTTAAATATGAGTCTGTTGAAAAATCATAATCATAGTTAAATATTATCTCACTATATAGCTCTCTAATACCTGTTCTACTAAACGAGGAAGTTCTTATATCTTTAGATTTTATCATTTTAAAGCTAGGGTTATCATATGACATCTGTATAGACTTTATATCTAACTTGTTATTTTTAAATATTGGGAATAAATTAGAGAAAGATGAAATTTCTTCTATTAGTTCCTTAGAGTTTATCTTTTTATTTTGAGTAAATGCATATTTAACATCATTAATACCAATAGTATCATAATTATCTATTGATTCAGGATTGCCAATTTCTGAAGAGATTATATCTCTTATTATACTTTCTGCTGTAGTTGATGACCCTGAAAATCCACCTGCTCTACCATTTATATCTGCGTAATAGTCTTTTTCCCAAAAAGTATCAATATATGCGTTTTGATATATTTTAAATCCATTATATATGAATTTACTCCAAGAATTAACAATAAAAGAGTTATGGGGTATATTTGGGTGGGTTTGTAAGTCTTGTGCTACAAGATTTATATTTAAAAGGTTGAACTTATTTACTTCTGTCCAAGAGTCAGATTTTGAACTTCCTTGTGTTCCTGAGTCCCCTTTATAATTTTGAAGGCTACTTGAAAGGTTTTCTAGGTCTAGTGTGTTCCAAACCCTAGAATTTGTGTCATTTTGTGTGTTCCAAAGAAACATACCCCCCCCTGTGTTCGCTTCAAATTCTCCATAAACATAGCCACCTGTAGGATTCCCTTTAATAAAATCACCCCATGAATCAAGAAGTTCTAACCTTGAGATAAATGGGTTTGGGGTAGGTGGTATATATCCAATGGTTGGTTCAACTTCACTACAATATATATTTACATAGGTGTTAACCCAAAACTGGTCAGGTTGAGGGTCTATTGAATCGTCAACAAGTCCTGATATAGTAAAATGAAGGTTTGCAATTAAATATGTGTCACATGCATAATTAAAATTAATATCATTATATCTAATTCTAGTAGAGTAACTTTCTAGAGTATTATAGTCTCCTCCACTGTTAAGCCTCATTATACTATCTAATCTTTCTCCACTTTCATGGCATAATGCTATATATTTATTGCCTGATATAATTTCAGATAAATTTGAATTAACCTCTTCTGTTAAGTATGCTCCACCCTGAAATACTAAATCTTCAGGAGATACACTGTTGTCATTTGGGGTTATTGCAAAGGCTGAATAAGTATAATCATTTGAATAATCTTCCCCATCAACTTTTTTAATATCAAAACCTAATTGAATTGGGCTTCTCAATATATAACCCCTTAAAATAAGAGATTTAACATCATTAATTTCAGCACCCCCACCTACAGAAGACTCTGAATTTAACTTTATAAATGAATCTGTACTATTACCTGTTATAAAATTATCTAAATCTCCTGAGTCCTCTGCTTGACCTGCTGTTTTTGCATACCTAGACAAATTCATATAAGAGCCTTCTTGTCCAATGTATAAGTTTGTGCCATAGGCTTTATTGCTTGAATCTTGAGAAGAATTGTTAATAGTTTCAGACTTTATATATATATTCTCTTTTAGTAGTCTATTAGGGCTGTCAAAACAAAATTTAGACTCTAATGCATATTCGTCTTGGGAACTATACTCTTCATCTGTTATTTCATAATCTTTATTTGAAAGGTATATTATAGGGCTTTTCTTCATAGTACCATAAACCATTGGATAGGGTATATTCCTAGATTTTGGAAGCATATTTTCATCATCAGGAGTATAATTAACAGGGACATCTATATAAAGACTATCTTGCGTAGAATCTTCTAACTCTATACTGATAGTCTCTCTATCGTGAGATGTGTATTTTATCTTACCCTTATAAGCAGTATAATAATTTTTATTTTGGTTATTAGGATAATATCTTATCTCTGCTGTTTTATTTATCCTAAAATAGTCAGAGTCTAATAAGTCACTTAAATAACCATCTACTGTCTTAATATTAATCAAAGATAATTTCACTGAAGGTATTGAATATTTTCTAGTGTCTATATTTATAGACTCTTTTACAGATGGGAAAGATTTTAATGCTTTGAAATATTTAGGGCTAAGCTCATACAGGGTGACTTGTGATTGGGAATATGGGGGTGAATCATCACCTAATATATGGGACAAATCTAATGGCTCATCTGCCATAGTAACTACAGCAGTAGTATTATTAGCCACAATATTTGCTAAACTTTGTTGGTCATCACTACCATAAAATATAACAACTGCTCTAAGAGTTGTATTTGAACCTTTAATTTGGTCTGTAAATGACATTAACTCACTCCTATATCAGCACCTCGCTGAACTGCTCTTTTTATTTGAGGTATTATAATATCTTCAGTATATTCTTCATTCATTATAGGATTATTAAATGTTATATTGACAGGTGCAGACCCATTATTTATAGCATTCATATTACCTATACCAAAGTTTTTAACTGCTCTTCTACTCATAATATACTCTCCTTGTTCAGCTTCTATCATTGTTCCACCTGCTGAATGTCTGCGACCACCAACTATACCACCATGTTCATATTTTTGTGCCTGTAATCCTGCCATTCCAATTGCACTTGTTGCTATAGTTGTACCTAAAGACCAATTCTTTTGTGCTTCTAGTTTACCTACTATAACATCACCAGCTATAGGAAACATTGCCAATGCTGTTGCTTCAGCTATTTGAAATTTCTGTATTATTTGTGCAACAGACATTGCTGTTGATGCTAGTAATTGCCCCATTTGAAGATTAATACCTAGATTGTGAGCTTTCTTTTTAGTGTTATCTTCTTTTGTATTTAATGCCTCTAGTTGTCTAGCTTTTACTTTTTCATTAGTTACAGTTTGATTTATAAGTTCTCTCTCTTGTGCTATAGTATCTAGGTCTAACTGCAATTGCATAGCTCTCTTTTGGTCATAATAATTAATTGAGGCTTGTGTTAGTTCAGCTAAAAACCCTAGCCTTATCAAGTGATTTTGTCTTTCAAGGTCTAGGATTTCAGCATCTCTCGCCTTTTCTAGGTTTAAACTATTAATAGCTTCTTCTGCTTCAAGAATTGATGCTATATATAAATCTAGAGTTGCTTTTTGTTCCTCTGTTACTTTTGATAGATCAATTCCTGATAATATTAATTGGGCATCTGTAAGACCTAATTCTATTTTTCTCTTATCTAAGTCTGTGGTTGCCTTTGCCAATAAGTCAATTGCAAGAACCTCTCCTTTTAAACTCTTTGAAATTTCTGCAAACTTATCCTTTTGTGGTTTTGATGGAGAATTCTCTGCTTTATTTTTTTCCTGTATTGCTTTCCTTAATTTAAATACTGATTCAATTTCAATTTCTATAGCTTTTTGAGTTACTTCACCTACTTCAATCGCAACTTTACCATTTTTAATTTTACTAGCCATTATTAACCTAGCTAATTCATTATTCTCTTGTAGTATTCTTTTTTCAGTTTTTAAATTTAATAACTGTTTTTCCATATCTTCATCTAATTGAACTGCATTTTTTATTTCTTTAGATGAAATAACCTCTCCCAAAATACCTAAATCTTTTTGAAGGGCATACTTTTCTGCCATTAATCGTATATATCGTTGGTCTGTATTTAAAAGGTTTTGAAGAATTTGACCTGTATTCCCTGCTGATTTTTTATACACATCAGATGCTTCTTTCTCCATAATAATACTTTGAAGTTGTAAATTTATCCCATCTAATATTAGATTTTTAAATTTATTCTGACCTTCTAATTGCTGTATAGTAAATGTTCCATACTCTTCTTTTATAGCCTTAATTCTCTCTACAGCAGTTTTAGTTTCATCATTTAAAGATGACCATGCTTCAGTATAATCTAATATTTTTTTAACAGCAAATACTGATGCTAATCCTACTGTGGCTCTAATTAAAATAGATAAACCACCTGTTAAAATTGTAGATGTAAATATTGCAGTTCTCATCCTTTTGTTTAAAACAACAAATGCTAATGATACTAATCCAATTGCACTTGCTGTATTAGCAATATCTTTAGAATTTATAGATTTAGCAAATTTAGTCATTAAATCATTTGCCCTTTTCATCGCAGGGGTAAATAAGTCACCTACTAATTCAGAAAGGTCACCCATTGCACTTTCTACTGCTCTTTGAGATAACTCATAACTATCTATTGATGCACTATCTCCATATTGCAAATTAACAGCCTGTAATAAAACTTCTTGTGCTTCTAGTAATTTACCTTGCTTAACTAATGTTTTTATATGCTTCTTTGTGCTATCATCAAAATCTGTTCCTGCTCTTCTTAGAGAGTTCATTCCTTTAATAGGATTATCTAATGCCTTGCCAAGTGCTATAGTTTGAGTTTTTAAAGTTTCTGCTGTGATAGTACCATTGTTTAATGCAGATGTCATATCTATAATAGTTTTCTGAGCAGTTGGTATTGCTGAACCTGCAATATTTTTAAAAGATAAAAGTAATGCAGTAGAACTTAATATAACTTCATCTGATACTCCTGTTGTGTCTTGAAGTGAAGAGGCTAAATTTTTCATTTGTTCTGTGGTAACACCTGATGCATACCCTTGTTGTTCTATAACATTAGATACTCTTTTTACTGCAATTTCTTGTTGGGAAGATGCATCTATAAATTGTTGTATAAATCTAACAGAACCACCAACTGCAAATGAAAATAATAATAGCTTACTTCTTAATACAGAAATAGTACCATGAGTATTTCTAGTATGTTCTTTAAACTTCTCAGTATTTTTACTTGCTTGTTTTATCTCCCTAGACAGTTGTTGAAAAGCTACTTTATCACCTTTTAATGCTTGTTTTAATAATTTACTTCCACCTGCAACCTTTTTTAATTCCAATCCATAACTATGAGCAGTGTCTTGTAATAGTTTAAGTTTATTTCTATTTCTTTTTAATGCATCTGTATTCTTTTTTATTTCAGCAGTTCTTTTTTTCTGCTCTGCGTCTGCTGATTTTCTATCTCTTAATTTATTTTCTGCATCTGCAATTCGCATAACTTCATTGAATCTTTCCTTCTCTAGCTCAATTCTTTTTTGTTCCTTTTCAATAAGTTTAACTAAAGATTCTTCTTTCTTTTTGTTTGCCTCTTCTATTTTTTTATCAACTTCTAAATCTTTGATATGTGCATCTCTTCGCATCTTGAGATGTCTAATCTCTTCTTTATATTTTTTTAAATCAATAGCCTCCATCTGTTCTCTTGTAGATTTGGCTATTTTTTTTGATGCTTCTACTTGAAGTTTTTCTTGAGATATCAGGTCTTTTGTTGCTTTAGCAACAGTTTTTAGTTTTACTTCTCCAAGTCCTCTTAGTTTATTTATTGAATCTAACGAACCTTCTATTTGATTCTGTGACTCTACTAGTTGGCGAACTATTCTTATTAGATGTTCAGTGGCTTTTATATTATCATTAGTTACCCTTGTGTCTTCTACTGTAGCCTCTGTACTTTTTTTAGTGGCTTTTTCCTTACCTTGCAACTCTTTAACAAGGTCAGCTATACCATCTTTTGTTGCTTTTTCCAACATTTTACTTGTTCTACCCATATCTAACCCTTTGCATTACTTTTAATTTTATCATATTCCATTTGCTCTAATTTATTAAATGAGGACTTAATAACCTGAGACTTTAATATCCATTTATGTGGGTGATTTGAGAAGTTACCCTCATAAGGAGATACACCAAACTCCTTACAATACATATATTTTGATATATCTTTTTGATAGTCATGGTTATATAATTTATTCTTACAACAAAAAAAAGGCAATTGTTTAGAAACTGCTTTTGCAATATCAAAACTTTTGCCTTCTGATTTATTCATATCTTTTACCTCTTGTATAAGAAGATTAATTACATCCCAAATATCCCTATCGTTATTAAATGTTTTATATGGGTATTCCCTGTCAACCTTGATTGGTAGTTGAGCTTTATAGGGATATTCACAATAGTCACAACCCTCGCACCAAGTATCTGTTAAGATATTTAGAGAAAGTACGAGGGATTCTATTCCCCCAATTTTTGGTATTCCTGTATCATAGACATAAGTTCGTTCTTTTCAACTTCACTCAGCTCTTTTAATACAGAATCTGCAGGTTGACCTTTAGTGTTTTCTTTCCATTTAAAGTCTCCACCTATAAGACCATGTCTAATCCAAGATGTCCTAGACTTAGATATATTCTTAATGTGACTAATTTTATCATCATCACCATATACTATTAATGTTGTATCTTGACAGGAGTCTATGTCATCACAAGACATCTCTTTAAGTTTAACTTTTCTTCCTGTAGATAATTCAAGTGGTTTTTTATCATTTTTCATTTAATCTTCCTTATTTGCTTTTTTATTTGCTTTTTTAGTTACTTTTTGGATTTTATTACCATCTTTATCACAAGGTATGAAACCTGATTTTAAACATGATTCTTTTTTCCAAATAGGTCTCCTAACTTTATTTCCTGCACTATTTAAATAATAATCAAATTTCATTTTTTTAATCCTTAATCTATATTAATTACAATAACTTCATCAGTACCTGAAGATAAAACTTTACCTGATATGGATAATGATGCAATATCTCCTGAATCAAAAGATACATTGCTTAATCTAGAGTGATTAATATCTATACCAATAGTGCTTAACCCTGTAGGAAATGTATCATCTGTTTCTGATGCAGTAGCCATATATAATTCTACATCTTGGTCAGTTTGTCTATATGCATCTACTAATGGAGCAGAATCATCATCATATTTTAATTTCATATCATAAGTTATTTCTAATTCAGGTAATGACCTTCCAATAACTTCAGGGTCTCCTAAAACAGGTGTAGAGCCTCTACCTAAAAATTTAGCAGATGAACTAAAGTTTAATCCAAAAGATTCTACAAGTGGAGAAAATAAAGGAACATTACTTGAATCATATAAATGTCTATTGGTTAAATCTTTCATATAATAAAATGTTGTAGATGCAGATGGATTAGTAAAACTTCCAATTGCACCTTTAGTTGGAGAAAATCCTGTTTCTAATGTTGCAGTATAATTAAATCTACCTCCTGCAGTACCCATATCAGCAGATATATTAAAAGAAGTGCAGACACATCCATTTAATCTAATATTTTCATCTTCAACTGTTGAAGGATTAGCAAAGTAAAGACTTAATGTTTTATGATAGTCACCCTCTGAAATTGCTCCTGCTGTAGCTAATGTTGTAGGGGAATGATTATATTGTACTGCAATTTCACCTGTAGAAGATGGTGCAACACCTTTATCTAACCCTGTTAGGTTTGACAATAATATTTCAAGTGAATAAGCATCTAATCTACCACTTAATTCTACTGACCTAACAACACCTTCATCAGATGTAAAAACATTATCTATATCAGCAACTCTACCTGTTCCTGTTCTCATCTCAAATTCCTGAGTAGGGTTAAAGTTTGGAAATGAATAACTTTCTATATCTAATTTTCTCCATTGTGTACCTGTATTAGTATTAAAATATCCTATACCACTTGATGTTAAATCGTGAGATACGAATACTGTAAATTCTTTTCCTGAGAATACATTAGCGTTTGCCATTTTTAATTCCTTTTATTAATTTAAATTTCCTAAATAATCACACTTATAAGTAAACAAAACATTATAGCCTGAGTCAATAGATTCTGATATTAATGTAGATTCTATTCTGCAATTAACAGCCCTAGTAGAATCGCTTAATGTCATTGTCATATTATCTACTACTAATGATTCTATTCTTGCTATTAATCTTAACACCTGCTCTAATCCTTTTTCTGTTGTATTGGCATCTTTAAAAGTCAGTATAAAATCTATACTATATTCTCTAAATTCAGATGAAACACTATAATTCTTTAATATACTTCCAATAGGTATTATAGATAAATATTGAGAACCTTCATTCTCATCATCGCCTATAAAAATAGGCATTGTTCCTTTAAACTCTGCCCTTAATATAGACTTTAACCCATCTAATATATTTTTAAAATTGTTTGTAAAATTTGTAGGCATAATTTATATAGATTAACCTATATATCCATAGCCTTTTCTGAATGGTCTATTAGTTCTAGTCATAGAAGTATATTTAACTGCTCCTATATTGTCATCTAAAGACTCCTGCTGTCCAAAGACTTCTATCTCCCATTCATCACCTATAACTGATAGAGAACTAGAATTTTTACCTTGAAATCTTATTTGTAATCCACCTGCAAGTTCTTGATAATCTCCATTTACAGTTTTAGCATCAACTATTTTATTAGTTTTTAAATTATCAGAGTCTTTTATATAGACATCATATTTCGCACTTCCTATTGCACCTGCTGTAGAAATAATCACTTTTATTCTATCATAAGTGCCTGAATAAGACCCTCTAGTATCCACTATATATATACCACCATTTACATTAGATGTTTGAGGAGATAAGATTTCACTTATAAATCCTTTAGAACTATCACCACTTACTTGGTAGCTCAACTTAGATTTCCCTGAGTTTATTAACTCTATATTAAAATTTATTTCTTCTTCAAAAGTTTCTACAATAGTAGATGTTGGATTTTGAGCCTTAACTAAAAAATTACATGCTATTAATGCTGTTGTTCTTATAACTAAATAATCATATTCACCATTTGAATCTTTAAATTGCTCTCTTGGTAGATTAGCATCAACTCTAGAATCGAAATAAGAACTAGCTTTTTGTATAATATCTGCCATGTGAAGTTTCCAATCCTCGCCTGACTCCATTAATACATCATTAGGGTCATAATCACCACCTGTAGAATAGTATATACTATCTTTATCATCATCATAAAACCATGCACCATCTTCATCAACTTGGTTTGACGCACTCATTTCAAGGAGTGAATTATCTATTCCATCCTTATATAGGTTATTTACTACACCACAATTATGCGAAACATAACAATCAGTACCTTCATCAAAAAGAGTCCATCCATATATAGGAGTCTTAGTATCAAACTCATCTACTTGAGGATATATATCTTTCAAATCATTTGAGGAACAATAAGATGGATTATTCATTATCTTCTACCTACTCCTGAGTTAATATTGTCTGTGTTTGTGGCATTTCTAGGGTCTATAACTTCAGGGTCAAATACAATTACTCTAACTTTAGCATCTCTAAAAGGGTTTAAAGATTTAGCATATACAGTGTTTATCCTAGGATTAGTTGGTTTACCTGTCCCATCACTATCACTATTCAACATAGCCCCTGATATTGTACTATTATAATATGCACTTACTTCAAATTCTGCATCAGAGAATGAACCTAATGAAATTGCTCCTGAATCGTAATTTATAGAGCCTGTTCCTTGACCACCTGAAAGGTTGCCTTTACCATCATCAAATATAATCTTTTTAGTTTCATTATCTTCAGGCATCTTAGTTGCTATAGATACTAAATCTGCTAATGCAGATACTCTTCCTGCTGTACCTGAGAATATATCGTTACTAACACCACTAGCCAAAACTATTGAGCTTGTAGATAATCTACTACCACTTGTTATTCTTATATCTCCATTAACTATTAATGCTTTAGGAAGATATGTAAAAGTTCCTGCTTTATATAAGGTTAAGAATGATGCATTGATTTTAGATAGTATACCTGATGTTCCACCCCAATTAACATTGCTTGAGTCTGTTGATATAGATATTGTCTGTATTGTATCATCATCATTTGTTATTTTAAAATCATAAGTAGTACTAACAGATAAACCTGTTGATGTTGATGGTGATTGACCTGTTAATGCAAATTCTTGATATGCAGGTTCTCTCATTCTAATTGATATTGAACCTCTAGTTAGCCCTGAAGGTAAAGCACTTGCATTTCTACCATAACCAAAAAAAGTATTAGCTTGAAAAAAACCATTGCTATTTGTCTTAATAAGACTATCTTTAACTTCATTCCTATAGTAAAGCATAATCTCTACATTATTACTTATTTCATCTGCTGTTGTGCCTAATATGCCTCTTTGGACTTGAATAGTTGTTGCATTTGGTATGGCTACTATTTTCATTAACTCATCTGTAGCATCGTCACCCTCTAATTGGATAATATCATTTACTTTAAAATAATAATTACTATCTATAGTTAGTTCTGTAGCCACTGCTGTATGGCCTATTAGCTTATCAATTAAAACACCTGTCTGTATTAAACCTACACCATCCCTAGTATGTCCATCAGGTCTACTAGCATTATCAGGGTCTATAAATTCTGATGTTTCATCTGCACTTGCAGTATGAGACTTTGTACCTGCTGAAGTAGGAGTAATAGCAGAATCATGGTCATAGGTAAACATTATATTATGAGGTAGATAGATAAAATCATTAGGATTTAATATCGTGTTTACAGTTCTACCTACAAAGTTATTTCCAATTAAATCATCATCATTATCAAAGTTGGACAGGTTATATACAATCTCTATTACTTGCTCAGATTCGTTAGATAATATTAAAGAGTTGGAGTCAATAGCTCCAAAATATTCATTACCACCTGCGTCTAATCCACCACCTGTAGCATCAAACTTAACAATTGGTCTGAATTGGTCATCTTTTTCTGATAATATATATACATTATTAAATATATTAGAAGATTTAGGTGATACAGACTTTGCAAATTGACCTGCTCCTGTACCTATAGAGAGGTTTATCGTCCCTTTATTTTTCAAATTAGGCATTTATGTCTCCAAAATTGTATTATAACTTATTAAAAAAAACATATCTAAATTAAGTGATATTTTATAGTTGCTGAGATTGAATAATCTGAATTTACCCCATCTTGTCTAAATGTAAAGAATAATGCTTTACCTGCACTTACAGATGAACTCTGTATAGTCATAGATTGATAGTAAGCCTGTTCATATCCTGCATTTACTATATCAGCTCCATCTGCAACTACAACTCCATTAGATAAATCTCCACCTGTAGCTCCTGCTGTAGTTACTATATCGTAAGCCATAAGATGACAGCGAATTGTATCTCCACTACTTGCATCTGCACCAACCCAAAAGAAAGCAGAGTCAATAACCATATTATCAGGAACATACCAAAACCTTCCAACTAATTCCTGTGCATTGTTAGATATAGTTAAACTCGTATCAGGATTTGTTCCATTTCCTATATTAATAATATCACCACCTGTTGTTGTCCTAACTTGGTTATCAAATCCTATTGGGTAATGGTAATCAGCTATAAAACTAGCTGTATAAACAAAATTATCTCCAAAATGTGCATATTGTGTATTAATATGATGTTGTGATATTCCTGACTTAATCATATCATTTACACTATCTATAGTGAGTAATGCATTGCCATCTTTATCGTAATGGACTACACTTGTAGTAGAATCTGCACTTGGTTGTGTTTTTATATTGTCTTCAGATATATATAATGAACTTCCATCATCACTTCCTGACTTAACTTGTTTTAAAGATGCAGATATTCCACTGTTGCCATTATTAATTTGCAATATATCTTTAAATGTATTTGCAGGTTTTTTATTTATAAAACTCATATATTATATTCCTTATATTGATATATTGTCATCTGTTAGACTCATATACCCTGACTTCCATCATAAACTAAAATTATTGTTGCGTTTGTATCATTTGCATCATTAGTTGGGTCAAAACTAATAGCTATTATATCACCTGCACTAAAAGTATTGCTTGAAGTAAAATCAAATTTATAGGCAGTATCATCTGTTGTCATATCTACTGTGACTGTCGCACTTGCAGTTGTATTAGGTAACTCTGTCCCTGTAGAGGATTTATGCAATCCTACAATAGTTGAACCACAAGCCTCTTCACTTCTTACAACTACTTGGTCTAAATACCCATCAAAAGGTACTACAAAATGTCGCCATTCATTACCACCTGA
>Ga0098052_1000416_pt1 | contig 26906 bp, 28 predicted proteins | sample 15_taG_FD_81591 | JGI IMG/M metagenome (GOLD analysis project Ga0098052, IMG submission 81591) | Marine viral communities from the Subarctic Pacific Ocean - 15_ETSP_OMZ_AT15312 metaG | ecosystem: Environmental > Aquatic > Marine > Oceanic | place: Pacific Ocean | collected 2015-01-18
CCCGTGGCTCTCCCCGCCAGAGGTCCCGATCTCCCGCCCATCTCCCGCCCCACCTCCCCCCGATCTCCCGCCCATCTCCCGCCCCACCTCCCGCCCATCTCCCGACAACGGTCGGGGCGTTGTCAGGCGGCTGGGGGGGGTGTCAGGCGGGACGGCCCCGTCAGGCGGCCTACGGGGTCGCGTCGACGACGAACGGCCACTCGACGACGACCGCGCCGAGGTCGCTCATGTCGGGCCAGACAGCGGCAGCCGTGCCCGCTGTGAGCGTGGCGACGGCGCGGTAGGCCGAGCCCCCGACGAGGGCGTACTCGGCGGGCGTGACCTGCGCGAAGAACGAGTAGCCGCCGTCGGCGTGCGGCCAGTTGTCGTCGGTCTGCAGCGCCGCAAACATCGCTTGGTCGTAGTCGCTGCTCGACGGGTCGGTGACCAGATACAGCGTCTTCGTGAAGAGGACGGTGTCAGGATCGTCGAGCGCGTAGATCGAGAGCGTCGCGGCGCTGACGTCGGCGCGGAGGAGGACGCGCCCGGCGGCGGAGGGAGCCCCGAAGAGCTTGAGGGTCTCGCCCTCGATGTGGGTGAAGGTCATGGGGTCGGTGTCGGAGGTAGGGCGTTAGCCGATTGCGGTGTTGGCGCGGGAGCGGCCCAACGCCGTGCGGGCGCGGGGGTAGTCTGTCAGCGGGGTCGAGGCGACGGTGGTCGAGCGGACCACGGTCTCGTCCTCCTGCTCGGTCAGGGTGAAGCCGCCCTCGTAGTCGACCATGACCATGCGCCCGCCGGTCGACGTGACGCCGAAGACGGACAGCTCGACGCCCCGACCGTCGACCAGGGTGCGCACGCCGGGGATGTGCACGACGTCGACGCGGTTGTTCGCGGTGGCGCCGACCTCGAAGCTGCTGAAGAGCGCGCCGTCCGAGGAGTCGGTCATCAGGTAGCCGTTCGTCGGGAGCGTGATGCCGTTGCTCGACAGCCCGACCTCTGACGCGGGGATGGTCCAGTCGGTGTCGCCCCGGTTGATCCAGTAGGTCAGGGTGCCGACGACGATGCGAGCGCGGGTCTCGCGCATGCCGTCCGCCCCGCGATCCTCGCGGGTGAAGCGCTCGTCGAAGGTCTCGTAGCCCTCGGTCGCGTCGTGGTAGGTGACCACCGCGTCGGTGGCGTAGAGCGCGGCGGCGCGCTTGCAGGCGGCGGTGACGATGTACTCCTCCTTCACCACCTCACGCTCGGCGTGCTTCTGGCTCCACGTCTCGGCGAGGTAGACCTCGCCCGGTCGGCGAGTCATGAGCTGCAGGCAGCGGCGGAGGTCGATCATCGCCCGCGAGTAGGGGTAGAGCTGCCCGATGTAGGGCGCGACCTGGAGCCCGGCTTCGTGGATGGTGAAGAGCCGATCGGGGTGGGTCCACCCGTCCTGCGCCGCCTTGCCCCTGCGGTTCCACGCTTCTTCGAGATCCATCGGCCATTGCGCCGGGGATCGCCCATCCTCATACCCGGCATCGGTCTCTTCGAGCGGCTCGTTCGTGACCCATGCCGCCTCGACGCTGTCGACGCAGCCTTCGAGGCCGATCGCGAAGGCGTTCATGTGCCCGCCGCGCGGACCCTCGCCCTGGAGCATGCCGCTGGTCGTGGCGCGGATCGCGTAGAAGGCGCGGCGCATCTCGCGAGCTGCAGTCGCGAGGGTCTGGGTGTCCGAGGTCGCGTCGGCGTTGACGAAGTTGCCGCCGCCCCCGGCGAAGGGGCTGACGAAGGTGTCGACGTCGGCGAAGAGGTCGGTCGCCGAGATGGTGGCCGCGAGGTTAGCGCCGGTCGGGCCCATCTGCGCCTCGAACTTCGCGGCCAAGTCCTCGGGTCGGCAGAGGAAGGTCCCGGCGGCGAAGGTCGAGTCGCGTGCGCCGCCGTCGGCATCAAGCACGCGGCGCGAGGCGTCGTAATTCGCGGTGCCGACCTTCTCCAAAGTGGCGTAGGTGTACGGGGCGAAGCGGAGCCCGGCGGCGGTGACAGCCGCGCCGAGCGTGGCGATGCCCGCGTCGCCCGACTCGATCGATCCGCCGTTGTTCTGTCCGAGGCTCGGGTAGTTGCCGAGGATCCACCAGTAGAACAGGAAGACCATCGAGTCCTCAAAACCCCACTCGTCGGCGAGGTCGGTCAGCCGGGTCTGGTTCGTGGCGAGCCCGTCGCCGATCGAGGTGACGAAGACGCGGGTCGCGGCGGCGCGGGTGTGCTTGTCGCTCGCCGCGTTGGAGTGCACGCGCACGGCGTTGCGGTCGTCGATGGAGCCGATGCCCCAGATGGTCTCGTCGAGGTCGGAGGGCAGCACGCCCGCCGTGTTCTTCTCGTAGCGGTTCGCCGTTGTGTAGTTCGCATTCAAGCTCCCGCCCGTCGGGTCGGTGAGCACGAAGCCCTGCGCTGCGCTCTGGTAGATGTCGAGGAAGTGCCCGAGCCAGAGCGTCGCCCCGGCGGCGGTGTTGAACGCGGTGGGGAAGGCCGCCGTGCCGGGCAGCTCGATCGTCGCGAGACCAGGGCCGGAGAAGGCACCGGCATACAGTCCGTTGAAGTTCGAGGCGTAGCTGGTCGAGCCGCTGCCCTGGAAGCGGAGGCGCACGGCCTCGCCGACGATGTCGATCGTGACGGTGAGGACGCGGTCGGTGCCATCGATCGTGACCCGGAAGGTGGCGGTCGCCACGTCATCGGTGACGGTCAGGGCCTGCAGGGCGTAGGTCCCCGCGTTCAGGCCAAGGTAGCTCTCGCCGGAGTCGACGGCACCGATCTGCGCTTGGTAGATCGGGTAGGTCCCCGAGCTGACGTGTTCGACGCTGAAGAGCCCGTCGCGGAAGTCGGAGCCCGGCGTCGCGTCGATCTGGTAGGTCGTGCCCGCCACGCCGCGCAGCGTCAGGATCTGGCTGTCGAGGGTGACGGTCCCGGCGGCCTGACCGGCCTCGCCGAAGGACAGGGCAAACGTCTCGATGATCTCGGGCATGTAGCTGGGTGGCGGTGGGGTGACGAGGCGGGGCCGGGCTGACGTCCAGCCCGGCCCCTACAGGATGACGGCGGCCCCGTCAAGTGTCAACGGGAAATCTACCTGACGACGGGACGCGGCGGGTGGTAGCGGTCGCAGGGGACCTGGACCTCGACCTGCTCGACGGCGACCTGGGGCTCGGGGCAGGCGTGTGCCTTGCGCTCGCGCAGGTGCCCGAGCCAGAAGCCGACGGCGAGGAAGAGGAACGCGACGAAGTAGATCGAGCGGACGTCGACCTCCTTCCGCCAGAAGCCAGGAGGGAACTGAATCATGCCTCGCCCCCCTCATGGTCGGCCCGAGGGCTACCTGCCCTCGGGCCTCCATCGGTCAGGTCAGGGACTGGCCGACCGTCCCGTTGTCCAGACCCGATGCCGCCATCGCGGTCGGTCGGCAACCCGCGAGGGCTCCCAGGGTCAGGACGGCCAGGATCAAGGCCAGCGTCTTCAGGGTGCGCATGGTGCGCCTCCGGGTTGCCCCCGGCACCATCGCCGGGGGTGTGCGAGACTAGCATCTGCTCGTCGTAGGTCTTCGCCCGATCGACGCCCGTGATGGTCGCGGCCCCCGAGGGTCGCCCCATTGCGGGCGACAGGACCAAGCCCATCGCGTCGCCGATCTCCTTGGCCTCGTCCATGCTGACGGGCTCCTTCAGGTCGGCGCGGACCTCGACGTCGCAGAGCCTGCCGCAGATGCGGAGGCCCTCGAAGCGTTGCACGACTACCCCGCTCATGCCTCGCCCTCGGCGGGGGCTCCGGCGTCGTGGGCGGTGCCGTCCTCGACCCAGACGCCGGAGCCGCCGTCCTCGTCGCTGTCGACGATCTCGGCCCAGAGCTGGAAGCCCCTGGCCTCGGCCATCCCGGCGAGCAGCGCGAGGCTGTCGTCGTCGAGGAGGGAGCAGTCGGTCGCGAAGAGGACGCGGATCTTCGGGTCGCCCGACATCGCGACGGCGGCGGCGACCGTCAGGCGCTCGGCCTGCGATGCCTGCGAGAATGGGACCTCGCCGACGGTCAGGACCTTCTTCGCGTGGTCGTAGGCCATGCCCTCGACCGGGAACTCGGTCCCGCTCAACAGCTCGTGGATCTCGGCGCGGGTCGTTTCGAGGGCCTTGTCGGCCTCCTCCGCGACATCGACGGCGGTGTCGTACTGCTCGCGGGTGCTGTCGAGCAGGTCGCGGCGGCCCTGGTGCCGGGCGGCGGCTTCGTGCGCCATGACGGCGGCGGTCAGCGGGGCGAGGTCGGCCTCGTCGCCGAAGCGCTCGGCGTCGGCAGAGGCAGCGGTCCACTCGGCGGTCGCGGCGGCGCGGTCGGCCTGGGCCTGGGCCAGCTCCAGCTCCAGCTGCTCGATCCGCGCGGTCAGACCCTTGCCCCGGCGGGCGACGGTCTCTATCTGGGTCAGGACCTTGGCGCGGTCGGCGTTGAAGTCCTTGGCGGCCTTCACGGCCTCGATGGCTTCGGCGAGGGTGCCGTCGGCGGGAGGGGCGGGCAGGCCGCCGACCTCCAGCTCCAGCTCTTCCAGCGCTCCGTTGAGCCGGGTGACGTCGCGGTTGACGAGGTGCCGGGCATCGTAGTGGGCCTCGGCCTGGGCCTCCAGGCGCTCCAGGTGTTCGTCGAGGCCGAGGGTCGCCAGCACGACCTTGACCTGCTCGGGGGCCTTCAGGTCGAGGAAGGCGACAGGGTCGGCGAAGTGCCCGCGCAGCTCCTTCAGGACAGCGGCGGGGCTGCGGATCTTGCCGCCGTCCTTGGCGACGATCGACAGGGAGGGCTTGGCCTTGTGGGTGTCGCGGTCGCGGGTCCAATGCTTGCGGACGACGATCTCGCCCAGGTCGAGGACGACGGTCGCGGTGCGCTCGCCGACGGTGATGGGGAGAGCATCGGCGGACGCCTTGGTCGCGCCGAGCGCGTCGAGCATCGAGCCGATCAGGCTCGACTTGCCCTGGGCGTTCTTGCCGCGCACGGCGACGAGCCCCTGCGGGGATGGCTTGAGGTCAGCGGCGGTCAGCCGCTTGTAGTTGTCGACATGGAGGCCGACGACGGTCAGGTCGGTGGTGGGAGTCTTCATGGGGAAGGCGGCGGCGGGTAGGGCGGGATGGATTCCCGCTGGAATGGCGAACCCCCAGCCTACCTCGTCCGAGCGAAAACACGAACAAAAAAAGGGTTAGAGTAGTTAAGAGTCTTTCAAATGCGCACGCCCGCGCGCCCGCATTACCTATACATCGCGTGCGCGGGCGGGTGCGTGCGGGTGGGTGCGCATGACGCGCGCGTGTGCGTGTGACGATGCTAAACCCCCCCCTATAGAACGACTTTTGAAACTTCGTTTTTCGAGTCGAGGCTCCCAGCGCTCGCCCTGGGCCGATGCCTCTCTCCTCCCCCGCGTCACCCCCCCCTGCCATCCTCGATCCCGTCAGCGCCCCTGGCACGCCCCCTAACGCGCTCGGGGCGGCTGGGCGACTCGTCAGTCGTCCAGCCGCCCCGATGCGGGAGAGCGCCTGTCAGGGCGTCAGTCGGGCGGGGTCCAGGTTTCGCCGCCCTGGGGGTGACTGGCGGCGGGCGGGCGGGCCGCCGGGTCGTGCATGAAGGTGAAGCGCCGCGTGCCCTTGTTCGTCGTCTCGACGTGGACCTGGAAGCCAGCGGCCTCGATGAAGTCCAGGCCGTCGAGGATCCGCCGCTCCAGCTGACCCGCGCGCAGGTCGGTCGAGATGGAGCGCGGGGCGTTCATCTCCTTGCCTGCCGTCCGCACCAGCCGGGCGAGGTGGGACGCGCGCATCGGGCCGAGGATCGCCTTGCCCGTGCCGTCCGCGACGTACCTGTCATCGAGCCCCCGCGTCTCGCCGGAGTAGGTGTCGACCTCGGCGACGCTCGCCCCGTAGGCGAAGGCGTAGCGCAGGGCCGAGACGCTCAACTCCTCCGCGAGCAGAGACTCCAGCGCGGCGTCGCCGATCCCCAGGAACGCCTTGCACCAAAGGTCGTCGACGACGACGAGGGCGTCGGCCTGCTGGGGCTCGGGGAGCCCGGCGACCCAGGCGAGGTACATGATCCGTAGGTAGGCCGACAGCCGCCCGATCTTCGTGCTGCCGAAGAGCTGCTCGATCTGGGTGCCGATGCCCTCGCCGTAGTCCGCGTCGAGGGCCAGGGCTTCGGAGCAGCGCCGGGCTGATTCCGACCAGAATGCGTCACGGCAGGCGAGCAGCGCCCGCATCAGCGCCGACTCGGCTGAAGGGGAGTCGGCGACGCGGTGCTTCTCGTCAGCGTGCAGGATCAGCATGCGGCTCGCCAGCTCGCTGCGCCCGTCGTGGATCGGCTCGATGCCGTTCATCAGGAGCGCCCCGCTCACCCGCTCGATGACCGTGCCCGTGTCGCTACTGCCCTTGCGCTTCTCCCGCGCCCCCAGGTGGGTGGCCTGCAGGAGCGTGCCCTCCATCGTCGGGGTGACGTCCCGCGTCTCTCGGTTGTCGTCGAGGGTCAGCATCTGGGTGGACAGCCTGCTGATCAGGGCGGCGGCGGTGGGGACCGAGGAGGACTTGCGCCCGTTGGCGAGGATGCTGACGGCGTCGACCGTCCGCGTCTTGCCCGACGAGCTGCCGCCCTCGATGCGCAGGATGGGGATGGTCCCGATGCGCCGAAGGACGGGGAGGCAGGCGAGCCAGTGGACGAGGATCAGCCGATCCTCCGTGCCGATCGAGGTCCAGCGGAAGCAGTCGAGCGCGCGAGCGATGCCGCCGTCCCGCTCGACGTACTCGAAGGGCTGGAAGTCCTCGCCCGCGACGGCGGGGACCTTGGCCTCGGACATGCGGGTCCGCTCGACCTTGCCCGGCGAGATACGGAGGAGCCTGCCCATGCGGTCGCCCGTCGGGAAGAAGACCGAGCCGTCCCGCTCGACGAAGCTCCAAGCGACGTCCTGTACTTCGCGGGCGTCGAGCCCCAGGAAGTAGACGACGGCGGCGAGGTAGGCGCGGTGGCTGGCCTTCTTCGCGGTGAGCCCCGACGCCAGCCAGACCAGCTTCGTGAAGGCTGGGGTGTGGTGGTCGAGCCCGACGGCCACGCGCTGGCTGCCTCGGACGAGGTAGAGGTCGTCGGCTGTCTGGAAGGCCGTGAAGCCCATCGACCGCTTGATCGCTTGGCTGACGAAGTCCCCGATCTGCTCCTCGGGGAGCTTGTTCTCGACGGCGTTCATGACCGCGAGCCGCGTGCTGCTGTAGTGGTCGTGGTCGCTCTGCTCCTTCTCGACCGGGGCGGGCGCAGCGGCTTGGCCTGGGCGTGACGGGGGCGGCGCGAGCGGCGCGGGCTGCTGGGCCGACGGTGTCTCGGGCGGCGGCAGGACCAGGGCCTTGGCGACCTCGTCCTTCGTCGGCTTCCCGATCGCCTCCTCCTCCTTGCGCTTCGGCTTGACCCTGTCGCGGCGCTCGGCGGCGACGCGCCGGGTGATCTCGACCTTGGTCACCCCCTTGCCCGCGACCTTCGCGATGCGGCCAGCGCACGCCTCGCGGGCGAGACGGTCCTCGATGTGCGCGACGAGCAGGATGACCTCCGCGAAGACGCCAGCCCGCTCTGCCGGGTCCATCCCCTCGACGATCCGCTTCGCAGCGTCGGCGATCTCCAGGTCGATGATGTCGACGCCCGCCCGTCGGATGACCTCGATCTTCGCGGGGGCGGCAGCGCCCTCGGCGACGCTCCACTCGGCGGCGTCGATCTTCGAGTCGTTCACGTTGCGGGCGATCCAGTCGCCCGTCGTCTCGTCGGTGACCGCTGCGGCGATCAGCTTCTTCCTGTCGCGCGGCTCGGCCTGTTCCAGCTCGGCGAAGGCGTCTTCGCCCAGGAGGTTCAGGACCTCGTCGCGGGCCTGCTGCTGGCTGGGTCCGAGCGGCAGGGTCAGGACCTTGACGGAGAGCCCGCGCTCCACAAGCTGTTTGCCGACGCGCCGCGCCGCCATGTTGCCGCTGCCGGACAGCTCGTTGTCGAACAGGATCTCGACGCGGGTGATCCCTCGGTCGCGCGCCTTGCGGACGAAGCGCTCCAGGTCGACCTTGTTGAAGCTGACCGTGACCGGGCTGACGACGGGGACGCCGAGCGAGGACAGCGCGACGGCGTCCGCGATGCCCTCGGCGATGACGACGACGTCGGTCGTGTCCATGACCGTCTCAAGGTAGAGGTGGTCGTTCGTGATGCGCGGCGAGACGCCGGGCCGCTTCTCGCTGTGGACCGACAGCTTGTGGTACTTGGGCAGGAAGCCGTCGCCCTCCAGGGGCGGGGTCCAGGGCGTCGAGCGCCCGATCAGGTAGAGCGCCTTGCCATGCTCCAGGTAGGGGAAGAGGATGCGTCCCTCGAAGCGCGTGCGAAATCGCTTCTGGTCCTGATACCAGCCGAGCCCCGACGCGCGGAAGGCCGAGCGCGCTTCGTGCCGATCGGCCTCGCCGACGATCGAGGGCAGCAGCGGCGATGGCATGAAGCCGATGCCGTAGCTCGCGACGTCCTCGCGATCGAAGCCCCACTTCTCCTTGATCCAGTCGAGGACGTCGGGCCGCTCCAGCAGGTAGTCGTGCGCAGCCATCGCGAACATATGGACGACGTCGAGGCCGGGGTCGCCCGCGCTCTTCGTCGCGTCGTAGGGCACGCCGAACTGATCGCAGAGCCAGACGATCGCGTCGCGGTGCCCCGTGGTCTGCCCCTTGCCCGATCCCCGACTCGGCGCGCTGCCACCCGTGCGGACGTATTCGACGAGGTCGATCATGTCTCCGTAGACTCCGGCGGTCTGGCACGCCTTGCAGTTCCAGCGGCCCGTGTGCAGGTTGATCTGCAGCGACTCCCCCCCTGCGGAGTCGTGACAGAGCGGGCGGCAGTAGGCTTCGCTGCCGGAGGTGCGGACGACCTCGATCCCGAGGCGGGCGATCAGGTCCTCGGCGTTGAGGTGGGGGCGGATCTTGTCGTAGACGGAAGCGGTCTGTGGTAGGCTCATTGGTAGGTGATAAGGCGCACCCGCCGATCGAGACTGCGCAGCAGCGGCGGGTGCAATCTGCTGCGCTTTGGGGCCGGGCTCTTCAGGGAGCCCGGCCCCTTCTTTCTACTCCTCTGCCGCGCGGGACTGAAGGGCTGCCCCCCGATCCCGCGCGGGCTCCTTCAGATCAGCGCTCGGCTCTTGTGTTGCAGGGCTCGACGGCCACAACCCCTTGTGCCTCGAAGCTCCAGCCCGCTGCGGCGAAGGCTCCGAGGGTCTGCCGCTTCTCGCTCCGCTGGGCCTTGGCGAAGTTTGCCATCCCCATGCGATCGCCGACGATGGCGAGCGACTCGGCGGCGCGGCTCGCCCCGGTGTAGAGCAGGTTGCGGTCGTGCATGATCCAATGCTTCGCCGAGGCGACCATGACGACCAGCGGCCATTCCGATCCCTGGCTCTTGTGGATCGTCATGGCGTAGGCGACCTCGATGTGCTTGCGCTTGCCCGACGGGACCAGGACCTCGGTCCCGTCCTCGGTGCGGATCTTCATCGCGCCCCCCTTCGGGAGCCCGATGACCATCGCCTGGGTGCCGTTCATCAGCCCCAGCTCGTAGTCGTTCTGGGTCCAGATGATGCGGTCGCCCATCAGCGGCTTCGGGCTGCGTCCGTCGGGCGTGGCCTCGGGGGGCGGGTTGCCCAGCAGCCGCTGGCGCAGGCGCTGCAGCTCGACGTTCAGCGCCCAGACGCCGCACGGTCCCTTGCGCATCGGGGCGAGGACCTGGATGTCCCAGGCGAAGTCGAGGACCCGACCGAAGGGCTCCAGCGGGTGGGGGCTGGTGACCAGCGACTCGACGAGCGCGGCGATCAGGCCGGGCGTGCCAGCTTCGTGGCCGGGCTCGGTGCGCTCGATGCCCCAGACCGCCGACGACTCGGGGCTGATGACGCCGTCGAGGATCGAGGTCGTGTTGAGCGCGAGCGTGCCCGCCTGTCGGACGACTTGGGTGAGGACGTTGACCGCTGCGGGGTAGCGCGCCTTCGACGCCAGGAGGTCGCGGAGGATCGCGCCTGCGCCGACACTGGGGATCTGGTTGTGGTCGCCGACCAGGAGCAGGCGGCAGCCTGCGGGGAGGGCGGCGAGGAGGCTGTGCATCAGCTTGATGTCGACCATGCTGACCTCGTCGATGACGACGAGGTCGAACTCGACGGGGTTGTTCCGTCCGCGCGTGAAGCCGAAGCCGCCGTTCATGTCGGGCTGGGGTTCGAGCAGGCGGTGGATCGTCTTCGCCGTGCGCTGCGTGGCGCTCTCCAGCTTCCGGGCGGCCTTGCCCGTCGGCGCGGCGAGGGCGACGCGGAGCCCGCTCTCCTCGGCGATCTCGCAGATGGCGTTCATCGTGTAGGTCTTGCCGACGCCAGCGCCGCCTGACAGGACGCTGACGCGCCGCGAGGCGAAGCCCTGGACCGCCGACGCCTGCCCGGTGTTCAGCGTCGTGAGCGCCGCCGTGGCGCGGGCTCCGGCGAAGCTGACGGGGCGGCGGGCGTTGTCGTCGCCCATGCCTTCGAGCAGCTGGTCGAAGACCTCGGCCTCCTTCGTCGCGAGGTGCAGGTCCGCGAGGAAGGGCGTGCCGTCGGGGGTCTCGCCCTCGACGATCAGGCCCGTCGCGATCATGTCCTCGATCGACTCGCCGATCAGGTCCTCGGCGTCGAGCGTGTCGGGGCGCAGCTCCTGGTTGGCCTCGGCGGTCAGCGCCTCCTTGGTCGTCCAGGTCGAGCCGTTGTCCGCGATGCGGTCGAGGCAGAAGCCGATGCCTGCGGTGAGCCGGATCGGCGCGGTGCTGCTGATCCCCATCTTCTGGGCGATGGCGTCGACCGTGCGGAAGCCGAAGCGCTCGACCTTGCCGATCAGGGCGTAGGGGTTGGCGCGGACGATGGCGACCGCGCCCTCGCCGAAGCGCTTGAGGATCTTCGTGCCCTGGGCTGACGTCCAGCCCTGATCGGTGAGCTGGGCGAGGGCGTCGAAGTGCCCCTTGCGCTCGGCCCAGATCCGCGAGGCCGAGGTGACGATCTCGATGTCGACGCAGGCGCGGTCGGCGATCTCCTTCGGGTAGGCGATCAGCGCCGATGCGACCTCGCCGTCGTCGCTGATCATCAGGGCTTGCTCGACGATCTTCTTCGCGCGGGCCGGGCCGATGCCCTTGAAGGCTTCGTTACTGGCGAGCAGGTGGATGAGGGCTTCGGGGCTCTCGTCGATCTGGACGACGCCGCTGGCCGCCTCGAACTGCTTGCCGAACTTCGGGTGCATGCCCCACTTGCCAGCCAGCTCGACGGAGTCGCCGACGTTCGCGGCGACGGCCCCGGCGAAGCCGAAGGTTCCGCCCTTGGCGAGCTTGATCTTGCCAGCCATCCAGGGGCTGTCGGGGTTCAGGAAATGGACGACGGCGACGGTGCCGCTGATGGTCTCGGTCTGCATGGGGTTCCTTTCTGCGCGCGGGGGTTGTTGCCAGCGTTGCCAGCTCCGCGTCGTCAGGGGTGCAGAGTACCCGTCCGGCCCGTCGGGTCCAAGCCCTTTCCCCGGATTATCCCAGCTTGCCCGCTGCCGCCCGCAGGAAGGCCCCGGCGAGGATCTGGGCCTCGGGTCGGCTACCCGCGAGGTAGACCGGGACGCTCTGCGCGACGGCGACCTCGGCGATGAAGGCGAGGACTGCCGCCGGGTTGACGCGCGAGGTGTAGAGCCCCTTCGAGATGTCGCGGACGCTGCCCTCGATGATGACGCAGCGGAAGTCGAAGGCCCGCATCCGATCCAGCTCTCGGTAGAAGCGCTTGCGCGCGCCCATGATCGAGCCGACCCAGTCGTCGATGCTCTTGCGCTCGATGGCGACGCGGTCCTCCAGCCCCTCGATGGAGTAGTCGCCCGTGTCGAGCTTCGCGCGGACGGTCTGCAGGCGCAGCCCCTCGCTCGTCCAAGGAGTCTGCTCGCGAGTGTCGATGACGACGGTCGGGTTCTTCATGCCCCCAAGCATAGAAGCAGCCCGCCGTCAACTCAATGACGACGGGCTGCCGACGGACTAGGGCGCGTCCCCTAGAAGGGCGGGACCATGTCGGACGCGGGGACGTCCGTGCCCCCGGCGGGCGCGTCGCCGACCGCGTCGCTCGCGGGGTCGCCCTTCCAGGGCATCTCCTCGCTCTGCGGGTGCGGCTGCGGCGCGGCCTGCGGCTGCGGCGAAGCGCCGCCCGGTGCCGGAGCACCAGCCGCGAGGGCGCGGGTCTGCCCCTGGAAGCGCGCGCTCAACTTGGAGAGCAGCCCCGTGTCGGCGGGCTTGAAGCCGCCGCGCGCGGCGGGCTCGTCGGCGTTCGGGTTGACCCAGTCCGCGCGGTAGCGCGTGCCGTACTGCTCCGAGTGTTCGGCCTTGACATCGAGCAGGACGACGACCTTCGGCACGGGGCCGCTGATCTTGTCCCAGTCCCCGTCCCAGAGCCCCGCCTTGCCGAGCGCGTCGATCGCGGCGGTGTTCAGGGTGCCGTCCTTCTTGACGACCCAGGCGCGGTGGGTGGTGAAGTACCCGGCGGGCCACGCCTCGCCCCAGCCCGCCTCGCGGCCTCCCCACTCGACCATGATGCCGAACTGGAAGGCGATGGCGACCGCGCCGGAGGCGGCCTCCTCGACGGTCCAGGTGAGGGGGAATCCCCGGTAGGTGCCCTCGCGGTCGAGCTGGCTCTGGAGGTAGTCTTCGATGGTCAGGTTGCTTTGGTTCTGCATGATTCGTTTCTGGTGTGGTGTCGGTTCGATGTGACTAGGCGCGGAGGTGATAGGTCAAGAGATCCCCAGCTCGCGCCAAAGAGCGCCGGGGTCCTGAAGGGTGAAGGGCCAATGGCCCTGCTTGGTACGGCTGCCAGCGATGTGCGTCGGCAGCTCCTGGGTGTACGCCGTGCGCGTGCCGGAGCCCCGCGCGCGACCGTCGTCGACGACGACGTCGTAGCCGATGAAGACGATATGCTCGGCCCAGTTCTTCAGGCGCGAGCGGATCGACCCGCGCCCCTTCTTGTCGCCCGCATACATGAAGGGCTCCCAGCGAATGAACTCGTCCGCGCCGGGGTTGGGCGCGGGGCTCGCGACTTCGTGGGCGATCAGGCAGACGTTGATCCCCGCCGCCGCGATGCGGTCGAGCGGCTCCAGCAGCCCGTTGAACTCGTCGCCGACGAACTGCCAGCCCTTACCCCAGGGGAAGCCCTCGATCGACTCGACGGCGCTGCCCTTCTCGGTCTTGCGGGTGGCGATGATGTACTCCTTCGCCAGCTCCTCGGCGACGGTCACCGTGTCGATGACGATGGAGCGCACGCCCTTCGGCGGGGACTGGGCGATCGACTCGATCTTCCCCGACAGCATCTCCCAGGTCGGGTTGGCCCGCAGCTCGCGGTCGAAGGCGACGTCCATCTTCGCGGTCGAAGCCTCGACGTCGAGGAAGTAGGGGGCGGGGAGGTGGGCAGCGAGGAAGGTCTTGCCGATCTTCCCGGTGCCGTAGACCAGGATGCGGTCGCCGCGCTTGTCGATGCCCTTCCCCATCGAGAGGGGGACGGGGGTCGCCTTCCTCGCTCGGGGGCTCTGCTTGTTGGCCGGGCCTGCTGGCGCGGTCGGTGCGGCGGGGGCCGCTGGTTTGGAAGTCATAGCGTTTCGGTGTGCCAGATGGTGAAGCGGGGCGTGCCCGCGTGGTCGACCGAGCCGGGCACGCTGCCCGACTCGGTGGTCGTGGTCAGCGGACGCCGCGCTCGGCGCAGACCGGGCCGATGCCCGTCTCGATCGACTCCGGGGTCGTCAGCTTCCTGTTGCAGATCAGGCAGCGGCCTTCGCGGAGGAGCGTGTAGCCCTCGCCCGCCCAGAAGCCTTGACGCTTGGAGCCGTCGGCGAGCAGCTCGGTGCCGTCGCCGCGCGTGGCGAGGTCGCACCAGATTTCGAGCTTCTGCTCGATCGCGCTCCAGCGGGTGTGCTCCCAATGAAAGCCATCGATCGGGTAGGTCTGCTCGTTGGGGAGCTTGCGGTAGCGCTTCCAGACGTTCGCGCGGTGCTGCTCGTCGTCCCAGAAGGCGACGCCCTTGTAGTCGCTCTCGTTGTCGCTCCCGACGAGCATCGAGAGGATGCGCTTCCCTGCGAGGTCGCCCTTCTGCACGGTGTGCAGCTTGAGCGTGAAATGCCCGTGGGGGCTGTCGATCGTGTAGGTCCCGTTCTGTACGTTCGGCGGGACGGGGCGGGCGGGGTCGGTCGTGGTCGTGTTCTTCATGGTCTTCGGCTCCTCGATTCGGTGTGAGGTAGCGTCGGGGGTTGAGGGTGCAGCTTACCGTTTCGGCAGGCGGGGCGTCTTGGAGAAGTAGGAGCGACGGCACTCCAGGCGTTCGGCGAGGGCGGCGACATGGTCGGCGCTGGGGGCGTAGTCCTCGGACTCCCAGGAATGGATGGCCGAGCGGCTGACGCCGATGGCGAGCCCGAGGTCAACCGCGCTCAAGCCCATCGAGATGCGACGGACGCGGAGGGCGAGGCCGACCCAGGTGATGCCGGGGTCGTTCGGCGGTCGCCCCTTGATCTTGGGCTTGGTCTTCTTGGTCTTCATGGTGGTGCCGCCTCGTCGCGGCCTTGGGGTTGTCGGGGTCAGGGAATGCAGAGAATACGCCGCTTCCCCCAGGAAAGCAAGGGCGGGAGGGAGGGATTCCCTGGGATCTTCCCAGCCGCGCCGTAAGCCTACGCGGGGCGCAGAGTTACGAAAGGCGCGGAGGGGTTTCCTGGGATCCGCCTTGGCAAAGTCGGTGCGGGAGGGTAGGGTCTTGTCTTGCGCGGGCGGCATGTCGCCGACCGCAATCCCCGCTACCTCTGAAGGAAGGACCCCATGCCCAACCTCAACACCCTCCGCGCCGACCTGACCGCAGCGATCGACGCCGTCGAGCAGCTCGACGAGCAGCGCGGCGCGATCCGCTCCCAGCCGATCGCCCTCGCCGCGCACGATCGCCGCGCCGCGAAGGCGCACGCCGCCGCCGCCGACGCCGCCCTCGCAGTCTCGAACGAGCTGACCCGCCTCGGCAACGCGAACCCGGCGACGCAGACGCTCCTGCTCTACGGCTACCACGCGCACCTTGCGGAGACGCTGACCGCCAACACCGACCGCGCCGACCGCGCCCGCATGGCGGTGGGTCTGTGATGCGCCTGCTCGCGACCCTCGCCTTCCCGGCGGGCCTGATCTCCCTGACCGTCAGCCTCGGGCTGGCCTTCGCGCTGCTCACCTTCGCGGGCGCAGCGGACTGGGTCTTCGATCGCCTCGAAGCCCGCGCCGACCAGGGGGGGCGCTGATGCCGAAGACGGACCCGCGTCCCTTCCAGGTCTGGCGTCGCGAGGCTGATGCCAAGACCGCCGTCGGGCAGCGCCTGACCTTCCACTCCTGCCATCGCGAAGCCGACGCGCGCGACAAGAACCTTGAGAGGGTGCGTGCCCTCGGCGACGGATGGGAGTACGTTGCCCGCGACCCAGACGACCGCGACCGTCCCGACGGTCGACAGACGTTCTAGGTCGGCAGGCCGGGGAGGCGAGGCGCTGATCGTTCTTCATACTCTGCTTCAGCGCCAGGCATGGGCCTCGGCCTGTGGGCGCGGCATCCTTGCGAGGGGTGCCGCGCCCCTTTTTTGCCCACCCTGGGGCTTTCCTGGGATTTCCCCGAAAAGGTGTGGACTTTCCTGGGCGGGTAGTCGATGATCCCCTTGTCGAGAGAACGACGCCCCCAACCCCCAGCCCCACCAAGACCATGTCGAACTTCATCAGCGCCACGACGACCCGCACCGAGACCGCCGCCTACCTGACCGCCGCCTTCCAGGTCTTCGCCTACAACTGCTTCGAGACCCCCACGAAGAGCATCGTCATCGCGACCTGCGGCACCTACGCCACGATCGACGGCGAGAGCGTCGAGGTCAACGAGGCGATCGACGCCGTCCGCGCCATCGAGGGCGACTGGATGGGCTCGTCCTCCTGCGACTTCGCCTACGAGTCGATGCCCGGCTACTGCGGCGACGAGGACAGCCCCGCCCGCACCAGCGACAGCCAGACCGCCGACGCCCAGCAGCGCTTCGACGCCCTGCTCGACGAAGTCTTCCACGCCGCCTAGTCCGACGCCCCAACCCCCAGCCCCCAGCCAAGCCATGACCATCGCCCCTGACACGATCGCCGCCTGCCTCAACGACATCGAGGACAACGCGAACGGCATCTTCCCCTGCACCGAGGACTTCCGCATCGACAACCACATCCTGATCGAAGCCATCGAGGAGGAGTTCGACGGGCTGCACCTCAACATGATCGGCCCCGAGGCCCGCAAGCTCGCGGTCTCCTGGGGGGTCGGCAAGCTCGCCGACGTCGCCAAGCGAGCCAACTGGCTGCGCCAGCGCATCCAGGCTATCCGCACCAACCGCTAACCCCAGCCCCCAGCCAAGCCATGACCATCGCCGAACAACGCGCCGAGATCCTCGACACCATCGAAGTCTGCGAAGCCTACCTCGCCGACGCCGAGAAGCACGCCGACCACAAGATGCCCGCCGGGTACGCCCACCTGTTCGACGCCGAGGGCGTCGCCTTCGCCAAGGCGCAGATCGCCTTCGAGAAGGACCGCCTCGCCTCCCTGTAGTCGCCATCCACGAAAACGCCCGCCGCGCGAACTGCCGGGAGACGACGGCAGGAGGAATCGCGCAGCGGGCTAGGAGTCAGAAGCCTTCGGAGGGCGGGTCGCGATCGCGCGGCCCGCCCTCCCGCTTCGTCTTGACCCAGGCGCGGACGCTGACGGCCATCGCCGACGGGGACTTGAGCAGCCACGCCAGGAGCCCGGCGGCGACCAGCCAGCGCCACCAGCGCAGCGCAGCCTCGCCCGCCGTCAGGTCGCGCAGCTTCTCGACGACCTCGCCCTTCGCGTTGGCCTTGACCTCCTCGATGATCGCCTCGCGGAACTCGGCCTGTAGCTGGTCGCCCTCGATTGCCTGGGTGCCGAGGTCAGCGGCGACGACCGAGAAGACCACGGCCACGGGCCCCGCTCCGGTGGCGGCGACGACGCCGCCCGTGACCGCCGGGATCGCGGCCTCCTCGACGACGTCGTAGGCGCTCTTGAGCGTGGCGCACCCAGAGGCCAGGGCCAGGAGCCCCGTCAGGCCGCCCAGGAGCGCCGCCCTGCGCACGCGGGGGCCGAGCCGGGCCATTAGACCTCGGTCAGCCTGGACGCGGGAGAGGGCCGCACAGGGCGTCAACGCTTGCGGCGACCCCCCTCGGCGTCCTTGAGCTTCGACAGCGGGCCTCGGGGGGCGTGCGCGCCCTGACGGTGGATCCAGATGCAGTACGCCGTCCAGACGATGACCGCGACAGCGGGCAGCAGCCCGGTGAGTCGAGCCCAGAGCGGGAGGTCGGTCGCGGCCAGGGCTGCGCCAGCGACGGTCAGGCCGCCGAGCAGGAGCTTGGCGGCGGGGAGGTTCTTCGGGAGCTTCAGCATAGGGTCAGTCCTCGGGCCAGATGAGTTGGGCGGCGGCGACGGCGTCTTCGTGCCGCTGCTGCCACGCGGTGTTTGACTCGCCCGGTAGCTGGGGAGTCTCGATGCGGACGGGTGCTCCGCCGCTGGTCCATTCGGTGAGCTTCGGCATGGGTCAGGAGGTGGCGGCGGCGAGGGCTTCCTTGTGGCGATCGAGCCAGTCGCGGAGGGTCTCGTCGTGTCGGCGCGGGGTCGTGACGGATCCGCCGGGGAGGGTGTGGGTGATGGTCTGGGGCATAGTCAAGTCCTTCGCTGAAGGGTCAGCGAGCGAGGCCAGGAGGATAGTTATCACCACCCCCAGGATTAGGGTTTCCAGCAGCAGGCTGGCGAGACGGTCGTGGTTCATGTTGGGAGTCGAGAATCAATGCTTCGAGGTGGGCGACCTGCGCGACGAGGTCCTTATGCTCGCGCTCCCGGCGAGCGGTCCAGCGAGCAAAGGTCACGCCGCAGCCGAACGCGGTGACGACCGAGCTGATGTAGATCGGCAGCGTGACCGAGACTTTCCCCCAGGGCGTCCCGATGGCCTCGGACGCAGCGTGCGCGTCGGTCGCGGTCGCCACCATGACTAGCATGGACAGCAGCGCGATCAAGCGAACGTGCTTCGCGGATTCCCAGGACAGGTTCACGGGGTTAGAAATGGGACGGGTCATAGCCTAGACGGTGAGCTTGAAGCCATACCATTCGGTGCCGTCCGTGTAGACGCAGACCGTTTGGTGTTGGGTGGTGGTGGTGTACGCGGAGGCCGAGCCGTTGATCGTCTCGCTGGCGTCGCCGTCGAAGCCCACGGCGTTGCCTCCGGCGTCGGTCTTGCGAGCGTAGAAGATCCGACCGACGTCGGCGTCGGCGACAGCAGGCAGCGCGCCCGTGATCGCGCCAGCGGTCGCGTCGCAGAGGTAGACGTCCTCCGGCGTGCCATCGACGTCGCCGTCGGCGACGGTGAAGTCGGCGGTCTCGGCAGACAGGTTCAGGTGCCGAGCGGTGGTCAGGCCGGAGGTGAGCAGGTCGCCGAGGTCGCTCGGCGAGTGCGTCGTGATGTCGATCGGGGTAAAGCTCATGACGGGTCGAGGGGGTCGAGGGTCGTGTCGTACTCGGAGAGCAGCTCGGCCCAAGGGATCGCGCCCAGCTCTTCGGGGGTGGTGGCGGCGAGGGCGTTGCCCTCGATGAAGTTGCTGACGAGGCGCACGGCAGCGCGCGCCGAAGCAACCTCGGGGTCGATGGCGACCCCAGTCTCGAAAGCCTTGATGGTCTGCCAGTCGGTCGCCGCCAGGATCTCGCCCGCCCACGCCTTGACGTAGGCGATGAGCAGCGGGACGTACTCCTCGACGGTGTAGTGGTAGACCGTCTCGACGAGGACGCCGCCCTCGTAGGACTCGGTCGACAGGGGGGGGAGGTCGATCTTCATGGCCTACCCGATCTGGACGCTGACGATGGGGAAGGCTCCGGTTGTCACCCCGGCAGGTGTCGCCGTCGCAGGCAGCGCGCCGAAGGCGGCGATCTCGTAGGCCACCGTCGGGCGCTTCACGCCGCTCGCGCTCCAGGCGACGAGACTGATGTAGCCGAGCGTCGCCAGTACCTCGTAGGTCGGCGCTGCGCTCGACACGGTGATCGCGGTCCAATGCCAGCCCGACTTCACGGGGATGATCTGGGAGACTCCCATCTGCTTGAAGGCGGCGGTCGATGTGGACAGGTTGCCGCTGTCGAGAATCAGGGTGCCCGGCTCTCCGTCGATGTCGGAGTAGAGCCCGACGCGGACGTTGCCAGCCGCGCCGCTTCGGACATGGCAGCCGAGGTTCTTGACCGTGATGTCGAAGCCCTGCGGGATGCAGATCGGCGCGTAGTAAATGACGTTGGCCGCGACCGCCGCCGTGCCGAAGTTGAGCAGGCTGGAGTTGTTGATGATCCAGCGGCTGCCGTAGACGGGCGGCATGAAGTTGCCGAAGCCCGTGCATTCATCGCCGACGTAGACGCCGCCGCCGAGCGGGCCGCTGTCGGTCGTGGTGTGCGGCTCGCCCTCGGCAAGACTCGCGGTGCGTCGGGCGGCATCCCCGCCTCGTCTGATCAGAATCTCGCTGTCACCTGCCATCAGTAACTACCTCCGTCGATTGCGCTGCTGTAGAAGTCGGGCAGGTTCAGGACCCGCACGCCGAAGCGCTCGACGCGCACGTTGAAGTCGCTGGTCGGGCGCGTGATCCGCACGCGAAACTGCGCCTTGCGGAAGTAGACCTCGCCGGGCCGGATCGCCGCCCAGCTCGACGAGCCGGGCAGCGTCGCGGTTGCGGACGGCAGCCACTCGATTGCGATGCGGCAGACCTGCGCGTCATCCCCGCCAGTCGGACCTTCGAGCAGCCAGTTAGCGTAGGACCGCGAGCCGAGCGGCTCGTTCATGTCCTCCAGCAGCATCGGGTGCCGCTGCTCCGCCTGCGCCGCGACCTCCAGCATGTAGCGGCAGGCGTCGGTCATATCGAGCGCGGCGGTGGTCCAAGAGCCCTCCAGGTGCGACCCCGAGCTGAACTCAAGATAGCCGTCCGTGACCTGCATGCCGTCGAGCGTGCCGCTGCCCCAGGCGTCCTCGTGTGCGGTGTCGTCGGCGGAGGTCATACCCAGCGGCAGCGCGTCCTCGTTCTCGAAGGTCGCCGCCGCGCTGACCTGCCCGCTCGGGAGCAGGCTGCGGACCTGATGGGTGTAGGCCCCGTCGCTCGCGGCGTTGTCCGCGCCGTAGACCCATTGCCTCGATTCGAGGTCGCCGTCGCGCAGGGCGTGCGCCACCTTCTGGCCGAGGATCCAGCCGCCGACGCGGACCTCGACGCCCTCGGGGGTCTGGCCGTCAGGGAACGCGATGGGGTAGACCGCGTGGCCCTGTCGGCTCTTCGGCGCGAGGACGGTGGGCGCGCCGCTGGCGTTCGGCTTCGCCCGCCCGCCGACGGCCATCTTGAAGCTCGGGCAGCCGATCGGCGTGCGCCCCTCGCCTCTCGCGTTCAGGCGCTGGATGTGGAAGCGGACAGTCGTGCCAGCGCGGAGGTGTTCGCCGTTGATGGTCAGCGACGACGCGCCGGGTGGGGCGACGCCGACCTTCTTCGGGGCGGGCGTCTGGCCGTCAGTCTCGCTTGACACCCAGACCGCCGTGCCGCCAGCGGCTTCCGCGCCGTAGCTCGGCGCGGGCCATGTCACGACGACCGACAGCTCCGGCTTGCCGCCGACACCTAGGAAGGTCCGCTCGATGGCGGCGGTGACCTTGCCACCGAGGTGGCCGTGGTGGTTGCCGGGCCGCTTGATGCTGCCGCCGAAGCCCGTCCCGCTCCCGTCGTCGCCGCCACCAGTCGGCGGCACGGTCACGATCGGGTCGGGGGGGAGGACGCCGAACTCGTTATCCGTGTAGACGTCGGCGTTGTATTCGATGCACTCGACGCGCCGGAGCATCGTCTGCGGGTCGAGCGTCACGCTGGTAACGGCAAAGTCCTCGGCGGTCGCGTCCGTCTCGCCGAAGCTGTAGACGTCGCCCTGCGCGGGAACGAGCGTCGTGAAGCCGGAGCCCGCGAGCGTGATCGTGGAGCCAGCGGCGAGGGTCGAGCTGCCGCTGCCGGGGATCATGGAGGCGTGCAGCGAGACGACCTCGCGGATCTCGCTGCCGTCGACGTCGACGGTGTCGCTCGACCGCAGCTCGATCTCGTAGGTCGAGCCGAAGGTGACGACGACGTCGCGGTCGAGCTTGATCGTGGTCGCGGTGCCGTCGGCGTAGACGCGGCCAGACTGCCCGATCAGCGGAACGTCGTGCGCGATGCGGAGACGGTCGCCCGGCGTCACGCCGATGCCGTCGACGCCGAGAGCGAAGCGGCAAGCGTTGCCGAGCAGGTGCCACTCGTTGAGCTTGAAGATCGCCTGCCGACGCGCCTCGCTGCGACGGACGATGCCGCGCAGTTGCTGGGGCGGGGCCTTGCGGATCTTCTCCGGCGCGACCTCGCCGCTGACCGAGGGGTGATCCTCCTGCAGCGTGTCCAGCTCGTAGTCCTGCAGGCGGTCGGCGTACTCGAACTCGATCGAGTTGTAGCGGTCCTGGGTGCCCGACCAGGAGAAGACCATCGAGTTCTTCTCCATCTGGGCCTGGGTGATCAGGAAGTCGACGGGGCGCGCGCGGTCGACGAAGACCGAGAGCGTGTCGCCGATGATGATCGGCGCGGCGCGGCTCGCCCGCATGATGCCGAGCATCTCTTCCCAGCCGTCGCTGTCCTTCTGGTCGAGGACGACGTCGAACTCATGCCGAGCCTCGATGCCGACGGCGGTGCCCGTCACGCTGCTGACGCCGGGCAGGGTGTAGTCGGGCGTCCAGTCGACTTCGACCTGGACCCAATGCTGGAAGCCGTTGGCGGCGGTGTCGTCGCTCTTGTACTGGATCGAGGTGATGGCCAGCCGCACGGCGTCGTCGGTGCTGGCGACCTCCCAGGAGCTGTCGCTCGCGGTCTTGATCCTGATGGTCGCACCGACGACCCAGGTCGAGGGCAACGTCTCCCCCGTCGATACGCCGCTCGCGTCGAGCAGGCCGATCGAGAAGTGCAGCTCGCCGTCGGGGTGGTCGGCGCTTGCGACGACGGGGGTGCCGTTCGTGAAGGCGGGCACGCCTGCGGCGTCCTCGACGCCCTCGTCGCAGTAGTCGGCCCAGACCTTCCAGGCTTCGAGGTCGACGTTCCTAGCCTTGTCCCAGATCGCGCCCATGCCGATCTCTTCCTCGCTCACAGCGTGCAGCGCGCACCAAGCGTTGTTTCGGCTCCAGGTGTCGGTGAAGACCGGGAACTCGGAACTGGCCCCATCCCAGATCGGGACCTTCACGCCGCGCTCGATGACCGTGTAGGTCGGGCGGCTGTCGCTGACCTGATCGTCGGCGTCGATCGAGACGGCGAGCATCGCCACGCCAGGATGCTCGAAGTCCTCGTCGGTGATCAGCGTGGCCGCGTCCCACTCGGCGACGTTGACCTCGGTGCCGCTGTCGTCGATCTCGGGGTTGGACCGATACAGCTCGATCTGGTAGCGGTCGCGCAGCGGCGTGCCGCTGGGCGGATACCAGAGCGGGGCAGCGGTTTGGGGAGCGGCCTGCAGCGCGCCGCCGATGTAGTCGACGACCTCGCCCGTGGTCGTGCTGCCGGGGAAGGCGAGCTGCTCGATCTGGCCCGCCGCGATCTCTTCGGAGAGGCGCGACGCGAAGACCAGGAGCGAGTCGGCGGCGGGGGAGTGGTAGGCCAGGCGGTTCCCTTGTGGGTCGACCGTGTTCGCGCCTTGCCAGAACCAGGACGCCGGGCGCACGGTGTCGCTGATGACGAGATCGCAGAGGTCGACCTCGTCGACGTTGAGCCCTTGCCCCGTCGTTCCGCTCGCGCCGTTGTGGCCGATCAGCATGTCAGCCTCCTCGAACATCGCGGGCTTGAGGGATCCGACCTTGGAGAAGCCAGCCATCGGCTGACCGTTGAGGTAGAAGACGGGGACGCCGAGGACGCCATCCCAGGCGACGCCCGCGTGCAGCCATTCGTTCACGACCGAGCCCACGATCGGCGGCGAGTACCAGACCGAGACCGACGAGGTGAAGCCGAGCCAAGCGTAGACCGCGAGCTGCCAGGGGCCAGGGAAGGCGATGCCCCCGCCGTCGTCGACGTACTGGCGCTCAAGCGCGAACATCATCCCGCTGTGCGAGGTGCTGTTCGACGAGCCCCTCGGGTAGTAGGGCCATTGCGAATAGTGTTCCGTGTTCGACTGCGTGCCCTTCTTCGTCAGGAAGATCGGCTTCAAGCGGTGGGTCGATTCTGACTTCGCGCGGACCCAGCACGACGCCGAGAACTTCAGCGCGTCGCGGTCGGCGAAGTTGTCTGGGAAGGTCGACGAGTCGATCGGCGCGGTGACGAGCGCGTGCTGCAGGTAGCCGTCGGCGTTGAGGTAGCCGAGCTGCTGCGAGGGCGTGTAGGACTGCGGCGAGAAGAGACCGCCGGGGATCTGGAAGACCTGCGGGACGAGCGTGTCGCCCTGGACATTGATCTCCGGCAGGAGGACGGTGTCGCCCGTGCGCGTGCCGACCGCGTCGACAGGCCAGAACTGCAGGCGGAAGCTCGCGGTCGAGACAGTGGTCCCGCCGCCGCCAGCGTCCTTGTAGAGCCCCTTGGGAAACGACAGCGTCAGGATGTAGCGATCGGCGACGTCGGCCATCGTGATCGCGAGCGAGTTGCCGAGCGTGTCGTCGATCTCGTTCCCCGACGTCAGCACGCCGCTGGCCTTGCCGCCGTCGGTGATGTCGATCGTCGTCGAATACTCCAGCACGCTCTGGCCGACGGTGGTGTCGACCGAGGAGTCGGGGAAGCCAGCGATCGGCGTCTGGTCGATCTCGCCCGTGCGCCACGCGACGATGACGTCGGTGAAGTTGGCGGCGCTCTGCCCGTTGATCTTCAGACCGATCATGTCGGCGGGGAGGCCGGGCAGGCCGAAGGGGCCGCTGCCTGCCACGATCGCCGTCTGGTCGTCGGCGTCGGCGACGGTGCCGAGCGCGGTGCCCAGCCCGGCGATCGGGCCATGCCCCAGGACCATCAGCGCGCGGAGCGTCTCGCGGTTCGACAGAGTCCAGCTCGCGAAGCTCGACTCGATGACCTGCCCGACGATGGGCGGGGCGATGCGTCGCTCGCCGTACACCAGCGGGACCGCGCCGCCGCTGAAGTAGCTGTTCGTGAATCCCTTGAAGCCGTTGCTCTGGTTGTCCTCCTCGACCGGATCGTCCTCGCCCAGCGCCTGCTTGGCGAGGATGGCCGACGCCGCCATCGTCACGACCGCGATCAGGAGCTGCCAGAGCACCGCGCTCTCGAAGGCCGGGCGCCGCACGACGACGACCTGGGAGCCGGGGCTGACCAGCCCAGCGTCGCGGCGCTCGCCATCGACGCTGACGTTCGTCAGCGGGTCGGCGAGGTCGACGCCCGACGGCATCAGGCTCGACAGCTCGACCGGGTCCTCGGTCACGGTCTCGGTGACCGTGCGGGACTCGGGCTCGAAGACGTTGGTGAAGTAGACGGTTTGGATCAGCATTTCTCGCCGCCGACTCTAGCATCCATCGACCCCAAACGGTAAGCGCCAACCGTCTCGGATTCCGTCAGCCGTGGCGCTCGAACCACGCCGCCATGCTCGACGGCGGTGAGCAGCCGACGCGGTGACTCATCGACGACGACCGAAAGGTGGACCGACGCGCGCTCCCCGCTGGGGTCGGTCACTACGACGTCGCCGACCTTGCAGGCATCGAGCGGGCGCTCGCCGAGCTTGATCCATCCCGCGCCGAACTCCTCGACAGCGGCGACCGGGTCGCGGTCGGGGCCAGCGGGAATGGGCGGCGGCGTCAGGCCGAGGCGGGACAGCACGACAGCGGCGACGCCCCAGCAATCGTAGCCGGGGCCTCGACCGCCAAGCTCCCAGGGCGCACCGATCAGATCGTCGACGGAGACTTTCATAGCCCCCCGCCGCTGCTCTGGCGTGGCACCGACCGGAAGCCGCCGAAGCGCTGCGGGTGGATCGCGTCCAGCCCCTCGGCTTCGTAGAGCGCGCCCTTCGCCGTGCAGCCATTCTCGCCGTCATAGCTGTGGTCGCAGGTGATCGCGCCCGTGTCGGACTCGGAGAGGGCGAAGCCGCAGCGCTTGCCCTTGAACTTGTACCAGCAGCCCTGCCGCGCGATCCGCCCGCCGGGTAGGACGGCGCGCCTGGGGTTGAAGACCTGGAGCCGGAGCGTCGCGCTGTCGACCGAGAGCGAGCCGTCGGCGACGGTGACGTCGATGGACTTGATCGGCTGCCCCGTCCCGAGGTCGTCCAGCGAGACGAGGGTAATCGTCACGGGCTGGTCGGCGAGCCCGCCGTAGCTCTTCATGATCGCCGAGACCTCGCGCGAGACGTTCGGGACGCTGGCCTGCAGCGTCGGCAGGTTGCCCTCGGTGTCCTCGACCAGCTCGCTGTGCATCATCGGCGCAGCCGTGAAGGTGTTGCCCTGCCACTCGACGTCGTCGTCGTGGCCGACGAGGCGCAGGCGACTCGGGGGCGTGGTCGGGACCTGGATCGAATACAGGAAGACCAGCGGGTCAGCGGACTGGACCGCGTTCTTGCTGGCGGCGACGCCGGGGGTCAGCGGGTTCGGGCTCATGCGAGGACCTCTTCGATCTCGACGGTCGGCACCCAGGCGTCGGGGCTGACCATCTTGTAGACGGGCGGGCTGACGAAGTAGGCGACCACGGCGCTCTCGCCGTCGGGCGTCCAGTTGAAGGCGACCCCGACGCCGTGTGAGCCCCAGAAGGCTTCCATCGTGTCACGCGCCGAAGATGACAGCGGAGCGCCGGAGAAGCGCCAGCGGCGGCGTGTGCGGGTCGCCCTTGCCCTGGTGAACCGAAGGCCGATCTCCGTCTCCAGCACGATCGGGTCCGTGCCCTTGTGCGTGACCGAGACGGGGAAGACCGCATCCATGACGTCGCCCAGGTCGCCCGTCGCTTCCGAGAAGCCCTCGTCGCTCGTCCAGGCGAAGCTCGGCATCAGCTCGGGCGGGAGGGTGGGGTCGAGCAGCGTCAGCGCGCCCTGCGTCCACTCCTTGACCTGGGCGGGTTCGCGCAGGACGTTGGAGCTGTTGTCGGTCGTCGGGACGGTCGACTCGAAGAAGAAGCCCTCGACGTTCCCAGCGCTGCCGGGACCGAAGGCTCCCGTGTCGAGGACGCGCCCATCGGCCAGGGCCTGCAGCCCGCTGCCGTAGGTGCCGACCGTGTCGAAGACGACGACCGAGCCGTCGACCGTGACCGTGTGGACGACGGGGCCGTCGACCGAGGTCGCGTCCTCGAAAACGTGGCAGTTGTAGTCGAGCGTGTGGAACGCGCCGTCCGCGAGGTCGACGCCCGCCATCGTCTTCGACAGGAGGCCGAGGTAGGTCGGGTCGGTGTCGATGCCGTTGCGCACCTTGACCGCGAGGTGGCAGACCAGCGAGGTCTGGTCGAGGGTGCTCGCGGTCTCCGTGAAGATCGGCTCCAGGTAGGCGACGAGTGCAGTCGCGACGTAGCCGCCCACGAAGTAGCCACGAACCTGGACGCCGTACTTGTCCTGCGCCGCAGTCCAGAGCGGCTCGGTGACCTGATGGTCGAAGGGCTTGAACTCGATCGAACGGTGCTGGCTGTAGTCGTAGTCGGCTGGACGCAGCGCGATGAAGTCGCGGCTCAAGGGGTTGCTGGACGACGGCACGACGAGCGACGTCTGCGGGCGGGCGTAGTCGACCGGGTCGTGCGTCGTGCTGCCGACGACCGTGCGACCGAGGTAGGTGTCGACCTCGTCGGCGGTGTTGTCCGTCGCCGCCGTGCTGCCGTAGGTCCAGCCGGAGTTGAACCACGCGCCCTCGTCGCCGTGGACGCTGGTCACGCGCAGCAGGCTGTTGAAGTCGGTGACCTCGTAGGTGTCGAAGTCGATGA